>Ga0099364_10014660_pt1 | contig 10405 bp, 8 predicted proteins | sample TergutTh196P3_FD_73070 | JGI IMG/M metagenome (GOLD analysis project Ga0099364, IMG submission 73070) | Microcerotermes parvus P3 segment gut microbial communities from Pointe-Noire, Republic of the Congo - Th196 P3 | ecosystem: Host-associated > Arthropoda: Insects > Digestive system > Gut ...
GTATTATCTTTTGAAAATGCAATAATTTTTGTTGACAAGCTGAATTGAATGCGCTAATATGGTACAGTGTTCCAAATTCGCAATGTAAATGGAGGTACTATATGAAACGGTTTGTCGCAGTCATTGTCGCATTTTCCTTGCTTGTCATGGTGCTTTTTAGCTGTACGAATTCAGAGGGAGCGAAACAGCGCAGCGGTGACATAGACACGGAACTATCAGAAAAAATCAGCATAGTTTGCACGATATTCCCTCAATATGACTGGGTAATGGAAATTATCGGAGATTTGGCAGATAGCTTTGATGTAACGCTACTGCTCGGCAGCAGGATTGATTTGCACAACTACCAGCCAACGGTTGACGACATTGTGAATATATCGACGGGTGATCTTTTCATCTATGTGGGAGGGCAATCCGATGTTTGGGTAGAGGATGCGCTATCCCAGGCTGTGAATGAGAGGCTTGTCGTCATCAACTTGCTTGAGGTTCTAGGCGAAGGTGCCAAAATTGAGGAAATCATTGAAGGAATGGAGCACATCCACGAGGATGACCACGAGGATGAGTATGACCATGATGACGAGTATGACCATGTGGATGAATATGACCAGGAGGATGAGCATGACCACGAGGACGAGCACGACCATGTGGATGAGTATGACGAGCATGTGTGGCTGTCATTGAAAAACGCACAGATTCTATGTGCTGCAATCGCCAATTCCATTGCTGCAATAGATCCGGAAAACTCCGATGCGTACCACAACAATCTTGCAATGTATATCGCCAAGCTCTCTGATTTGGATGCAAGATATCATGTGGCGATGGGTGATGCACAAGTAAATACATTGCTCTTTGGCGATCGATTTCCCTTTCGCTACCTTCTCGACGACTACGGCATAAATTACTTTGCTGCTTTTCCAGGGTGTTCGGCAGAAACAGAGGCAAGCTTCGAAACGATTATATTCTTGGTTGGGAAAGTCGATGAGCTGGATCTGAAATGTATATTGGTGACGGAAAGCGCCGATTTGGCGATTGCATCGACAATTTCCGAGAATACTAGAGATCAAAACCAAGCGATTCTTGTCCTGGATTCGATTCAAACGGTGTCAGCGGATGATATCGCCGCGGGAATCACATATTTGGAGCTTATGGAAAGAAACCTAGATGTGCTGATAACGGCGCTGTCATAGCTTTTGTGAGTGAACACAAAGATACATCACAATGCGCAGTGCGATATAAGGAGAGTTGGTATGGCAGAGATTGTAAGCAAGTTAACACTTTATTTTCAGTTCCCCTTTGTCCGATATGCGTTTATCGTTGGCGTGCTCATTGCACTGTGCTCGTCCCTTTTGGGAGTGACGCTGGTGCTAAAGCGATTCTCGTTTATCGGAGACGGTTTGTCCCATGTGGCTTTTGGCGCTACGGCGATAGCAGCTGCTATGGACTTGACAAATAGTTTTTTCCTGGTACTTCCTGTGACGGTATTATCGGCTATCTTGCTACTACGGACCGGTCAAAACACAAAGATAAAAGGCGATGCTGCCATAGCCATGATTTCAGTGGGTACGCTGGCAATTGGCTATCTCATCTTGAATATGTTTTCCAAGTCAGGAAACCTTGCTGGTGATGTCTGTGCCACCCTTTTTGGTTCCACATCGATCCTAACTTTAAGCATCGCTAAAGTGAGGATGTGTGCTGTTTTATCAGTTGTAGTGATCGCCGTGTTCCTTTTGTTCTATAATAAAATATTCACAGTTACATTTGACGAAGATTTTTCAACGGCAACGGGGGTCAGCGCAAAATCATATAATCTATTGCTTGCAGTGGTGATTGCTGTTATAATTGTTCTGGCTATGAACTTGGTCGGGGCTCTGCTCATTTCCGCATTGGTGATTTTCCCTGCCCTGTCTGCCATGCGGGTGTTCAAGAGCTTTAAGTCGGTTACGATATTCTCTGCGGTTATCTCGGTGGTCTGTGCTGTGCTCGGCATCCTTGTTTCAATAGTCGCTGGAACGCCTGTGGGATCCACAATCGTTGCAGTGGATATTTCGGGTTTCGCACTGTTCAGCCTCGCCGGGTTCGTCACCAGGAGGTTTTAGTTTATGAAAAGATGCTTATTGCTGCTTCTGTCGCTGTATATGCTCATCGCTGCGGTGTTCGGCTGTGCAGGGAAGAACGATTCCTCTTCTGGCTCCGAGGACAATGGAGACAAGCAGAATCTTTATGGGGATTCCGAAAGGGAAATAGATGTAGACTTGACGGTTTTGAGCAGCACCATGGTTTATGGCGAAGTGTATCAGATTACCACAAGTCCGGAAGACTATCTCGGTAAGGCGATAAAGATGAGCGGTGTTTATTATTCGACTTATTTTGATGTGACAGGGCTGTTTTACCATTATGTGGTTATCGAGGATGCCGCTGCCTGCTGCGCTCAAGGAATTGAATTCGTCCTAAGCAGCGATGCGGACTATCCAGATGACTACCCTCTCCAAGAAAGCGTCATCGAGCTTGTTGGTGTCTACGATAGCTATGAGGAACTTGGCGATACCTGGTACTGCCTTGTGGTGGATGATATAATAATAAGGCAGTAGATAGGCTTTAGCGTTTTTTCGATATTTTAATACTTGACAGATAGAATATTTATCGCTAAAATGACATTAATGATTCGGCTTGGCATTTGAAGACTGTTTTTTAGCTATCATAATATGTCGTATGTATTCGGAGAAGTACCCAAGTGGCCGAAGGGGCTCCCCTGCTAAGGGAGTAGGCGTGTGAAAGCGTGCGAGGGTTCAAATCCCTCCTTCTCCGCCAAAATGAATGAAAACCCGTAACCCATGTGGTTACGGGTTTTCTATTGCGGTTACAGGGTTATGGTGCGTTTTGTATACGCGCAGTGGTACGCTTTTCCCCATGATCGTTAGCAATAACATTACATTTCGAATAGTAAAGCTGTAGAAAATACATCATTGTTCTATCTCAGATAATCTGATATAATTTTACATGGAGAATAATCCTGATTTAACAGAAGGAGAAGTAAAATATGACAACAAACAAAGAAAACTTCAGACGTGCGGTGAGAAAAGAAGAAACCGACGGTATACCGCTTTACAGCATGATGTGGATGTACCGCTATCCATCTATCTTTCAAGAACAAGTCGGACCCGATCGGGTCGGTCTGGATTATTTTGGCGTTGAATGGTACAAAGGAGACAACCCGACCAATGCATCCCTACCTAAACCTGGCACATTTATTATGGATGATGTAACAAAATGGCGCGACATAGTAAAGGTACCGGATTTTGTGACCAATGTAGATTGGGAAAATATGGCAAAGAATCAACTCGAAGGGTTAAATCCGGACAATCCCATTGGAATCATGACCGGTCCAAGTGTTGGATTTTTCCAAGCATTGATGTCTTTTATGGGCTTTGATGAAGGTTTAATGGCTTGTTTCGAAGAGCCTGACGAAGTTAAAGCTCTTATGGAATACTTAACCGACTGGTCTTGTGAAATGACTAAGCTTGCTATCCAATACTACAAACCGGATTACGGATACCTTTGTGACGATATTGCCCACGAGCGCAATCCATTTCTTTCCTTGGAGTTGTTTAAGGAGCTATTTGCACCTGCATGGCGTCGTTATTATTCCGTTTGGCTGGAAGCAGACATACCGGGAGGGCATCACAACTGCGGACGGTTTGAACCTTATGTTGGAGAACTTGTGGATATGGGTGTTTCTTTTTGGGATGCGGTTCAATCTTCAAATGATATAGGTGCAATTAAAAAAGCATATAACAACAACATCATTCTATGCGCATCTCCGGAAGGTCGCTTCATTAAGGAAGAAGAAATCACAGAAGAATCAGTCCGCAGAGAATTTGAAGCGTGGCTAGATATCGCTGCACCAGGTGGAGGTTTGGCTATCAATGAATTTCTTGCGAATTCACCATCAGAACCAAGACCGGGGCAGTCAGAAAAGATGTTTCTACGAAGCCAATGGATGGCTGATGTTTTCGCACAGCGCCGGTATGGGTATTATACCTAATAAAAACTATCTCCGGATAACTGATATCTAACGATAAGATGCTACTTCGCAAGTGTATCTCATTGACATGCATTTAGCAAAATAATACAGTTATATTGAGTTTGATGTAAATTCGGAAATTGGATTGTATATCAGATTTGTGAATACAACAAAGCATCTAAGGTGCTACGCAATCGTTGCTGATTATGGGTAGCTTGATTTGTTGTTGCTTCCATGGATGTGAGGAATATTGTGTTTCTTGTCGCTCAATGTCGCGTCCTGTGCTAATATGCGAGCGTTCCAACATCCATGAATGCTTTTTGGGAACAAATCATACCTTTTTTCACAAATATCATAAATAACACGTTACCTAAGGTGTTCATTGCATGACTGATAATATCTTGTTAAAAAGCTAATGTTAAGCTATAATGATTGTAGGATACACGAGGGACGCATGGGGAGAAATAGTGTGAACGACAATTTAAATACAACAAAACTAAATATTCTTGAATGCGCTGCAAACCTTTTTGCTCTTAAAGGCTACACTGAAACGACGATGCGTGAATTGAGCAGCGCTGCGAAGCTGAAGAATCCGGCTTCTCTATACTACCACTTTCCGTCAAAGAATGCTGTGCTAGAATACATGCTGGAAGAGTATGCGCAAAACAATACAGATATCCTAGAAAGTAGGAACATTGGAGATATTTTGCGAAAAAGCCCCAACACCGATGGTGTGATTGCTTGTTTGCAAACATCATTCCCAATTGAACGGCTTCAATATTACCTCAACGTTTTATGCGTGATGCTGCAAGAACAGCTCAGAAATGCTACAGTCAGGAAGTACATATCAGACAATATGATCCTTAGCACAGAGTTGTCTGCCGGAAAAATATTTAGTATACTCATTGAGATTGGAGTGATTCGCAACGACATCGACATAGATTACTGGAAAAAAATTATTTCTAGTCTCTTTTATACATTTGCGTCAAGGCGAATGCTGGGTATTGGAGACAATTCACCTGAGTTTATCGGAAAAGGCATGGAGGAAATGCTTAGAGGAACATTCGATATGATCTTCAAACTCCATGGTACAGCAGAAATGTAAATTCGCACTTACATCAGAAAAAGCATTTCCTCGTTGGTATATACGAAAGCTTTTATCTGTCACAAAGCAATATTGAGCGCTTCTTTTTTATGCGCTGTCAAAGTATGCTATGATGTTAGTCAAGCAGCTTTGTCAGCGCATTTACGCATTTTTTACATTGTGATACCCCTAGCCTTTACAATTTGAGGCTATGATTAATGCAAACTGTATGCAACTATCTTAAACAGCAATAGGAATCAGACGCTAAAAGAGTTGCGAATGGGTGTTCAGCTCATCAATTACCAGTTAAGACGAGAGTAGCTGGCAAGGTTGCGGCACAGGTATTCACTAAGGAGGCGGCATATATGGACAAAACATATGCACGAAGCTCATTGCTAGGGAAGAGAATCACAGTAGCAACTATTATTTCTGTGGCTTTGATTATCGCTGGAATATCGTATTCTACCGGCAGTGATATGACGATTGAAGCCATTTACAAACCAGCCCCGTTTGGGTTTGATGTTCAATTTATTTTTGATGATGTCATTTATTCGAATTATGCGGTAGCTCCGATGCTGAACTCAAATGATGGATCGATATCTGTGCTTGCAATTCCATATGGACACCAGATTGGTAATGTCAAAAGCATCAATGACATCAGATTCGAACGATTTACGATTTTTGAAATGGCTGGATACGACCCGTGCGAATGGCTATATGCAGCGTATACATTTAACGGTGTCAGTGGTTATTTGCTTTATAAAGCAGATAGCTTAAGCGAAGTTCCTGAATCAATATCAGAGCTATGTTATGGTACACTAAACGCCTCTGAACCTTATAGCATGTCAATTATTAGATGACAACAATACAAAATCAACACATAAGCGAAACCATTAGCTAGGGAATGTATCAGCCTTTTTTTCGACCGATAGTGGAGCGAGATTCTCTATGAAATAAGAGACGGTTCTTTTGACGATTTACAGTCAAAAGAACCGTCTCGCTAACATATTTTGCCTAATCGAGCAGGTCAAATCTGTCTGCGTTCATTACTTTGTTCCATGTAGTTATGAAATCAACCAGGAATTTTTCTTTTGCATCATCGCTGGCGTAGACTTCAGAAATGGCGCGTAGCTGGGAATTTGAACCGAAAATCAAGTCTACCCGAGTCCCGGTCCATTTGATTGAGCCGGATTTTCTATCGATGCCTTCATAGACATTTTCGTCCTCAGTTTTCTTCCACTCAGTATCCATGTCCAAAAGATTGGTGAAAAAGTCGGTGGTCAGTGTTTCAGGCTGGTTTGTGAAGACACCATGAGGAGATTGGTTGAAGTTGTTCCCGAGAACCCTTAAGCCTCCTAGCAGAACTGTCATTTCCGGTGCGGTAAGGGTAAGTAGTTGTGCTTTCTCTATTAAGAGCTTCTCTGCCGGAGTAGAAAACGCGCGTTTCAAATAGTTTCTAAAGCCATCATAGATTGGCTCTAGCACCTCGAATGAGCGTGTATCAGTTTGCTCTTCGGTTGCGTCTGTTCTACCGGGTGCAAAAGGTACACTTACAGATGCACCGGCTTTTCCGGCAGCTTGCTCAATACCTACTGCACCTCCCAGCACAATCAAGTCGGCTAGGGAGACTTTTTTATCTCCTATGTTAAATCCTTTTTGTATCTCTTTGAGCTTATTTAGAACAGGCTTGATCTTTTCTGGCTGATTTACTTCCCAGGAGATTTGCGGTTCAAGCATTATGCGAGCGCCGTTGGCTCCGCCGCGTTTATCGGAACCTCTAAAAGTTGATGCACTAGCCCAAGCCGTGCTAACAAGCTGTGAAATGGATAGCCCTGAATCTGCGATTTCTTTTTTTAAGGCAGCTATGTCCTGTACATCAATTGTCTCACCTTGTTGCTTTGGTATAGGGTCTTGCCATATAAGCTCTTCCGTTGGGACTTCAGGACCAAAGCAAAGCGAAGCGGGACCCATGTCTCTGTGTGTCAGTTTAAACCAAGCTCTTGCGAATGCATCTTCGAATTTTGCCTGGTTAACTAGATATTCCTGTGCGATTTTTGCGTAAATTGGGTCAACTTTTAATGATAAATCCGCAGTTGTCATCATTGGGCTTACCTTTTTGTTCGGGTCGTGAGCATCTGCAACCAGATATTCCTCGGGGCAATCCTTGATAATCCATTGGTTGGCTCCGGCAGGGCTTTTTGTGAGAGTCCATTCGTTATTAAGCAATGTACGAAGATAACCCATGTCCCATTTTGTCGGATTGGCTTTCCAAGCGCCTTCTATGCCGCTGCCGATTGTATCTCCTGCATTGCCTTTTCCAAATGCATTTTTCCACCCCAGGCCTTGCTCTTCGATGGGTGCTCCCTCAGGTTCGGGACCAACATTGGTTGCAGAGCCTGCACCATGGGCTTTCCCAAAAGTGTGACCTCCTGCAATCAGGGCTACTGTTTCATCATCGTTCATTGCCATTCGAGCGAAGGTTTCGCGAACATCGATTCCTGATGCCAATGGGTCCGGATTACCATTTGGACCTTCGGGATTCACATAAATCAGACCCATTTGCACAGCTGCGAGAGGGGAGTCAAGTTTACGCTCTCCAGTGTATCTTCTATCGCCGAGCCAATCAGTTTCAGAACCCCAATAAACATCATTTTGCGGTTCCCAGACATCCTCCCGTCCACCGGCAAAACCAAAGAGTCCAAGTCCCATTGATTCAATGGCGCAGTTACCGGCTAGTATCATTAAGTCTGCCCATGATATTTTGCGCCCATACTTTTTTTTGATAGGCCAGAGGAGTCGTCTTGCTTTGTCTAGGTTTACATTATCGGGCCAACTGTTAAGCGGGGCGAATCTTTGCGTTCCATCCCGCGCACCACCTCTTCCGTCCATGGTTCTGTACGTACCTGCGCTGTGCCATGCCATACGAATAAACAATGGACCGTAATGTCCCCAATCAGCAGGCCACCAGTCCTTTGAGTCTGTCATAAGAGCATACAAGTCTTCTTTAACTGCGTGCAAGTCTAATGTTTTGAATTCTTTGATGTAGTCAAACTCTGAGTCCATCGGATTGCTGAGACTTGAATTTTGATGCAAAATGCTTAAATCCAAGCCATCAGGCCACCAGTCTTTGTTTGATGTTCCTTTCGAAAAATCAATGTTAGCTTTCTCTGCCATAGCGGAATTTTCTTTTGTCATGTTACACCTCCAATATTTTTGGTATTTTGTGAAAATGCTGTTGCGTATTACAATTGAGAACATATTCAATAGACTTGCTTTTATCGGTCTTCGCGAAAATATGCGTTACCGAGGCTTCCCGGCGGTTGGTTCTCGCGCTTTCTTCTCATGCTGACAGCTATTAAGACTAGAATTGTCGCAATGTATGGAAACATGTCATAAATCTGTGCTGAAATGTTTAACCTTACATATAGTCTCATTACGGATAACGCACCAAAGCCCAAGCTGCCATATAATGCTCGCATAGGATTCCAAGTCGCGAAAATGACCAGAGCTACAGCAATCCATCCTTGGCCGCTTATGCAATTATGGACCCAAACGCCTCCGACGCCGTTGGAGGAATTCATCACTACATAGATTCCGCCAATACCGCAGATTCCCCCGCCAACAACTGTTGCCAGATACTTGCATTTGGTAACATTTATTCCGGCAGCGTCAGCAGTTGCAGGGTTTTCTCCCACTGCGCGAATACTTAAACCTGCGGTGCTGTGGTTGATTAACCAAGCCATAATCAGGGCTATCAGAACAGCAAGATAGACCATAAAATTATATGAAAACAGCAACTTGCCGACTAGGGGTATTTCAGAGAGTCCGGGTAAACCGAGATTGAATGCGTTTTTTGTAACGCTGCTGACAGCAGCAACGCCACCGGCTGAGTTGGACATTGCTTCTCCAAGGAAATTACCCAAGCCGATTCCAAAAATCGACAAGGCTAAGCCGGATACATTCTGGTTCGCGCGCAAACTTATTGTTAGGATGCTATATATGAAAGCACCAAAAGCCGCAAAAAGAAAAGCGCAGGCGACTCCAATTAAAGCAGACATAAAGCCGGACGGGAGGGATGCAGACTGTTCATAATAAAACGAACCCATAAATCCTCCAATGCCACCCATGAACATCATGCCTTCAACACCGAGATTGAGATTTCCGGATTTTTCCGTGAGGATCTCACCCAAAGTGCCAAAAAGCAATGGAGTCCCTGCTAAAACAGCAGCCACAAGGAAATGCACGAAGTTATTCATTGATATTTCCCACCCGTGCCTTTCTGAAAACAAGCTTATAATTGATAAAGAATTCGCAACCAAGCATGAAAAACAGTATAATGCCTGTTAACAAACCAGCTACTGATGCCGGTATTTTAAAGATTGTTTGTATTGTATTTGAGCCTTTTGCTAAACATGCGAGCAGAAATGAGATTAATATCATGGCGATAGGATTGAGCTTTGCCAACCACGCCACTGTGATTGCTGTGAAACCGACACCACCCGCGGTTGTTTCGCTGAGAGTATAATCAGCGCCTGCAACCTGTAGGAATCCAACCAAACCTGCGATGGCACCTGAGATTACCATGGTTCGCATTATTATGTGGCCAACATTCATGCTTGCGTATCTAGCTGTCCGCTCGCTTTCTCCTACTACAGCGATTTCATAACCTTGTTTGGTGTATTTCAGATAAGCGAACATGGCAACTGCTATCACAGGAACGATAATCCAACCTATATGCACTCCTAGAACCCTTGGAAGTCTAGCTCCGGATTCGAACATTGCTATTTTCGGAAAGCCTGTACTGCGAGGATTTTTCCATGGTCCGTGTTGGAGATATCTTACTAATCCAAGTGCAACATAGTTTAGCATGAGAGTAAAGAGTGTTTCATTGGTCTTGTATTTACCCTTGAAAAACGCTGGTAGCAATCCCCAAGCACCCCCGGAAATGATTGCGGAGATAGACATTGCGATCATAAGCAGCGGCTTAGTCAACCGATTTGACCAGAAAAGAGCAAAATATGTCGCAGAAGCAGCGCCGATTAGAATCTGCCCTTCAGCGCCAATATTCCAAAAATGCATACGAAAAGCTGGAGCAATGGCAACAGCGGCACCCAACAGAGGAATAGCGACCTTTATTGTTTCGCGCTTTGAAGTAGTACTCGACAAAGCTCCCCTGAACATCTCCGTATACACCTGATAAGGATTGTGTCCCAGCGCAGCAACAAGCGCTCCACCGAGTACTAAAGCAAAGAGTATAGAAGCAACCCGAATAAGCCAACCTTTCCATTTAGGTATGTCTGCGA
>Ga0099364_10014661_pt1 | contig 10405 bp, 2 predicted proteins | sample TergutTh196P3_FD_73070 | JGI IMG/M metagenome (GOLD analysis project Ga0099364, IMG submission 73070) | Microcerotermes parvus P3 segment gut microbial communities from Pointe-Noire, Republic of the Congo - Th196 P3 | ecosystem: Host-associated > Arthropoda: Insects > Digestive system > Gut ...
TTAGCAACAGACCTGTGCAACATTCTTCACTCGTACCTACTACCATAATAACAACTCACGGTATAGCTGAAGGGGGATTCCTAAGGTGGAAAGCCTTAGGCGTGTTTTTTCGTTAGTTTTTTGCACGAGCAAAAAAGTAACCCCTAGCGGGGAGCGTCCCCTCAAACATTTAATGTATTATGTTGTAAATTAGCAATAGCGTCATTAAGCGGGGAGCGTCCCCTCAAACATTCAATGTATAATGGTAAAAATTTACTACGAACCAAAGTTACTCCGCGCGGGTAGCGCATTTTCAATAAACTACACTCCTATCCCCGTCTCCTAATCCCTAATCCCTAGTCCCTAATCCCCAAAAAACCTCATGTGCATTTTCTACATATTTTTGAAAAATTTAATGTAAATATTGACATTTCGGCTAAAATATGTATATAATATAGTTTGTGTGAATATTGGTATAGATAGATAGATAGATAGATAGATAGATAGATAGATAGATAGATAGATAGATAGATAGATATCCCTTGATTTGTCTACATTTTCGACACTTTCGACCGGCGTAAATTTCAACCGCAGATTCTTCACTGCGTTCAAAATGACACTCCTAATTCGTTCCCCCGTCCTATAACTCCTAATTCCTCATTCCTAACTCCTCATTCCTAAAACATTTAACTTATCAAAAATGGGAGGCTGGGCCCTAAAACTCAGCCGCAAAACCAAAAAAACGGAGGTAAACATGAAAAATCTATTCAAGAGGTCCCAATCACTAATCCTGGCAGTCATAATGCTACTCGGCATACTCCCTATGGCACCCCTCTTTATCGCGTCGGCGGATGACCCGTATCTCGGCGTGATAAACACAGACCCCTCACTTGTCGCTTGGTACACATTTGAGGAAGAAACATTCACGAAAGTTGGTATGCCAACGCAGTTGATTGACGCGTCGGGGAACGGCAACCATGCCACGATGTTTACGCCGGGTAACTTCGTGCAGGGCGCTATCGGCATTGACGGCGCTTCGCTGAACTTCAACAACGGCAACATCACTGCGGATGGGGCGTATTTGGAGCTGCCGTCGGATGTTATCAAAGGCACAGACAGCTACACGGTGTCGGGTTGGATCAAGCTGACGGCATCGCGGGCAAATGCCGCAATGTTCTCATTCTTTGTACCCGGAGCCGCGACCGCCGCATACACGACCTATTCACCGCTTGCGGCGAACAGCAGCGGCATAATCCGCATGGGCGGCGCGGGGATAGACCGCCACGACAGAACCGTCGTTGGCAATCACAATGTCGGTGGCGACGGACCCAACGTGGCGACAATGCCATTCTCCGGTGTTAACGTTGGGGAATGGGTGCATATTGCCGTCACACGCGACAGCAAAGCCACAAGGATATACAAAAACGGTTCCCTCTTTGCTATCGGACCCGCCGGAGCTTCGTTTGAGGGGCAGGATATCACCGCTTACTTAGGCCGTTCTAACAACAGTGCTCACAGTTTCTTCGATGGTGAGATGGACGATATCCGCGTCTACGAACGCGCCCTTCCTGCGGAACACGTCATGGAGCTTTATCGGGGTTATGATTTCATAGCGGATATGGATACGACTCCGGGTTACTACCTCATGACCTATAACCTGCCGGAGGGATTTTCCGCCAACGGCAGCGATACAGCGGCGTTGAGTTCCGACTCAAGAAACCAGATGGGTATGTTTGACTATTCAGTCCACTACGCCTATTCGCTGGACGGCAAGACTTGGACTCCGCTCTACGACAACCGAGGCATCCTATACTGGAGGGACAACGGCGCATGGAACGCTACTTCACACCGCAGACCTGTTCAGCCGCGTATAGTGCTGCAGGATGGCGTGTACAATCTCTATGCCAACTCAGTCAGCTATCAAAATGCGACGCAGACAGGCACCACCGCTCGCCTGCGCTGGACTTCCTCTGACCTTATCAACTGGACTCAGGTTGGTACTCTGTCAGCGGATGCGGCAGTGACCGATGTTGGGGCAGGGGGCATACCCGCTCTCCCGCCGGGAGTCAATGTAGATATTACGTCCAAACCCTATAAAGCTAATGTCGGCAATGTCATAGCAGTCACAGAAGCGCAGCTCCGCGCCATTCGCGATGCTTATGAAGCGCCCGCTTTCGACGTAGTAGAAAAAACCATTATGGCGGGGGATACTCCGGATTTGCCGAATTACGCGACTATTACGGTACCCGACGGTGCGTTTGAAGGCGGCGTATACAACTATGGTCATAGCGTGACATGGGATGAGCGTTATGTTGACTATGACACACCCGGTACGTACGAAGTAGTGGGTACGCTCAACTACGATTACAACAATATTATCACCAGAAACGGCGCCGACCCGCAGATATCATTCTACGATATCGACGGAGACGGCCCCGATCCGGGATGGTACTACTATACAAGCAGTTGGATGGACGATTCCATCAGCTCTACATGGACGTCGTGGACTAACGCGACATCCCAGAGCGCGAGGACACAGTATATGGGTGTCACGCTACGCAGGGCGAGGACTATTGCGGAGCTTCAGACGATGCAGACCGCCGCCGAGTCACGCGATGCGGGATTCTACCCTTACAACCAAGCTTCCGATGAAAGAATGATTTTCTGGAAAGGCGAGATACCCGGTGTGCAATCCGCTCTGGGTAACTACACACGCGGTTCCGCGCATATCTGGGCGCCTGAGTTCCACCGCGTCTCTGTGGGTGGTGTCACCGCTTGGGCAGTCTATTGGGCGGGTTCGCCGATATACGCAGGCACTTCCGGCACGACTGAAGGCAGATGGAATATCCGCAAGATGGTTTCTGTCAATTACGGACCCGACCCCTTTGAAGGGGAGTGGACGACGACTGACTTAGACACCCTCAGGCCATCAGGCAACTTCGACCTTGACGGTTCTATACTGGAACACAATGGCCGCACATTCATGGTCTTGGCGAGTAACCGTCAGACAAACTCAAGAAACTGGATCGTAGAGATGCAGACCCCAACACAGGTAAATGCCGCCTCGGGCGCTGTAATGCTTATGGAACCCCTGTATACGTTTGAAAACCGCAACGACCGCGTCCTTGAAGGCGCGACTTTCCTCAAAGCAAACGGCAGGATATGGAAAAGCCATTCCGTTGGTTCAACTAATGCCAACTACAGCATGGGTTTAGGTTGGGCTGTAGACAGCCCGTCAACGGATGTTATGAACCCGGCCTCATGGAACAGATTCCCGCACCCGATCATGCACGCCAACCGCTCCAGTGACAAATGGGGCCCCGGCCATGCCGCATTCGATTATGATCACCACGGCTCGGGTGGTATATATCCGATACTCACCTACCACGCCCGCCGCGACGAGGGTTACGGAACAGGCCATAATCCCGGCCCGCTCTACAGCCCGACACGTCAGGCGAATATCGCCCCCGTATACTTCCTACGCAACGGCACACCCTATGTAGGCATCCCGCCCGCAGACGGCGAGATTCCGGCGATGCCGATCTACGCAACCATCACAGTCCTTTCTTCGGATGAAATACGTTTGGATGTGGATAACGCAACATTCTCCCCCGCTGTCACAGGATACGGCGAGGCAAATCTGACAGCCAAAGAGTTCACGGTCACAAACCCGGCCGCATCCGAAACTACCGTCGCGATTTCCCTCTCAAATGCAAACTTCACACTGAGCGCCAATAGCCTCACAGTCCCGGCGGACGGCACTGCTACATTCACCGTCACTCCGGTGCTCGGCTTGGCTGCGGGTGTATACACGGTCACGGTAACTGTCACAGACGGCACGGCTGTCCGTACGGTCACTCTCAGTTTCAGTGTTCTTGATGCCGTCAGCGGGTATTTCGTAGACTCCTACTTTGACGCTTTCGCGCTTACGCCCAATGCGCCCAGCGCCACCACAACTTATATAACAAACCTCGACCACAGTACCACACTGAGCGGCAAGGTCTACCAAGCCCTTTATGATCCCGCGGGCAAAATGGTCAGCTCGGTATCCGAGCCTTTCGCAGTGGCACCCGGTCAGACAGTCATAGCAAAAACGACATTGACATTACCCGCCGCAGTGACCGATGCCTATACGGTAAAATGTTTCGTCTGGGATGATAACTTTATCCCGATGGCAGACGCTGTAGAGTTTGCGGGTAATCCCACCACATCGCTATTACCGCCGCACTTGCAGAGTTTGGGTACAGACTTTACTGTCAACTTGGCCGCCGACTTCGATTTTGAAGACTTGACGACTACATCAACGACACTCTCAGGCGGCAACGCCATCGCAACGGTTAATGGCACACCCAGCGTCCAGACTGCATCATCTACAGGTGGTCTCCCGACAAACGGCGGCGCAACGGCCGCGAACTTCCCCACCTCAGGCGCCCCATATTACAGAGTCACAAAAGCGGATGGGACACCCCTCCTGACAGGCGCTGAAGGCATGATAGTATCGTACAGTTCCAGAACGACGCAGACGGGCACCACTTTCAGATGGCCTTTCTTCGCGAAATATTCAACGGCAAACAACAGCGAAACAAATCTGGGTTATATAGGGGCTAACGACAGGTCGAACAACCTGACATTAGAGAGGTTCGACCGCTCGTCCCGCAGCCAGTCCACATCCCGCACCATCAGCAATACCGGCTGGAAAAATGTTGATTTCGTTGTATTGCCGACAAGCTCCTCGATTTATATGAACGGCACTAGGCAGGGCGCTGACAACACATCAGGCCTCGTACCCCTCACCACGATACTGGGTAATAACAGCATATTCCAGATTGGCCGTGCCAACTGGGGTACAAACGGCGAGTACTTCATAGGGCAGATCGACAACTTCAAAATCTTCACTCTGATGCCCAGAACGGAGAAAACAACGTTGATCCCGGCTGCCCTTGCAAGCGACTGGACGGCTCTCAGCCTCTCACAGGCCAGCGGCGCTCAGCTCACGGCAAACCTGAATGCGCTCCCGACCAGAGGCGCAAACGGCTCCACTATCACTTGGGGTACGACAAACCCGATCTACCTGACAGCGACAGGCCAAGTACGCCGCCCCGGCGAAGCGGACGGCAACCAAACCGCGGTTCTGTTGGCGACACTGACCGCCCCCACAGGCGAGATAGTCACCAAGGCTTTCATCTATACGATTACGGCAGTCAGCGACGCGGGCGCCGTACAGGAAGATACGGCAGGGCTCAAGGTTCTTGCCGACTTGGCGGCAGGGCCGACCGAGATACTCCTGAGCGATTTTGAAGCGGATGCCATACTCCCTGCCTTTGGCGTGAGCGGCTCCTCAATTTCATGGGTTATCTCCGACCCGACTGTCATGTCTGCCGATGGCAAGAACTTAGTGACGGGCATTGACAAAAAACCCGTGACTTTGACAGCGACCGTCTCAAAAGGCGCGTTCTCTGAAACAAAAACATTTGAGCTTATCTGCAAAACGCCGTATTACGGTTACTTGCTCTCCTACTTCATTGGCAACGCGGGGGCGCAACAGCAGTTCTTCTTAGCAACCAGCCCGGACAGCGATCAGTGGACTTGGCTCAACAACAATACAAGGATGATAAACCTCACCGGCATTGGCGAGGCCGCTGCCCGTGACCCGTTCATCATCAAGCATCCCCATACGGATAAATACTATATGCTGGCGACCGACCTCAACTCGAATAAGTCAAGCGAAGTAACGGGTTGGCGGACTGCTTACGGTTATCCGAGCACCTTTAACAACACTTGGGGTAACAAGGCTATACTGGCGTATGAATCAACTGATCTGATCAACTGGACGCTCTCATCGCGCACAGACTTCACCGATTCGGGTCATCCGGAGAATTACTACACGCGCTTGTTCTCCAACTCATGGGCGCCGGAAGCGATCTGGGTGGAAGATCATGACAACGGCGACGGCACCACAGGGGCATTCATGATGTTCTGGTCGGGTTCGGTTGACAACAACAGATCCGGCAACACCGATTTCAACCATGCGGTAGCCGCTTTCACAAAGGACTTTTCGCAAGGCTCCTTCAGCCCGCCGCAGGCATTGTATAACATCGTAGCCCGCGCCGACATGACCGGTACTCCCACAGCCACTCAATCGAATCAACAGCTCATCGACGGCACCATCGTATGGGATCCCTTCGCCGCGAATGGTGAGGGACGCTGGCATATGTACTTCAGGCTCGGACCGAACTCCCTCTCGCGTACAGAACGTGTGACCTCGGTAAGCACGAAAATCCCCAGCACCACGGCAGAATGGACGAATAGGACAAGGATCATCGACCAAGCAGGCTGGGAAGGCGCTTGTTTCCACAAAATGATCGGACAGAACGAATGGCGCATGATCATAGACGGATTCGGATCGCCAAGCCGCTTTGCGATGTTCAGGACTTACGATTTTGTCACACACACAGAAATCACCTCGCAATCCAACATCGGCATGGGCCTCCCGGGTGCAGGCGGCAGAGTACGCCACGGCACGATCATCCCCATCCCCCGCGACCGTTATGAGGAGCTTGTCACGATGGCTCCCGCCGGTAGTTGGGCAGGCAAAAACGGGCTGTAATGGCACAGCTAAACATCAAATATTCTAATATAGAAAGAAAGGTTTAATAATATGACAAAGTTAATTTCTAAAAAAACAGCGCTCCCGGTCATTTGTGCCATTGCCCTCTTGATCCTATGCGCCATCAGCGCGACCTCGGCTCTGGCAAACGGGGCTGACGCGGTGATATTAGCAGAGGAAGATGCCGCTGTGGCAGAAGTAAATATCTCCGGGTTTGTACCCGATACCCAAATAAGTTTCCAAGCATTCTACACAGCCGTTGCGGAAGATGCGGCGGAACAGCTTGATTACTTCAATCAGTTCACGGTATACGAAGACGGCGGCATAGATATCATATATCTCACCAACTTTGACCTTACGGTAGGCAGCAAGATCAAAGTCATCATAGGCGGATTCGCCGCAGACGGCGCCACGACCATCACCCGCGAGATCACGATCGGCGGGATAGACGATGTCAACTATGACATCAACAGGGACGGCGCGGTAGATTATGAAGACCTTGCGTTCATAATGTATGTCTACGGCGCGCGCGCGTTGGAGCTTGACCCCGAAAACGGAAAAGACTGGATCTCCTCGATAGGTTGGCTGACTAAACCCAACCCCGAGACAGGCGAGCGTCTGGAAGTCATCTACGAGGAAGTAGATGTCAAAGGCGACAAGGTAATCGACACATTAGACATCTTGGCTCTAATCGACCGCTTCTCGATCGATTGGTAAAACAGCACACTGGGGCCGAGGATAGGGACTCGGGATAGATAGTACTGTGTGAGGGGACTTAGTTCCCCTCTACAGTACAAATATTCTTATATTCCAAATTTCTCCGCTCGTGTCATTCTGAACGCAGTGAAGAATCTTAATTATCCGATATCCGGTTTTTGTAAGATTCTTCGGCCTAAAGCCCTCAGAAAGACAAAAACCGAAGAACAACTCCTAACTCCTAATTCCTCATTCCTAATTGAGTAATCCCTAATTCTTATTAGCCCCCGTCATTGCGAGGAGCGCAGCGACGCGGCAATCCAGACGTAACCAAGTACCTAATTCCTAATTAAAAAACGGAGGTCATCATGAAAAATCTATTCAAAAAATCCCTATCAGTATTCCTTACGCTTATTCTCGTTCTGGGCTTGTTGCCCGCTATCCCGCTTGCGTTTGCGGATGAAGAAGTAGACCCGTCGTTGCAGTTGTGGTACAAATTTGACGAAACCGATACAGCGTCAAGAACTGCGATCGACTCCTCGGGGCGCGGGCTTAATGGAACGCTCGCCAACGGGACAAACCGTACCGTTTTCGCGGAAATCGCAGGCAGAAGGGCTGTAAACTTCACGCCAACCAGCGGCACTGCGGCGACTAATGGCGGTTACGTCACGATTCCGAATACCGTCTTGGCAAATACGCCCGGCGACTTTACGATCACGACATTGGTGTATTTCCGTAATTCGCTGCATGATTGGTCGCGTTTATTTGACTTCGGGCCGGGCAGCACTTCAAACATCATCTTTATGACATCACACGCGTTGCAGACGAACATTGCCAACACACAACGCGTCACCGCGCCTGCTGCGGTGAACAATACCAACAACGCCAACAAATGGCGTGCTGTCACAATAACGCGCACCGGTACTACAACGAGAATGTACATCAACGGTGAGCAAGTCGCCTCGTCCACACCCGCGATGAGTGTCAGCAGGACTCCTACGACAGGTGCGTTTTATATCGGCAGGGCAAACTGGGCTGATGGTTACGCGAGCATGGCAGTCAGCGATTTCCGTATATACAACAGGGCGCTCAGCGCGAGTGAACTTGCGACGATGTACCCGGAATTTGCGCTTGAAGACCTGACCATCGACTACCAGTGGGAGGGCGGCGCAAGCCTCCCCACCACGCTGTTTGGTCAGACCGTGACCTCATGGACTGCATCGGATGGGGTTTCCGTTGTTGACGGAGTGGTCGTTGGCGGTACGCAGATTAAGCAAGTGACTGTCACAGCGGTATTCGGGCCGTATACAAAGGCTTTTGACATAGCTATAATCCCGCAGAATTATTGGAGCGGAAACCCGGATAATGTGATTTTACCTAAGTCCGTAGGCAACCCGATAAACGGGCCGCACTCGGCGGTAATGGCAGAGGGTGTCACAAATCGGGGCACAGGATATATAGCCGACCTTGCCCCTGTCGTGGTAGGTGATACCGTATGGGTCATCGGCGGTCATGACAACGGCACCACGGCGTATAATATCCCGTCATATGTAGCCTATTCTTCAAAAGACCTTATTACTTGGGAATATCACGGCATAGCTTTGGATATGCGTGATGTCTCGTGGCAGAGTAATACAGATGCTTGGGCATCGCAAATGATACCGTACACGGGCGCTGACGGCGTAGAAAGATACTACCTGTACACCTGCGGATGGCCTGCATCCGGTTTCGCATCGGGTACACATATCGGTGTCGCGGTAGCGGATCACCCTGCCGGGCCATATATAGACAAAGGCGAACCATTGGTACGCAGGACTTGGACTTCGCCTCAGACTAATGACTGGGACGATATCGACCCCACTGTATTTGTTGAGACGATAGACGGCGTTGAGTACCGTTATCTCGTGTGGGGCAACAGCAGGCAGTACATCGCCGAACTCAATGAAGACATGATCAGCATCAAGGATCAAAACGGCGACGGCCAGATCAACAACACCTTGGTCAATGGTGTAAGAGACATAGAGGAGTTTTCCGCCGCCAACGGCAACTGGCTGAACTTCCCCACAGGGGACAATAGCTCGAGATTCACGGAAGCCCCGTGGATATACAAACGCGACGGTATCTATTATAACTTCTATGGCGGCGGTTGGACGGAAGACCTAGCTTACGCGAGAGCCGAAAATATATACGGCCCGTGGTATTTCTCACATCAAATCATGGCGCCGAACACCACGTCTAACACAAGCCATCCGGGTGTCATCGACTTCAACGGCAAGACATATATGTTCTCACATGACGGCTCGCTGCCGGGCGGCGGCGGTTACAGCCGCAACGCCGTGGTCTATGAGCTGAAGTTTGATGAGATGGGTCATGTATACCCCATGTATGAATCCTCGATCGGGCTTAATGGTTTCGCGTCAACGATAAAAACAGCATCAGGCGCGGCAATGGGATTCGCCCCATGGAATAATGGCCGCACCGAAAACTATGATACGAACAACACCAGGAATGTCCGCATAGGCACAGCGGGCGACGAAACGGCATGGGAGCTCATACATGGGCGCGGCAATTCAAGCGAAGAATTCGTGAGCATACAGGCTGTACGTAAACCCGGACTCTTTATCACAGCCGAAGCAAACAATGTCGCGAGGATAAGGCAATGCAGGGCGGCTACGTTGCAGACAGCCATGACATTCAGGACGCTCAAATCCGGCAATGACGGCGGCATCAAATTTGAAAGCCTGCTTTATCCCGGTTCATATCTCACAAATAATAACGGCGCACTCTCCCTATCAAACGGCGCGGACGAAGCGGCAGTCACCTTCTTTGTGGAAACCATAGACAACTATCAGGAAACCCAATACAGGCCAATGACGGCAACCAACGCGACCGGACACGCTTACCCCTTCGATGCTTTTGTCCCGGAAAGACCGGATATCCCCATCGAGATGGAACTCATCGCGCATTTCGACTTTGAAACAAATCCTGTAAGTAATGTACTCACAAGCGCGGGCGGCTTGGACGCTCGGGGCGCGGTCTCGGGTACAGCCGCTTGGACTGCTGATGATGCCGCTCCCGATGGCACACGCGCCATCACCATAGCAACGGGTTCGGCAAACAGGT
>Ga0099364_10014662_pt1 | contig 10405 bp, 9 predicted proteins | sample TergutTh196P3_FD_73070 | JGI IMG/M metagenome (GOLD analysis project Ga0099364, IMG submission 73070) | Microcerotermes parvus P3 segment gut microbial communities from Pointe-Noire, Republic of the Congo - Th196 P3 | ecosystem: Host-associated > Arthropoda: Insects > Digestive system > Gut ...
TGGGCCGCGCCGCCCCCCCGGCCGGCGGGGGGGGGGGGGGGGGGGGGGGGGGGGGGGGGGCGATGCGGTAAAATGCCCCTCACCCTAACCCTCTCCCAGAGGGAGAGGGGACAATAAAATCCAGACCAACTTTTAATACGCTCTAATATGCTTTTTGTACATTTCGTACTTTTGTGTGTTTCGTGCAAAAAACAAAATACATATTCCCTCATTATTCCACGGCGAGTGGAGGGGGGATTCCTCCACTCGCCGCAGTCTAAGGAACAAGTATCAAACTGTCGATACCGACGTAATCGCCGGTGCTCTTTTCATTTCTGCCGAGATACTCGGCAACCACGGTGTGCCGACCGGCCTTCAAATCAATGGTTCCGACTTCAATCGGACCGGACTGAACTTGATGCGGATCGTACAAGTCAATCGGTTCGCCAATCTTTTTGTCACCGAAATGGAATTGGATGATTCCATGACGCGGGTGCTTCCATAATTCGGCAACGAGTTTGTGCTCGCCGTCTTTTTCCGCTTCGAGAATAAATTCGAGTTTGGCACCCTTGCCAATCCACTTCCACAACAGAAAACTTTCGTTTTCCAATTGAATCAAACCGCTCTCCGGGAATTTCTCAATCGTGAAGCCGGGAATGTCGACCCGCACCGGTATGTTGTACAAGACAGCCGCCTGAACTTCCTCGATCTGCTCTTTCCGTGACGGAAAACCGACAAGTTCGGCACCGTCTGAAGCGTACCAAAACGTTGCGACGGCATAGTCGACCGTCGTTGGAATCCAGTGCAAAACTTCCATATCGAAACGGAAATCCTTCGTAAACGGAATGCCGTCAAGTAATCGGACACGACCATTCGTCGTGTTTCCGTAGTTTTTCGGTCCCTCGGCACGCGGCTGGAAATGGAACGGCGAATCGAAGAAATCCGGCGTACACCAGGCGTAACCGTAATAGTCTTCCGTTCCCGTACCGAAATGCGACGGAAATGTTTCGCCGTCGACGTAAATCTTTTCGTCGCCTTCTCCCCACCATGCGGAGGTTCGATTCACGAGAGAAAGAACGTCGCCGACGAATACACCGCGTCCTTTGACGGTAAGATAATTCCAATCCAACTGCGGACTCGTTTTGATTCTCCGATCCTGCCGCCAATCGGCGTGGAAGTACATCGAACGGTCGTCCCATTGGTACGAACCGGCCCAAATCGATTTAACTGTAACATTTACGTCCTGATCACCGTAGTTGATGAGTTTGACGTGCATTGTCTTTTTGAACGGCATTTTCCAGAGCGAAATGAGCGTTCCGTCCTTTTCGACGCGGGCATACCAACTTTTGTACGGATTGATACCGACGCCGCTGCCGAAGAAGTCGCCGAGCGGACACCAGACGGTTTCCTTGCCATCGAAGGAGATTGACAGCACGGTACTCCGCAATGCTTGGGCGAGTGCATCGCCTTCGGCATCGACTTTCAAGGCGATCTGCTGGAGAGCGGCACCGTCTGGAACGCTGACTTCGCCGCCCACCGACACCGGCGTTGCGCCTTTCGGTACGGAAACATTCATCGACGGGGCGTTGGCGGGAATATTTGCAAACTCTTCCCCGGCGGCGAGGAGCGTTTTTTGTACGGAATCAATTTTCCCCTTGAGTGATTTGAGTCCGTCCATCGTGAAGGTTTCGATGGCGGTTCCCTTGGCGTAGGTTCGGTAGTTGATGATGTAATACAAGGCTCTCTGCTCCGGCATCTCGTCGACGGTCACTTTGCAGTGTTTTGCGTAGGGGATTGGCAGATACAGATTGCGTCCCTTTGCTTTGTCTGCGGAGAGCGGAGCACTGGCGAGGAATTCACCGCCGACGAGTTCTCCGCAGTTCGCTTCGACGGCTGGCGTTTCGTTGCCGTCGAGGTAAATGCGAAAAGTTCCTTTGTAGTGAGGAGCGGTGATCCACCATCGAACGATGGCACCGGGACCTTCGGCGTCCATCAGGACCCATTCCTTTCGGTCGCTTTCCGGGGTTTTACGGATTTCTTCGCGGATGAACTGCGAGTGGTCATGGTTGGCGAACCATGTTTTGTGATCGTCTGGCGTTGTCGATTCCCGATCGTATGAACTTGCCTGCAAGCAGAGGTACGCCGGATCAGGAAACCGAGTGACGGCATCGCGGTCAACCATCTCGTCGAGCAACGTGGAAAGCGATACGGTCGCCGCCGAAAGCGGTACCGCGACGAGAAGAAACAACACGAAACAGAGTTTTTTCAACATCGATACCTCCATTTTGGGAGAGAATAGGGGATACACCGAGTGCCTATCGCCAGAGTATAAGCGATGGGAGAGAAAACGCAAGACCTGTATTACCCGTCGGAATATGCACGGGTAGTCCGTCGTCAAGTTCTCTATCGATATTTTTTTTAATGTGGAAAGTGCAAAAGAGGCGAAAAATGCGAAAGATTTTTTGAATTTTGTGCATTCCTTTCCGTCATTTTCGCTCCTTCCGCATTGAAAAAAGAAACTTGACGACGGACTGTATGCACATGGTGCGTAAAAATTTCGTTGGCAAGAGGTAGGTTCCCCATTTTTGTCCAATTGTCCCCAACTCGCAATAAAACTTTGGCATGCCCTGAGTCGAAATGCGCAGTTGACGCACTGTTGTTTTTTTTTGCGTTTCGATTACAATGGGTGGGCTAAGTTCCAGCGGAATCTCCACAATCGTTTTCCATGTTCAAGGCGATCTGCCCTCATTGTTCGAAAGAGTATACGCTCGACGACTCGTTGCTCGGCAAAATGGCCCATTGCCGTCTGTGTCGCCAAACGTTCGTTTTGGAAGAGGATACGGCCACCCATCTCGGTCCTTCCCCGGTGTCGACGGCGGAAGGCGATTCCGGATTCGATCTGAAACCCCGTTCCTCCAAAATCATTCGGAATGAGGAGCCCCCCAAGATTTCCGCTCTGGTTGCGGAAAAGCGTTTTTCCAAGGAATCCGGTATGTGGAACATCGGTGACGTTGTCCTCGGCATCTACGAAGTGAAACAGCTCGGTCCGGGCGTGCCCTTTGCGGAAGGCGGCGTCGGCGTCGTCCATCGGATTTATCACCGTGAATGGAACATCGACCTTGCCGTCAAGAGTCCGAAGCCGCAGGTTTTCCGAACGGAAACCGGCAAACTCGCTTACGAAAAAGAAGCGCAAACCTGGATCGAACTGGGCCTCCATCCGAATATCGTCACGTGTTACCTCGTTCGTCGAATCGGCGACATTCCCCGGCTTTTCGCTGAGTTCGTTGCCGACGGCAGTCTCCGTGACTGGATGCGTGATGGTCGACTCTACGAAGACGGCGAAGAGGCCTCGTTACTCCGGATTCTTAACATTGCCACCCAATTTGCTTGGGGACTGGAACATGCTCATCGGCAAAAACTATTGCATCTCGATGTTAAACCTGGCAATGTGATGATGTCCGACCAAACCGCCAAGGTCACGGACTTCGGTCTCGCTCAAGGAATGTCAGAGACTTTCGCCGAATCCGTCGGTTCGTCGATGACGGCTCCGACTGCCGGAGGGATGACGCCAGGTTACTGCTCGCCGGAACAATTTGCCGCCTTCAATCACGTCCAGCGACAGGAATTCGACCGAGTACCGCCGATCACGTTCCAGTCGGACATCTGGTCTTGGGCTGTCAGCGTACTGGCACTGTTTCATGGACGACCCCCCTGTAAAAAAGGGGGCCAAACCGCTCGGAAGGTGTTTGAGGTATTTCTCAAAAAAACATCGGACGGCGGACGCCCCACGATGCCCGCTCCGTTAGTCGAGCTGCTCTTCCACTGTTTCGAAGAGGAACCGGGGAAACGACCAGATTCGATGGAACAGGTTGCCGACCGTTTGGTCGACATCTACCGTGAGGTCTCCGGGATGCCGTTTCCCCGTGTCCGCCCGATCAGCGCAACGTGGACGCCGGAGAGCATCAACAACCGGGCCGCCTCGATGCTTGACTTGGGAAAACCGACCGAAGCGACCCAATTATTGGCACAGGCCGCCGCGCTCCAACCTTGGCACTCCGAAGTTACCTATAATCAAACCTTGCTTGCGTGGCGTTCCGGCAGAATAACCGATCTCGAAGCAGTCGAACGCCTCGAAACGCTTGGCAAAACCCGAAGCAACGTTGTTGTTCCGCCTTACGCTCTGGGCTTGGTCCAACGGGAACGCGGCAACCTACAGGCAGCCCTGGAAGTGTTCGCGCAAGCCTTGGACATCGAACAGCGGGAAGACGTCAAAATGGCGTATTTGGCTGCCGAACGAATTGTCGACCAAAGTCCCCGATGCTTGGAGCGATTTGTGCTTGCTCCTGGAACCGACGACAATGTGTTCGTCGACGAAAAAGGCGAACTTTTCCTAATTTTTCCAGATTCATCGACGCTGACGGTTCGGGAAACGGCAACCGGCAGAATTCGCACAACCTTCCAGCGTCCGAAGGAAGAACAACGTCAACGGTCTCCCAACCGCCTGGCACTGAGCGATGACATTCTTTGGGAGCTCGTTGGAGCTTCCAACAACACGGTCATTTTGCGCCGTGTCGGCGCGGCTGCGGCCAGTTCGACGTTTCAGCAAGTCGGTTGGACCCGATTCTTCGGACGCTCGGCAACGGCAAAATCCACTGAGGCCCGGAATTCCATCAGTTCCAAAGGCGGAAAATGGATCGGCGTGTTCAAGGACGGATACATCGATGTTTTCGACCGGGAAACGAAAGAAAAGGTCGGCGACCTTTTCGGGCACGAAGGAACGGTCACGGCGGCGACAATGAGCGACGACGGACGCTGGGCACTAACGGGCGGTGCCGACCGAACAATGCGACTTTGGGAACTTCCCTCCTGCCGTTGTGTGCGAACTTTCCGATCTCTCGGCGGTGCCGTCGATGCGGTGTATCTCGACAAAAACGGTCACTTTGCGTTTTCACTGGTTGCTGGCGGTTCGCTTCGGCTTTGGGACGTTGCCGCTCTCTGTGCTGGCAAATTGCCGTATCGGGCACCGATCCTGTTGTCGCTTGTTACCAGCGCAGAACAAGTTACGAAGCAGCAGGTCGAAATGAACGAACGTTGTACGGAAATCAAGGAGGCAATCCGTGTCGGCGACTACGCCACGGCAACGCAAACCATTGGCCGGGCCAAGGAACTCGGCGGATGGGAGGCCGCCCGAAAGACGTTGGACGACGCCGGTGTTTGGGACGCTCTTTCCCGACACTGCGTTCGCGGTAAACTGGTCGACGCTCTGAATGTTCATACCTTTGTCGGTCATCACGACACGGTATCGTCCGTCGTTCTTTCGGTAGACGGAAGCATTGCCGTCTCGACGGGCCGTGACCAAACGATCCGCGTCTGGAACATCGACCAACGAAAATGCGTCGGCGTCCTCGAAGGACACTACGATTGGGTCCGCAGTTTGGCGATTACATCGGATGCAAAGTTCGTCGTCTCCGGAAGCTGGGATATGAGCGTCCGCGTCTGGAATCTGGCAACCGGTCAGGCCGTTCGGAAGTTTGACGAAAAAGTCAAATCGTTGACGCAAATTGCGCTGAATCCGCAGGGTCGAACCGTAGCGATTGCCAACGGACAAGGTTCCGTACTGCTCTGGGACGTTCTTTCCAATGAAGTGGTCGGTCGTTTTTTTGCGCATCAAGGCAGCGTCAATTCGGTGCGTTTTTCAAGGGACGGACGGTCTTTTGTGACGGGCGGGGACGACAATGCCGTATCGGTTTGGACATTGAATGGCGAACAACCGATTCATACGCACAAGGAGCACAAAGTTCCCGTCAGTCGAGTCGTCCTGTCTCTTGACGGAAACCGGGTTCTCTCCGCCGACCGTGAAGGCCGAATCGTGTTGTGGAATCTCGCCGAGGACAAAAAGGAACTCGACGTCCAAGGACATCTCGGCGACGTTACGGGCCTTTGCCTGTTTGGTGACGAGAGCGGCTTCGTTTCCGCGTCGAAAGATATGAAACTTCGTGTTGAAGGCATTGAGGATCGCACAATTGGTCGGATGATCGAGGGGCACTCTTCGCCGATTCTGACTTTGGCGTCGGAAATATCGGGGCGTCGTCTGGTAACGGGGTGTGACGACGCGACGGTCAGTGTGTGGGAACTCCATTGGGATTACGTCTTTCCCGGTTGGACGACGGCAATACCGCGAGCGGAGTCCGTTTTGCGGACCTTGCTTTCGCTTTACTCACCGGACGCGGCGGGAAGGGAACCGCCGAAAATCGACGCCGCCATTGCGAAACGCATTCTACTCGAAATGGAATACTGTGGTTTTGGAATGATCCTTCCGGAGGAACGCAAACAAATGATCGCCCGTCTCATCGCCGATTGGTAGTTGCGCAGGGGCCACCACATATCCCGATGACCGCTCCATTCCGGCTGTTACAAGATGTACTTTACAAGCAAAAGCCGGAATGGAACGCAGCGTAATGACGGCTTTTTGCTTATCCTTTCAGAAAGATGCCCGACTTTAAGACTTACGATGCAAATGGACTGTTTTTCGCATATCCCACGAACTGGGAAATCGAAGAAACCGATATGGACGAAGTGGAGGGAGCCATCCAATTAAGCAGTCCGGACGGTGCATTTTGGATTTTGCGAAAATATCCTCTGGGTGCCGATGTGGACACCATCGTTGAATCCGTCGTCGAACTGATGCGAACCGATTACCAAGACATGGAAATCGAGCCGATGGAAAAAACGCTGTTCGGTAAAACACTTCGGGGTGCCGAGATGAATTTCTTCTATCTCGATTTAATGAACACGGCGTCGGTGCTGTGCTATTCCGACCACCTGACGACCTACGCCGTTTTTTGGCAAACCGGCAATCAACTCATCATCCAGGACGAGGGACCAGTGTCCTTGGAGCAGGTTTTCGAAGCCATTACGTATTCGCTGTTACGGGCCAAAATAACGCAACAGGTCTGAATCTTTCGCCTAAGGCAACGCTGACGCGGTTTTCGACTTTCAAGCCAAGTTGGTCGGCAAGCGTCTCATTGACGATCGACGTCATTTCTCCACTGTCGACGAGGGCCTTGACTTCCATCGTGCAAACTTTGTCGCCCGGAAGGACACCTTCTTTTGCCATGTAGGCATCGCCAGAATTCGTCAACGTAATGTCTGCGCAAGTAAGTCCCATGATCGTTCTCCTTGTATGCCGCACAGGGTGAGGCGGCTAAATGGGTTAACGGATTTTCGCCCAGGAATCACGCAACGAAACCGTGCGATTGAACACCGGCTTCTCCGTCGTCGAATCGACGAAATCGGTACAAAAATATCCGATCCGTTCGAACTGGAACCGCTCTGACGGCAATGCGTCGGCAAGACACGGTTCCAGTTTGGCATCGGCGATAATCTCCAGCGAGTTTTTGTTCAGATATTCCTTGTAATCCTTGACATCCTGCGGATCGTCAGGATTTTCCTTTGTGAAGAGCCGGTCATAGAGCCGAACCTCGGCATTGACGGCGTGCTGGGCGCTGACCCAATGGATCGTTCCCTGTACCTTACGTCCGTCCGGTGAAGAACCGCCGCGAGTTTCCGGATCGTAAGTACAACGGACTTCAATCACGTTTCCGGCATCGTCTTTCACGCAACCGGTGCACTTGACATAATAAGCGTAACGCAATCGAACTTCCTGCCCCGGCGTGAGACGGAAATACTTCTTCGGAGCGTTCTCCATAAAGTCGTCCTGTTCGATGTACAGGACTTTCGAGAACGGAACCTGCCGGATGCCGTCCGCTTCGTTTTCCGGATTGTTCACGGCATCGAGCATTTCCGTTGCGCCTTCGGGATAATTCTCAATAACCAGCCGAATCGGTCGCAACACACCCATCCGCCGCAGTGCCCGTTTGTTCAAGTCTTCCCGAATGGCGTTTTCGAGTTTCACGACATCGATCATACTGTTCATCTTGGCAACGCCGATTTCCTTGCAGAACGCCCGAATCGCTTCCGACGTGTACCCACGGCGGCGCAGACCGCAGATCGTCGGCATTCGCGGATCGCTCCAACCTGTTACGAAATTGCCCTTGACCAGTTCGAGCAGTTTGCGCTTGCTCATCACGGTGTACGTTAAATTCAGTCTCGCAAATTCATATTGGCGGGGACGATAGGCACCGAGAGCGGCGAACTCGTCGATCTGGTCGAGGAACCAATCATACAGCGGGCGGTGATGCTCGAATTCCAGCGTACAAATCGAATGCGTGATTTTTTCGATGGCGTCTTCGAGGCCGTGCGCCCAATCGTACATCGGATAGATGCACCACTTCGGCCCGGTGCGATGGTGTTCCGCCTTGATGATCCGATACATCACGGGATCACGCATATTGAAATTCGGTGACGACAAATCGATTTTTGCACGCAAAGTGCGTTCTCCCTCGGCAAACTTTCCGTTACGCATTTGTCGGAAGAGTTCGAGATTCTTTTCCGGCGGAAACTCCCGGCCTGCACTGGGTTTCATCGGTTCGGACGGCGTACCGCGATTCGCCCGCATCTCCTCCGGCGTTTGGTCACAAACGTACGCTTTTCCTTTGCGGATGAGTTCCTCGGCCCAATCGTACATCTGCTGGAAGTAATCCGAAGCGTAAAAAATCCGGCCTTCGAGGTCGTCGCCGGAGAGCCATTGGACATCGTCGATGATCGATTCAACGTACTCGGTTTCCTCCTTCGTCGGATTCGTGTCGTCGAATCGGAGGAAAAACGTACCGTTATATTTTTGTGCGAGTCCCGAATTGAGACAGATGCTCTTTGCGTGACCGATATGGAGATACCCATTCGGTTCCGGTGGAAAGCGTGTTCCGACTCGTCCGTCGTGTTTTCCGGCGGCAATGTCGGTTTCGATGATCTGTTCCAAAAAGTTCAGGCTGCGCGGTTCGGCGGTATCGGTCATTATTTTTTGTTGCGGAAAGGTTCCAGAGTTTTTCGGTATTCCATCGCTTCACGGCTCAGCTCTTCGAGGGTCATGCCTTCGAAGAGTCCCTGCCGCCATTCGGTGTAGTCGAATCTGTTACGGTTCGTCAGCGCAACGAATCGCTCGGCGTTGACGCGACCTAATTTTTCGATGAGTGCCTTCATTCCAGCATCTAAAAGGATGGCATCGGGTGTCATTTTGTCGGCTCCTTCAATTGGATAAGACCAAGGGGATTGAGCAATACGATTCCGTTGATCGGTTTTTTGAGTAAACGTTTGTCGGTCGAAATGAAGTAATCGCATTCGGCGACAATGGCACAGGCAACATGAAGTGAGTCATTCAAATGAACGCCCGATTTTTGGACGTCTGTGGCGGTTTTCAAGACTTGTTCAGACGCTTCAACATCTTTCGTTGCCAAGTCCCACCAATCGAAAACGGCCTTTTGCCTCTGAACGTCTGGATTTTTACTGTTCTCCAAGTCGATCATGTACGACCAAACGAGTTCGAGCGTTCCTTTTTCGATTTCCTCTTTGATCAGCAGTATAGCCTGTGTTTCCATCCAAATCAACGGCTGGGACTGGTCGTCGAAGGGGCGATTGAAACAGCAAACGTCAAGGTAAAGGCGGGTTTTCTTCATAAGGACGAAATCTCCGGAGGTTACACGTCAAGGGTTCTTGATGAATGGATAAACGACGATAAAAAGCAACAAAACATAAACAAACGTTACCCAGACGGCAATCCGACTGATTTTTTGTAATCTTTTGTGTAGTGGAGACTTGGGATGGCCGTCGTCGATTGATCCTTGACTCAGGTAGAAAACGGCCAAGATAAACGATGCGAACGTGGTAAAAAGGGTTCCGATTGTTTGGGTTTCTTGCGGCAATCTCATTTCTGCGTCAACCAACCAGAACAACCTGTCAATGGTCCCGCCAGCGAACAGCCAACAAAACGGTGTGAGGGCGAACATGGCCAGGAAGATGAGAGACATAACATGAAAGCATACACCGACCGAATTTCGCAAAAGAGCGGAAAACTGCGATAGCTGAGTATCATCTTCTGATTCGTCAATTTCGTCAGCAAAGGGTTGTTGGTCCCATTCTTTGGCGTCCATGTCCATTGTGTTTTCAACAGGTTTCGGATTTCATGGCACCATTCTACCAGAATTTCGTCGTCTCTAACAGAGCCCGACGCGTCAGCGAGACCTCAACTCCTCAACGCACAATGCTTGGCTTACGCCACGGGCTCCGGGGTTGTGCCGGAGTACCGGCTAAATGTTCCGTTATTGAAAACTCCCCAGTTGACGGTCCGCCCATTTCCTGTTATACTGTTCGGACTGCGATGGACAAAGGCGTTTATCGGCGCAAATAATTGTGCCGATGAACGCCTTTTTTCGTGCCAATTTTATAGGAGGCATGTCCCATGAAATACATCATCATCGCAAATTCGGCAGCGGGAATCGGCCCAGCCGAAGGAATACGGCGACTCAATCCA
>Ga0099364_10014664_pt1 | contig 10404 bp, 11 predicted proteins | sample TergutTh196P3_FD_73070 | JGI IMG/M metagenome (GOLD analysis project Ga0099364, IMG submission 73070) | Microcerotermes parvus P3 segment gut microbial communities from Pointe-Noire, Republic of the Congo - Th196 P3 | ecosystem: Host-associated > Arthropoda: Insects > Digestive system > Gut ...
CAACTTGTTTTCTCCAAACTGCTCATTGTCCCATCTGCCATCGCTATCACAATGCTGCCTAGCCTTTGCATCTTGCGTATCTTGCCGGTGCATGCCAAAGTCAAATACTTGTGGGGTATAACGAGGGCTAACGCCACCCCGCTAGTGTGCAATGTTTCAAAGACCAACAATTTTTTACACACCCGCCTGAATTATTAGGAAAGTATAGGTACTTGCAAAACGATTTCAAATTAGATAAAATGCGTTCTGTATTGTTGTTCAACGAACGTGCCTTTGATGGGCGAATGGGAAGAAGAATTACGCCGGTTTCGGAAACTCACCCTATCCTGTTGGTATCTAACAGGACCGACCGGCGTGGGAAAAAGTAGGGTGGGAATCGCACTTGCACGCAGTTTAGATGCCGAAATCATCTCAATGGACTCAATGGCAGTCTATCGAGAAATGGACATCGGTACTGCTAAGCTTGCGATCGAAGACCGAGGGGGGATTCCCCATTATCTTATCGATGTTGTCGATCCTAGCGAAAATTATTCCCTTGCCGAGTATGTCAATGAAGCGGCAGACAAAATCGCTGAAATTCACATGCGCAACAAAAACGTCCTCTTCGTCGGCGGGACTCCGCTTTACCTCAAAGCAATGTTGCGGGGTATTTTTGAAGGACCGCCCGCCGACCAAGAGTTTCGGAAAGAATTGCAGCGAAAAATGCAGGGACAACCGCCGCAAGTGCTTCATGATTTGCTCAAAAAGGTTGATTCCGTTTCGGCGGAGCGGTTGCATCCCAACGATGTCAAGCGGGTAGTCCGGGCGTTGGAGGTCTATGAAAAGACGAAACGACCTATCAGTGATTTCCAAAAACAGTTCGAAGTCGGTTCTCCGCCTGAACGATGCAATGTCTACGTGTTGCAAATGCCGCGTGAGATGCTCTATGCCCGAATCGCTAAACGTGTGGACAGAATGATTTACGATGGTCTGCTCGATGAGGTGAAGTTATTGAAACACCGCAATTTTCCTATCGGCACTTCGGCACGTCAGGCACTCGGATACAAAGAGTTATTCGACTACCTTGAAGGAAAAAGTACCTATCCGCAAGCGGTGGAGTATATTAAGCAAAACACGCGAAATTTTGCGAAGCGTCAAGAGACGTGGTTTCGTAGTCTCAGCGAATGTCGATTTGTTCCCTATAACCAACCGGTATTTGAAGGCGTCGATGATCTCCGTTTGCCCGAACCGGCTTTTCCCGCCGCTCACGGTGTCCAAATTTCCCTCGGAGAGAGCGATGACGTATAGCCCCCCGGTGAGTTTGAACCAACATGCACAAAACCGGGGGGCTAACGCCGCCCCGCTCTGGCGCAATGTTGAAAATAACCACAAATTTTTGACACACCCATATCTCAACATGAAATACCTGTGAACGGTTCCAAAATTTCCTGTCTGCGATACAATAGGAGTTATTGGGAGAGAATTGTAGCGGTTTCCAATTATAACGATACATAAAAGGTTGTCCCGTCGGCTCAAAATCTTTCACATCATTTCCCCGCAGAAGAGCGGAGTAGATAACGAACTCGCTGAATTTGCTGCTCGGCTTTCTCCCGATGAGTTCGAGGTAGAAATCTGCGTCCTTGCCGGTAAAAACCATTTCGGCAGCAGTCAAACGATATTCAACGTTCCCACGACCACGCTCGGTTTACGCTGGTCTTTCGATATTGGCACTTATCTTGGTGTCCGTAAAATCATCCGTCGATTCTGCCCCGACGTAGTGCATACATGGGATACAGACGCTCAACTCTACGGCATACTGCACAGCGGCAAACAGCGAGTCATTGCGGAAAAAAGAAATACGGAAGCACCAACAGGAAAATTACAACGCTATCTCGACAAAAAAACGCACCGACTGATTACTCCGCGTAAAACTTTAGACGGTACCCAGACCGTTGTCATTCCGCCAGCGGCGGTACCTGTACAACACACTGCTCCCTTATCGGCGAAGGAATTACTTGAAAAAATGGACATCCCCTTAGTAGAAGTGCTGGGAGATTACTTTCCGGTATTCCAACCGCAATACGATCCGGAACGCCGAAACTACAAACCGATGCCGCCCCATGCGGAGCCGTTTTTGATCGGCGTCGTTTTGCCGCTCTGTTCGGAACATAGAATACTCGACGCTCTTTGGGTGTTTGAAACGTTCAATCACATACATTTGAATTATCACGCTTTCGTTATCGGCGACGGCAGGGATCAGGAACAATTCCTACGGTATCGGGATCGTTGGAAGCTTTTTTCTCGGGTGCATTTTCTCGGCAACGTGAGTAACGTTTGCCGGCTTTTGCCCAGTTTTGACGCATTGCTGCACTTAAGCTCTTCGGCGGATCATTCAGGAACGATTTTATCGGCGATGTGGTGCGGCGTACCGGTCGTTGCACTCGAAACACCGGAAAGCCGAGAGTATATCGTAGACGGCACAACGGGATTTCTCATTCCATCAAAGGGAGACGGTGAAGGGGCATCGCGGTTTTACCGCCGAACTTCCACGAAACGGTTGTTGTCCCTTCTGGAAAACGACGGACTTCGCCTAGCAATGCAAAAAGCCGGAAAAGACCGAGTTGCAAAGGAATTTTGTTTTGATACGGCGGTACATAGGAGGATAGATCTGTATCGGGATAGAAATCCGGCTGTCCGTTGACAGTGTGCAAAAAACACCGTCATCCCGGCGTAAGGAAGTGTATCAAAATAACATTCTCATATTTGCCGAGAGCCGCAAATGTAGGCGGTACAACAAATGGCTTTGCAAGCCTCGTCATTTGCAGCACACCCGCCTTGACACGCCGCCCCTCTTTCGGATAGAATCATAGCGAGTTGTTTCCAACTTGAACATAATGGGTCTGCAGCCGACATACTCCTTTCGAAGATCGCGTTCTTTACGAGTCGTGTTCGCCATCGTCGTCGCTGTACCCGTTCTGCTACTGTTCGCCGTCCTGCTCGTGCAAAGTTATTACACAAGCAGAATCGAAGCAGCAAAAACGATGCGAGAACAGATGGTCAACGAAGTGATCACGAGAGCAAAAACACTCAATCTCCATCTCTCGCAGATGGCGCAATATCCGGCACAAATCGCCAAAGCAATCACGATTAGCAAGCCTGACAGCGTCGATACCATGCTCTCTTTTCAGTATGCAATGCTCGATGTCAATCCATTGGTCTATGGTAACGCCATCGCTTGGGAACCCTTTGTCTTCGATCCGAATGAAAAGTTTATAAGTCCGTATGTCTGGCGGGATATTGAACACGGAGGAGCCGTCTCCAATATGATGTTTACACCGGAAAACGGTTACGACTACCTCTCCGGCGAGTGGGACTGGTACGAAGACCCCAAGAAAAAATATGGCGGAAACACCGGAATCCCCTCACCGCTTCAATTTACGAACGGAGAGAAAGAATACGCAAAACTGCCGCGAATAGAGCCGGGTATCTGGTGCGCTCCCTACTTCGACGAAGGAGGCGGCAACGTGTTAATGTGCACCTATTCCGCCCCATTTTTCGTAAATAGACAATTTGCCGGAGTCGTTACCTGCGATGTTACGACCGATTGGATAGGAGAATTCCTCGGCGAAAAAACATTCGCTGGCGAACGATTCATTCTGATAAGTCCCGACGGTTCCGTCGTTTCGCATCCCAACACAGATTGGGTAATGATGCAAGTTAAAGACATACCCCATTCCTACTATGATTCCGACTGGCAAAGTTTGATGAAAATCATCGAAGAGATTTTTGAATCTAACCCAGAAAACTACGCTATTGATAACGAAGGAACGTATCATCCCACCCTATCCCGCATTATACGTTCTCCGCATAAACATGTAAGTGCGTGGACGGAAGGAGTACAACTCCCGGCGGCAGGCTGGATATTGATTTGCTTTGTACCAGAGGAAACCGTGTATAATCAAGCCAACGTCCAATTTCAGAACACGTTGGTCATTTTCCTGTGCGGACTCTTGTTACTCAGTGCATATCTGTTTTGGCAAGTGGACTTTCGTATTATCAAACCGATCCGGCGGTTAGCCGCTGCAACCGATGCCGTCGCCAAAGGTAATTTTGGACATCAAATCGAAGAGAATCTTGCAACAGGGAGCGAACTCACGGAGGTTGCTCATAACTTCAACGAAATGACCGACACGCTTCGGGAAACCATGGCGACGGCAATCAAAAATGCTTCGGAAAAACAAGCCGCCGAAGAAGCGAATCGGACGAAAAGCGTGTTTCTGGCAAACATGAGTCACGAAATCCGCACTCCGATGAACGGAATCATCGGACTTGCCGAATTGATTGACACGTCGACTTTGCATGACCAGCAACGGGAGTATATCGACCTGATTCGAAGCAGTGCTGACGGATTGCTGACAATTATCAATGACATTCTCGATCATTCTAAAATCGAGGCGGGTAAGTTGCTAGTGGAATCTTTTTCGTTCGATTTACATCGGGTTATTAAGGAGTTGTCCTTTTCTTTTTCACACGTTGCCCAGCAGAAGTTGGTCGATTTTCAGACGTTTCTCTTGCCGGATGTACCGCAGTTTGTCTTCGGAGACGGCAACCGTCTGCGGCAAGTGTTAAGCAATTTTTTGAGCAACGCTATTAAGTTTACGGCAGAGAGTGGAAAAGTCTCGTTACGGGTCATACCTCTTGTTGAGCCGGGAAAAAAAGACTGGGTGCGGTTTGAAGTTTCCGACACGGGAATCGGCATTAACGAAGAGCAGAAGACGCGGTTGTTCGACCCGTTTGAACAGGCGGACAGTAGTATGTCTCGAAAGTACGGCGGTACAGGACTGGGACTCGCTATCTCCAAGAATCTGATAGAAATGATGGGCGGGACGGTTGATTTTCGCAGTGAGTACGGTGCCGGTTCAGTTTTTTGGTGCGAACTCCCGTTGCCGATCTCCTCGGAATCACAGATGTTTGGTCAGCGGTCATCTGTTATTATGAATATGCGTCCGTTACATATTCTTGTTGTTGATGATGTCAAGGTCAATTTGATTGTGTTGTCTTCGATGTTGCAACAATGGGGGCATATTACTGAGACGGCAAGCAGTGGGAAGCAGGCTCTCGAACTGTTGAAGACGCACCACTACGAAATGGTTTTTATGGACTGTCAAATGCCGGAGATGGATGGTTACGAGTGTACGCGTAGGATACGTATATCTGAGACGGGCGTGTTGGATTCGCGTATTCCGGTCATTGCGGTAACGGCTCATGCGATGACGGGCGATCGGGAGCGTTGTCTTGCCAGCGGTATGGACGATTACATTTCCAAGCCTATCAATCCTAGTGAGTTGCAGAGCAAGTTGGCGCACTGGGCACCGATGTAATTATTTCCCTCCATCGAGATTCATCAAACGGACTCCCTGCGTGTTGCGTCCCATCACACGAACATCTTTCACAGCAATACGTTGAATCTGTCCCTTTGCCGTGATCATCATCACTTCGTCCTCGTCCTGAACACGACAGATACCAATGACCGAACCGTTACGCTCCGTCGTCTTGATGTCCTGCAAACCCAATCCGCCGCGACGCTTCGTGGTGTAACGGAGTGTGGTGTTATCGTCTCCGTTCTCCTCCGTCATTGCGCTATCGCTCCATTCCGGCTTTTGTTAACGTTCACAGAGCCGCAATCGGTAGATTGCAATTTAGCCGGTACTCCGGCGAAAACGGAGTCTGCAAACACCGTTACCGTTGACTCCGCTACTCGTCCGCATTGCGGAATCTGCCGTATTCCTGTCCCATCAGGACATGTTCATGAACATCGCCCGCCGCCGGTACTGTTATCTTAAAGCCCGCCGCCTTTTCAAAGATCATCACAATGTCAGAACCGCCAAAGAGGAAACGTCCAAGCGGGTCGCCCTTCTTCACTTCCGTCCCCGCTACAACGGTATCCTCAAAAACAACAGACGAAATTTGCGACATGCCCACCGGCAAGATTGCCACAAGTCCGTAATCGGCGGTCTCCATAATGATTAGTCCGCGGGTCTCGATGGTCTGCCAGCCGGGCTCGGTTGAAAGTAGGCGGTATTTTCCCGTCGCCGCATTCCACACGGTTCGTCCGCCGGCTGCATCCTGGGCCGCGATGATTCGGGCTTCTTTGATCGTGCCGCTCACCGGAAAATGAAAGCGGTGGTAATCATGAACATTCAGAAAAGTATGGGTAAGCACTCCGCCTGCGAAAACACGACCGTACTCACTGTTGTCAAGCAAAAGCGGCACTGATTGAAACTCGGTTGATTTTACCTGCACTCCCAACACGATGGAGGAGTCTTCATCGATCTGCCAAACGCCTTGCGGCTCGGAATCGGCAGGGGAAATAATCACAGAATCATCACGCGGTGCCGCGATGGGTCTGACATCGGGAGAACTCAATGCTCTGGAAAAGAAGTCGTTCCACGTACGCCAGTTGGAAGGATCTTCGTACCAGCCTTTGTCAAGATTGAACCGCCCCTCCTGTTGCATCAGAGCATAATACTCGCTGTTCCAAGACTCCTCCGTTGACAAAAACTTGCCATAGAACTGTGCATATTTGACGATCCAGGGCTGCAACTCCGGGACATACTGGAGACTGTTAAAATACAAACTTCTCCCTTCAAGTTCCGGTAAGGGTTGATCAAGAATCCAATAAAAATAGTCCAGGCTTTGGTCGATGGCATCAAATAGCGAAACATTTTGTAACGAAACATTTTGCTCCACGCCCGGCAGCGCATTCCAAGGCATTGCCTTGACAGTCCAGTTAAGGTAGGCGAAATACTCTTCAAGCGACTGGGCGGGATTGGTCTTTTTGTCAGGGTTGATTTCCTTTGCCATTTCAATGGAACGCAGGAGCATGGATTCCAACTCTGGATGTTCTTTCAAGATATTGATAAGGTATTGTGTAATCGGCTCATGAGTTGCCGTTGCCGACGTTGTTGCCGGCGGTTTGGCGCAACTGGTCAGTACCAATAAAGCGCAGAGGTAAAGCGGCAGGGCAAAATTCGGATTTCTTATCATTTTGTTTCTAATGAGTGAATGGCGTCGCAACAGAGTTGCCGATTGTACATGCTATTTTGCCGATTGCAAGTGTCCCTTGCGGCTAGATGCAAAGCCTAATATGGACAACATGGAAAAAACGTCCATAGATTACACAGATTGACACAGATTTTTTCAGAAAACGTTTAGGGAAATCTGTGAAAATCTGCGCAATCTGTGGATAAAACCCACGCTGTAAAAAAAACAAATTGTGCCGTGCTATGGTATATCTCAGATTAACAATACCTTATTTCTCTTGTATCAAATCCTCTATTTTCGGATGTTGACCGAGAATCTCGACTGTACCGTTCTCAATATCGTACATCGCGCCTACGATCAGAAGTCGCCCGCTTTGCACCGCCTCCCGGAGGATGGCACTCCTTTTGCAGAGGACTTCAATCTGGTAAAAAACATTGTGTCTTGCACACGACTCGACAATTTCTTTTCCTGTTTTGCCCGTTTCGGTCTCTGCCCGCTGAACGGCAGGACGAATCGCCTGCATCAATGACGTGATATTCCCCACATCGCCGCCGCCGGTACAAGCAGCAATTACGGCACCGCATTGGGTATGACCGAGTATGACGCAAAGCGGCGTACCGAGTTGAGCAACTCCGAATTCAATGGAACCAAGTACATGCTCGCCGACAAGATTGCCCGCGACGCAAATACTGAAAATATCGCCGATTCCTTCATCGAAAATGACATGAAGCAGTACACGGGAATCGCTACATGAGAGTATCGTTACGAACGGATGCTGTCCGTCCTTCGCTGTTTCTTTGACACTATCAAGTGTTTCGTGGGGATGGGTTCGTGTTCCGGCGGTGAATCGGGCATTACCGTCTGTGAGCATTTTCAATGCTTCCAACGGAGCAATTTTCGGCATTTACGGAGATGTTTTGAACCTTCCTGAATGGAGCAACCGATTGTACTCTTTTTACCACCGACGGCAAGTCACGCAACCCGGGGACTGCGCTGCGTTCTGTCCCCGCCTCTTTGGGACAATTCGTCACCGGCGCAGGAGCGGCTGGGCGTTGGTTTTCCTTCGGTGAGGCATAACGAACAAGGGGATAAATCCCCTTGCTAAAACGGGGGGAAATCAACGTCGTCCCGTTCAACCATGCCAACTATTGTTTTTCCTGTTCTCGTCTTTTCATTGCACGCTCGGCAATTTCCTCAACGGTCTTGCCTTCAGAAAGAACGCCATGCCACTCGGTATAATCAAAACGGTCGCAATTCACCAAATAGATAAAACGCTCCGCCTCGACCAATCCGAGGTGTTCGACAAGAAGATTCATTCCATTGTCAAGTAATACAGCATCACTCATTGCTTTTGCCTCCCTTTGATTTGCTGGACAAAATCGAGCGGATTCAATACTCGAATATCCTCAAGTTGTTTTTTCAAAATACCTAAATCTGTTGTAATAAAACTATCGACTTTTGCAATCTTGGCACAAGCCAGATGCAGCGCATCCATTGATCTTATCCCCTTGCTATGGAAATGTTTTGCCCATCGCATAACCTCGTCGGAAATTTCAATGTCTTGCACTGCAAATGACCTCCAGATTTTTATGCGCCTTTTCAATACAGGAAAAGGGTTGGCATCGTTTTCATCGTCGAGAATACAAGACCAAACGAGTTCAAACGTTCCCTCCTTGATTCCTTGCTGTATAAACAATTTCGCTTCCGTTTCCAATCGGACGAGCAGTTGCGATTGATCGTCAAACGGACGGTTGAAACAGCAGTTGTCCAAATACAGTTTCGGCTTGGGCATTACTGTCCTGGTGGTAAAAAACTTCACAGAGCCCGGTGCGGTAGCACCGGTGCTACCGCACCGGGCTCTGTTTGTTCTTTGATAATTTTTACCGCCAACCCTGTAAGAGTATTTTATCATGTATTCAGCATAAACAAAAGTCTCCCCAACAATTCATTTCGCTGCGTTCCGTCACCGGTACAAGAGCGGGGCGGCGTTAGCCCCCCGGTTTTATGCGTGTTGGTTCAAACTCACCGGCGAGCTTACACCCGCCGCTCTTGCGCGTCGCTATTTGCAATCTGACGATTGCGGCTCTGATTTGCGCCTCGCAGGCGAGGCGGCTAACATGCGCCGCACAAGTGCGGCGGCTAAAAGGACGGCTAGACATCGCTCAAAAACGTGCGTTGCCGCTGTATTTGTTTTCCAGTTCGTCCACAAATCCGTTGTCAATCAGACGTAAAAGCTCTTCTGATATCGATTCCATTAAAAATGCAATGTCCGCATTTTTCGCAGCGGCAAAAGCAAACTTTTGAGGATGGAACGTGTTGCCCACCGTCATGATTTTCATCTTGGGATTATTATGCACCAGATACTCCAACTCAACAGCATCCGTAACATTACGTTGGTTCCTTTTCTAAATCGTCAATCATACGGTTGACGGTTGCCAGCAACGGCGGAAGGTGCGTTTGGCAAATTGCAAACAACACGTCTTCGTCAATCTCAAAATAGTCGTGAGCAATGATATTGCGAAAGCCGATGACATCTTTCCAAATAATCTCTGGATAACGGGATAGAAAAGTTTTGTTCGTTTTTTCGTCGATCTGTTTGAACGTTTCGCCTGCCGCTTGGAACAGCATACAAATTCCATCCCTTCTTTCTTTTCCCTTTTCGGAACGAAAGAAATCCGCATCGGGAACTTCACGGAACCGCTTTTCAATGGTCGTCAAAGCACTTTGGACATTTGTCAATTTCCCTTTGATTATTTCCCATTCGATTTTTTTAGACATAGACGGCATCCCTATCAATGAATTTTTTCAGTATTTTGTTCATTCCATCGCGAACGCGGATCAGATCGACATCCCGCAAACTCTTTTCCATGATTTCCTCCCGCAACCGACACATTCCGTTGTATGTCGGTTGGGCGATTTCCACGCAGACATCGACATCGCTCTCTTCGGTCGCCTCATTTCGGGCAAAGGAACCGAACAGACCGATTTTCGTTACGCCGTATTGTTCGGCGAAACGTTCTTTGTTGTCCCGCAGGAATTGCAGAATGTCCTCACGAGTGAGCATGGCAACATAAAATCGGGAAAAAGGCTGACATGGCGGTCATTGTACCATAACGAAAACGGAACCGCAATCGTAAGAGGGCGAATCAAGATACAAAGAGCCGTATCTCCCGATACGGTAGCACCGGAGTTACCGCACCGGGCTCTGTGAACTTTTTTACCGCCGGGGCAGTAAGAATCATTTCCTTGTAAAGTATCAGTCCGTTAACATGTTTCACGGATTTTTGACAAATTTTTCGATTTTTTTCCCGACAGTTCGCCTCCGAATACGTATTGTCTCTAGCGAATGGAATGGTTCCGTCCGCACATTTCCCTTGCACG
>Ga0099364_10014665_pt1 | contig 10403 bp, 4 predicted proteins | sample TergutTh196P3_FD_73070 | JGI IMG/M metagenome (GOLD analysis project Ga0099364, IMG submission 73070) | Microcerotermes parvus P3 segment gut microbial communities from Pointe-Noire, Republic of the Congo - Th196 P3 | ecosystem: Host-associated > Arthropoda: Insects > Digestive system > Gut ...
GATCGCCTCCCTGTTCGGCAAGCATCAACAGACCGCGTTGGATCGTACCGATACTTGCAGACGGTATATTACCATAGGTTATCGTATATTTTTCGCGTTCGTTGTAGACGTGTTCCAACATTTTCCGCAAGTCTTTCAGGTCGAGCAACAACAATCCCTGATCGTCGGCTATTTTAAAAGTAAGAGAAAGGAGTCCGCTTTGCGTTTCGTTCAGGTCGAGTAACCTGCTTAATAACAAGGGTCCCATTTCGGAAATCGTTGTCCGCAGCGGATGTCCCTGTATGCCGAAAATATCCCAGAAACATACCGGAAACCCTCTGTATTCAAAGCCTTTCGCTTCAAGTCCATTCGCTTCGACATTGCGTTGCAGAGCCATATTTTCGCCTCCGGCTTTGCATACGCCTGCCAGATCGCCTTTGATATCGGCAGCAATCACCGGAATCCCCATACTGCTGAACGTCTCGGCAAGATTTTGTAAGGTACAGGTTTTTCCCGTACCGGTAGCGCCGGTGATTAAACCGTGCCGGTTAGCCATCTTGGGAGGGATTGTTATTTCCTTCCCGTTGGCGATGGCAATGAATGCTTTGTCCTCAATGCTTAACATAATCAACAATTATTGTTTCTGGTTTCAGAATTCAATTATTCAATGAATCTTAATTCTTAATTTTCATTCATATCTATGAGACTCGTCCTGTTCGCTGCATTTTTGTCAAAATCTTCTTTTGTGCCGACTTTCAATTTATCGAACTCACGCTGTCCGGTGCCGGCAGGTATCAGGTGTCCGCAGATCACATTCTCTTTCAGTCCTTCCAGATGGTCTACTTTTCCACTGATGGCAGCTTCGTTGAGTACCTTGGTTGTTTCCTGGAATGAGGCTGCCGACATAAAGCTTGACGTCTGCAATGCGGCACGGGTGATACCTTGCAAGATCTGGTTGGTCGTAGCCGGAATGGCATCGCGTGCATCGACTGCTTTTAAGTCGCGTCGTTTCAACATACTGTTTTCATCCCTTAACTTACGTGCTGTGACAATCTGCCCGGCTTTTAAGTTGGGTGAATCGCCTGCATCCAATACTACCTTTTTACCCCATATCCGGTCGTTTTCATCCATCACTTCCAACTTATCCACCACTTGTTGTTCCAGAAAACGGGTGTCTCCCGGATCAATAATTTCAACTTTGCGCATCATCTGGCGGACAATCACCTCGAAGTGTTTGTCATTGATTTTCACGCCTTGCAGACGATATACGTCCTGTACTTCGTTGACGATATATTCCTGTACGGCTGTAGGTCCGTTGATGGCCAGAATATCGGCAGGGGTGATCGCTCCATCGGAAAGAGGCATACCGGCGCGGACATAGTCATTCTCCTGTACCAATAATTGTTTAGACAGCGGAACCATGTATTTTTTTGTTTCTCCCAATTTGGAAGTCACGGTTATTTCTCGATTCCCGCGTTTGATCTTGCCAAATCCTATCTCTCCGTCAATTTCAGCAACAACGGCCGGATTCGACGGATTACGTGCTTCAAACAATTCGGTCACACGAGGCAAACCTCCGGTGATATCACCTGTTTTACCTACAGCGCGCGGGATCTTCACAATGACTTCACCCATTTTAACAACATCACCTTCTTCTTTTATCACGTGTGAACCTAAAGGGAAGGAGTAATTCTTCAACGGCTTACTCTTACTGTCCATGATATAGGCCGCAGGGATTTTTGTTTTGTCTTTCGATTCAATAATAATCTTTTCTTTCAAACCGGTCGTTTCGTCGCTTTCAATTTTGAAAGTCATGTTTTCTATCATATTTTCGAAAGAAAGGATACCTGTTACTTCCGAAACGATCACTGCATTGAACGGGTCCCATTCAATCACGGTATCCCCTTTCTTTACGGTATCTCCGTTTTTATAGTAAAGTTTTGAGCCATAAGGGATATTATGCGTATGTAATACGATTTTGGTATGCGGGTCGACAATACGGAGTTCTGCCAAACGGCTTACTACGACCTTGCATTTTTCACCTTCCAGATCAACTGCCCTAAGTTCTTCCATTTCAACGATACCGTCAAATTTGGTAACCAAACTGCTTTCTGTCGCAATGTTGGAAGCAATACCTCCGACATGGAAAGTACGTAAGGTCAGCTGTGTTCCCGGCTCGCCTATGGATTGTGCAGCTGTAACGCCAACCACTTCACCTTTTTGTACCATTTGTCCGGTGGCCAGGTTTCGTCCGTAACATTTTGCACAGACTCCTTTTTTCGATTCACAGGTCAGTACCGAACGAATTTCTACATTCTCAATCGGAGAACTATTTATGATCCTTGCTGCTTCTTCACGTATTTCTTCTCCGGCTTCTACCAAGATTTTTCCTGTAGTCGGTTGAAGGATATCATGTACGGATACGCGTCCTAATATACGTTCGTATAAGGATGCAATGATCTCTTCGTTATTTTTCAATTCCGTACAAATCAGACCGCGTAATGTGCCGCAATCTTCTTCATTGATAATCACATCATGGGAGACGTCTACTAACCTGCGTGTCAGATATCCTGCATCGGCGGTTTTTAATGCAGTATCAGCCAATCCCTTACGTGCTCCGTGGGTAGAAATAAAATATTCGAGTACAGACAAACCTTCTTTGAAGTTCGACAAAATCGGGTTTTCAATCGTTTGTCCCCCATCCGTAGCGCTTTTCTGAGGTTTGGCCATCAATCCGCGCATCCCCGACAACTGCCGAATCTGTTCTTTCGATCCGCGAGCGCCCGAATCCATCATCATATACACCGAATTGAATCCTCCGTTGTCCGACGACAACTGATTGATTAAAGTAGTAGAGAGTTTATTATTTACATGTGTCCATGTATCAATAATCTGGTTATAACGTTCGTTGTAGGTAATTAATCCCATACTGTAATTTCCGGTGATTATTTCCACTTCGTCGTAACCTTCTTTCACTAATGTTTCTTTTTCTGAGGGGATCAATACATCTGCCAGATTAAACGACAAACCGCCCTTAAATGCCATGTTATATCCCAGGTCTTTGATTTCATCAAGGAACTGAGCTGTGCGGGCAACCCCGCATTTTTTTATAACGTCTCCGATAATATCACGAAGCGTCTTTTTACCCCACACTTCATTAATAAACTTAACCTCTTGCGGGACGCATTCGTTCACCATCAAACGACCTACCGAAGTCTTATAAGGTGTTTTCCTTAGGATTCCCTTTTTTTCCACGATTGGTTCGCCTTTATCATCCAATTCGGTTAAATACACCGTAATCGGCGCATGTAGATCAACGATCTTTTCATTATAGGCAATTGTTGCTTCTTCCGGCCCGTAAAATATCAGTCCTTCCCCCTTGGCTCCCGGACGGAGTTTGGTAATATAATACAGTCCAAGTACCATATCCTGGGAAGGAACTGTAATCGGAAAACCATTGGCCGGATTCAGGATATTGTGGGATGACAGCATCAACATTTGGGCTTCCAGGATGGCTTCATTACCTAATGGCAAGTGCACAGCCATTTGATCGCCATCAAAGTCGGCATTAAATGCCGTACATGAGAGGGGATGCAACTGGATTGCTTTGCCTTCGATCAGTTTGGGTTGAAATGCCTGAATGCCCAGACGGTGCAAAGTCGGGGCGCGGTTCAATAATACCGGATGTCCTTTCATCACATATTCAAGGATATCCCAAACAACGGGTTCTTTTCGATCGACAATCTTTTTGGCCGACTTCACCGTTTTCACAATACCGCGTTCAATCAACTTTCGGATAACAAACGGTTTATAAAGTTCGGCAGCCATTTCTTTCGGTAAACCACATTCGTGCATTTTCAGTTCAGGTCCTACTACGATGACCGAGCGGGCGGAATAGTCTACCCGTTTTCCCAACAGATTCTGACGGAAACGTCCCTGCTTTCCTTTTAAGCTGTCGGAAAGCGACTTTAACAGGCGATTGGCGTCTGTCTTAACGGCGCTTGATTTACGCGAATTGTCGAACAGTGAATCGACGGCTTCCTGTAACATGCGTTTTTCGTTTCGCAAGATCACTTCAGGCGCTTTGATATCGATTAATCGTTTGAGCCGGTTATTGCGAATGATCACGCGGCGATATAAATCATTCAGGTCGGAAGTAGCAAAACGGCCGCCGTCCAACGGAACCAAGGGCCGCAGTTCGGGCGGAATTACCGGAACTACTTTGACAACCATCCATTCCGGCCGGTTCCTGCCTTTGGAAGACCGGAATGATTCAACCACTTGCAAACGTTTTAAAGCCTCATTTTTACGCTGTTGGGATGTGTCAGTCGTCGCATGATGGCGCAAATCGTACGAAAGCGCATCCAGATCTAAACGTGCCAACAACTCGTGCACTGCTTCTGCGCCGATTTTAGCAATAAATTTATTGGGATCGGTATCTTCCAACATCTGATTTTCTTTCGGCAGATTATCCACTATCTGCAGATATTCTTCCTCCAACAACAAATCAAGCGGAGTAACAGAATCAACACATCCGGACTGAATCACTACATACCGTTCGTAATAGATCACCGAATCCAGTTTTTTGGTAGGCAATCCCAGCAAATAGCCGATCTTGTTGGGAAGGGTACGGAAATACCAGATATGTGCAACGGGAACGACCAAATGGATATGTCCGACACGTTCGCGACGCACCTTCTTTTCGGTCACTTCGACGCCACAACGGTCGCAAACGATCCCTTTATAGCGTATCCGTTTGTATTTGCCGCAATAACATTCGTAGTTTTTAACCGGTCCGAAGATACGTTCACAGAATAATCCGTCGCGTTCAGGTTTATACGTACGATAATTGATTGTTTCCGGTTTCAACACCTCACCGCTTGAGTTCTCGAGAATTTCTTCGGGAGAGGCCAGTCCAATACTTATCTTTGTAAAGATATTCTTTATCTTGTTTTCTTTTCTAAAAGCCATAATGACAGGTGTTTTTATGTAGGGGCGTACTTTACGTACGCCCTTTGATTAATCTAATGTAAGGCTTAATCCAAGCCCTCTCAACTCGTGAAGCAATACATTCAACGACTCCGGAATGCCCGGGGTTGGCATTGGTTCTCCTTTCACAATGGATTCATAAGCCTTTGAACGTCCGACCACATCATCTGATTTGATTGTTAATATTTCCTGCAGAATATGTGCTGCTCCAAATGCTTCTAAAGCCCAAACTTCCATTTCTCCGAAACGTTGACCTCCAAATTGTGCTTTGCCGCCTAACGGTTGCTGTGTGATCAACGAATAGGGACCAATCGAACGGGCGTGCATTTTGTCATCGACCATGTGACCCAATTTCAGGAAGTAGGATACTCCCACTGTGGCCGGCTGGTCAAATCGCTCACCTGTCCCACCATCATACAAGTAAGTCTTGCCGAATCTTGGCAGACCTGCCTTATCTGTCCATTGATTTAAATCATCAATTGAGGCCCCGTCAAAGATCGGTGTTGCAAATTTAACATTTAATGTCCTTCCACCCCAACCTAATACAGCCTCAAAGATTTGTCCTAAGTTCATACGTGAAGGTACGCCTAACGGATTTAAACAAATATCGACCGGGGTGCCGTCTTCGAGAAACGGCATATCTTCCTCGCGAACGATTTTTGAGACAATCCCTTTGTTTCCATGGCGACCTGCCATCTTATCTCCTACCTGTATCTTGCGTTTCTTGGCAATATATACTTTGGCTATCTGAACAATTCCTGTCGGCAATTCATCTCCGATAGTTATATCGAATTTTTTTCGCCGCAGTTCTGCATCTAATTCTTTGTATTTTTTCAAATAATTAACAATCAATTGCTTAATCATTTCGTTTTTTTGCGCATCAATTGTCCATTTGCCGAACTGTACGGAATTATAATCCAATTCCTCCAGATTTTTACGTGTAAATTTAGCTCCTTTGGAAATCACTTCCGTGTTCAGATAATCTTTTACTCCTTGTGATACTTTCCCTGCAGTGAGGATCAATAGTTTATCGACCAATAAATTTTTCAGTTTGCCCGTTTTCTTTTCATATTCTTCATCTAATTTGGGCAAAGATGCTTTATCTGTCAATCGGTTGGCACGTTTTTTAATATTTTTACAGAACAAATTCGTTTCAACTACAACGCCACGCAACGACGGAGTTGCTCTCAGTGAAGCATCCTTCACATCACCGGCTTTATCACCGAAAATTGCACGCAATAATTTTTCTTCCGGGGAAGGATCCGATTCACCTTTCGGCGTAATTTTACCGATTAATATGTCGCCCGGTTCTACATGAGCGCCTATCCGGATAATTCCGTGATCATCAAGGTTTTTAATGGCATCTTCGCTTACATTTGGGATGTCGGATGTTAATTCTTCCATGCCTCGCTTGGTTTCGCGGACTTCCAGAATATATTCGTCTACATGAACCGATGTAAAGAGATCATCGCGAACCAGTTTTTCATTCAAGACGATCGCATCTTCATAATTATATCCTTTCCAGGGCATATAAGCAACCATCACATTCCGTCCCAACGCTAATTCTCCGTTTTGAATGGAATAGCCTTCCGTTAAGATATCTCCTGCTTTGACACGTTGCCCTTTCCGGCAAATCGGTCTCAGGTCGACTGTTGTACTTTGATTTGTTTTGCGCCATTTCGGAACGACGTGTGTTTTTTCTGCTTCTTCAAAACTCACAAACTCTTCATCTTCCGTCCTGTCATATTTGATTTTGATGCACATCGAATCTACATAGATGACTTCACCGGCTCTTTCGGCAATAATTTGTGTGCGGGAATCCCGTGCCACCTGCGATTCGATACCTGTCCCTACAATCGGTGTTTCTGTACGAATCAAAGGAACTGCCTGGCGCATCATGTTCGATCCCATCAAAGCGCGGTTCGCATCATCATGTTCCAGAAATGGAATCAACGAGGCGGCGATTGATGCAATCTGGGTGGGCGAAACGTCCATCAAATGCACTTCTTTCGGCTCTACCACCGGAAAGTCGGCTTCATATCTTGATTTTACTTTATCCTGGATGAAACGACCTTTGTTATCTAATGGCGCATTGCCTTGTGCTACAATCTTTTCTTCTTCTTCTTCAGCCGTATAATATTCCAACGCTTCGGGTGAAAAATTTACCTGTCCGTTTTCAACTTTCCGGTAAGGCGTAGAAATAAATCCTAAATCATTAATCTTTGCATACACACAAAGGGAAGAAATCAGGCCGATGTTCGGACCTTCGGGTGTTTCGATCGGACAAAGTCGTCCGTAATGGGTATAATGAACGTCGCGCACCTCAAATCCGGCACGCTCGCGCGACAATCCTCCGGGTCCTAATGCCGATAAACGACGTTTGTGGGTCAGTTCGGCTAATGGATTGGTTTGATCCATAAACTGCGACAAGGCATTGGTTCCGAAAAACGAATTGACGACGGATGAAATCGTTTTTGCATTGATAAGATCAATTGGCGTAAACACTTCGTTATCGCGTACGTTCATTCGTTCACGTACGGTACGCGCCATGCGGGCTAATCCCAATCCAAACTGATTGTATAATTGTTCGCCTACTGTGCGTACTCGACGGTTGCTCAAATGATCAATATCGTCCACATCTGCTTTTGAGTTTATTAACTCTATCAGATACTTGATGATCTCTATAATATCTTCTTTTGTTAAGACTTTTACCTCTTCACTGATTTTCAGATTTAATTTCCGGTTGATCCGGAAACGTCCAACATCGCCTAAGTCGTATCTTTTTTCTGAAAAGAACAGATTGGTAATCACCTCTCGCGCACTCATTTCGTCGGCAGGTTCCGCATTTCTTAACTGGCGGTAGATATAGAGTACGGCTTCTTTTTCGGAGTTGCTCGGGTCTTTCTGTAACGTGTTATAGATGATTGCGTAATCGGACAGATTCTGGTCTTCACGATGCAAGAGGATATGCTGGGTACCCGAATCTATGATCGCATCAATATTATCGGCGTCTAATACGGATTCCCGGTCAACTACTACATCATTCCGTTCGATGGAAACTACTTCTCCGGTATCTTCATCTACGAAATCCTCCATCCAGGTTCTTAATACACGGGCTGCTAATTTGCGGTCAATATATTTTTTTAAATTGGTTTTCGTAACTTTCACTTCTTCGGCTAAGTTGAAGATTTCAAGGATATTCTTGTCGCTTTCAAAACCGATGGCGCGTAGCAGTGTGGTGACCGGCAATTTTTTCTTGCGGTCAATATACGCATACATCACGTTGTTAATATCCGTAGCAAATTCAATCCACGAACCTTTAAACGGGATGATGCGTGCAGAATACAGTTTTGTGCCATTGGCATGGATGCTTTGACCAAAAAACACACCCGGTGAACGGTGTAACTGGGACACCACCACCCGTTCGGCTCCGTTGATCACAAATGTACCTCTCTCTGTCATATATGGAATCGGTCCTAAATAGACGTCTTGAATGACTGTGGCAAAATCTTCGTGTTCGGGGTCTGTACAGTATAGTTTTAATTTCGCTTTTAATGGAACGCTGTACGTCAGACCACGGGCTATACATTCCCCGATTGCATAACGGGGCGGATCAATGTAGTAATCTAAAAACTCCAATACAAAATTATTTCGTGTATCTGTAATTGGAAAATTTTCAGCAAAGACTTTATATAACCCTTCTTTTTTTCTTTTTTCGGGTGGCGTATCTAATTGGAGAAAGTCTTGAAATGACTTCAGTTGTACTTCGAGAAAATCCGGATAGGGAAGAAAATTTTTTATCGAAGCAAAATTAATTCTTTGATTTTCAATTGTTGAAGGCATTTGGTTTGGAATTATTTTGAACTTAATATGGATAGTAGACACAAAAAGGCTAAGAATCTTCTGATGTGAAGATTCTTAACCAACATCACCTGGTTTCCAGGTTATAGAGACTATTTAAGTTCAATTTCGGCTCCTGCTTCTTCTAAACTTTTCTTCAAGCCTTCAGCCTCCGCTTTTGTTACTCCTTCTCTTAGTACACTTGGAGCGCTATCAACCAAATCTTTTGCCTCTTTTAAGCCAAGCCCTGTCAATTCTTTTACTAACTTAACAACTGCTAACTTACTGGCTCCTGCTGCTTTAAAGATTACGTCGAATGATGTTTTTTCTTCTTCAACGGCTGCCGCAGCAACCGGACCGGCCGCAACAGCAACGGCTGCCGCAGCAGGCTCAATGCCATAGTCTTCTTTTAAAATTGTTATCAATTCACTTACTTCTTTTACTGTAAGATTTACTAATTGTTCTGCAAAAGCTTTCAAATCTGCCATTTTTGTATGATTTTAATGATTATTATTCTATTTGTTAAAAAATTATCTCTCTTCAAGAGTTTTTAAAATTCCATGTATCGCCTGACCGCCGGATTGAAGGGCAGAGATGACATGCTGAACAGGCGACTGCAACAAGGCAACCAGGTCTGCAACCAATTCCTCTTTACTCTTCAAATTGACCAAAGCATCTAAATATTCCGAACCTATATACAAACTTTCCTGTACGTAGGCAGCTTTTAATTGAGGTTTTGCGATTTCTCCTTTTCGGACGTCTTTCGCAAAATCTTTGATCAAACGCGCCGGCGTGTTTACCGCATCTGAAAACATAATTGCCGTATTGCCCGTAAGTGAGCCATACAATGCGGAAAAATCCGTTTCTGCGTTTTCCAATGCTTTCTGAAACAACGTGTTTTTAACAACCATCAGTTTGATGTCTTTCTTTGAGCAAGCCCTTCTCAACGAACTCGTTTTAGTGGCGTTTAACCCCTCGATATCCGTTAAATAGAAATTGCCGTATGATTTTAATGTATCTGATAGTTGTTCAATAATTAAGCCTTTATCTTCCTTTTTCATCGTCTTTAAATTTTTAAATCTTTAAATTTTAACCTTCCACAGTTTTTGGGTCTACTTTAATACCCGGACTCATTGTGCTTGAAAGATAAATGCTTTTCAGATAGGTCCCTTTCGCTACTGCAGGTTTCAATTTGACCAGCGTCGTAACAAATTCCTTCGCATTGTCAAAAAGTTTTTCCGCATCAAAAGATACTTTACCGACAGAAGTATGAACAATTCCTGTTTTATCTACTTTAAAGTCGATCTTTCCCTGTTTTACTTCTTTAACGGCCTGACCTATATCATTCGTCACCGTTCCGCTTTTGGGATTTGGCATCAGTCCACGGGGGCCTAATATCCGTCCTAAAGCGCCTATTTTACCCATGATAGCAGGCATTGTGATGATAATATCAATGTCGGTCCAGCCGCCTTTGATTTGATCAATATATTCATCCAATCCTACAAAATCAGCCCCTGCTTCTTTGGCTTCGGCTTCTTTATCAGGGGTACATAATGCAAGAACCCTTGTCTGTTTTCCGGTTCCATGAGGCAATG
>Ga0099364_10014666_pt1 | contig 10403 bp, 8 predicted proteins | sample TergutTh196P3_FD_73070 | JGI IMG/M metagenome (GOLD analysis project Ga0099364, IMG submission 73070) | Microcerotermes parvus P3 segment gut microbial communities from Pointe-Noire, Republic of the Congo - Th196 P3 | ecosystem: Host-associated > Arthropoda: Insects > Digestive system > Gut ...
AAATACGGCGAAATCTACTCACAACCAAACACTTGTAAGCGCCACCACCAATACGTATTTATCAAATTTACCTGCATTCTTTTTAGAATTTTCGGGCGCAAAGATAAGGTTTTTTTGATGATGCAAATCGGATAGTGATTTTTTTTATATTTATTTTCAAAAAAATCGTATTTTTGCATTTCAATACAAACGTCCCAACGCAGTGCGTTCGGATAGTTATGTATTTGACAAATAAACATATAATATAAACGTAAATTGTAACGTATGGTTTAGTAAGAGTGCCGGCAGGCACGAAAGACATGCAGGATTAGCGAATTGCGATTTATTCCTTTTCTTCAAAGTTTTCCAACGGCGACTTGATTTTTCAAGTTACCCATTTCAAGAATAAATTGCGAAGCGCCCCTTGTGGCGTGGAATAACTTGTTTGAAATGGGAGGAGTGGAAAACCTTGAAGGAAAGACAAGATATTAATTCCACGCTATTATTATTGTCTGATTTTCAGAAGGATATATTAAATGATAAATGTTCGGATTAAAAAAAAGGAAACAATGGAATATAAGAAAACGAAAATTTCGGATTTCATCAAGTATGTTGAGGAGCATAATCTTTCGTCCAAAAGACTGTTAAATATGCTTAAAAAATTTTTTACCGGTCATTACTACAACGAACATGATTTTATTGAAGATATTACAAATGATTCACTTTTTAGAATACGTAATTTTGGGGTGCGAAGCATAGTTGAGTTCAAAGAATTAAGAACAAAGTATTTGCAATTTGTCAACTCTCAAAATCCTGATAGTGAGTACGAATCTGAACAGACTGACGACAAAACACCACGAGAAGAATACATGCTCCCGTTGCGATCCGATATATCAAAAACGCTCAAATCAATTGAAAATGAGGCATATTTTGTTGAAAATTCTATTTTAGAAAAATTCAAGCGAGAAGGGATTGAACTAATTGTTTGAAAATCACTCGAATATTGTTTCTCCTTTGCGATATATCCCCATCTGATAAAAGTCGCTGATGAAAGGCGCAACCGAAACAAGCGATTGCCGGTACATTTCCATATCCGAAAATTCGAGGTCGACATAAAACAGGTATTCCCACTCCTTCCCGATGATTGGCATCGACTGTATTTTACTCAAATTGATGTTGAAATAGGAAAAAATGGAAAGCGCTTTAGCCAGACTGCCAATGTTGTGCGACAGCGCAAATGATATCGAAGCCTTGTCGGCTGTTTCGGGTGTGGAAGGCAGATGTTCAGGCGCGGTCATGATCAGGAAACGGGTGTAGTTCCTTTTGTCGGTTTCGATGTTTTCCGAAATTATTTCCAGATTGTACTTTTCGGCGGCGAGGCGGCTACCGATGGCGCCTGTGCCTGTCATCTCGTTGATGCTGATCAGGCGCATGGATGAGGCTGTGTCGTGCCATTCTGTGAATTTGATGTGCGGGTATTTTTCAAAAAATGGTTTCGTTTGCAGGATTGCCATCGGGTGTGAATATACTTGATGCAGGTCGGCGATACTTTGCCCCGGCAAAGCCGCCAAATGCTGGCATATCCGCAGGTAAATTTCGCCGACGACTTGTAAGCCCGAATTTTGTATCAACTGATAGTTGGGCAGTATGCTGCCCGCTACAGAATTTTCAATGGCAGATATGGCAAAATCTGCGCATCCCTGTTTCATCAGGCGAAACAAGTCGTCGAACGATTCGCTGGTGATGATTTCTACACCAGTATCCTTAAAATAATGACGTGCCGCAATCTCGTGGAAAGTTCCGTAACTTCCCATGATCGCTACTTTTATATCTTTCAAAATCACTTAAGCGCATGTTTGAACCCCTGAGTCTTTTGCCAGCTACCACGTGTAAAATCGGGTACTTTCACAGGATAGCTTCCATTGGCTGCTGAAAATTCTGTAAGGGGAGCAATAGCTGACCACGAGACGCCGTCGTATACATTCATGTCAAGCGGTAAGCCGTTTTGCAGACAGTAAATCAGACGGTATTCCATAATAAAATCCATACCGCCGTGTCCGCCGGCTTTTTGCGCCAATTCTTTAATTTCAGTGATCCACGGGTATTCGTATTGTTCGATCAATGCTTCCATATCTTCGTTATTCATTGCTCTGTGCGCGTCGGGTTCAAAAGCCAATTGCCTGACAGGATATTTTTTGGCAAAGCCCTTTGTTCCGCTGATCGTATGGAGGCGGTCGTAAGGGCGCGGACTGGACACATCGTGTTGAATCAGCATTGACTTGCCTTTTGCCGTCTTGATTAGTGTGGAACTCATATCTCCTTTCTTGTACTCCCTTTTTGCCTGTTCGGAATCCTCGCCGAAACGATCCTTGGCATAAGCGGTCATATTGAACTGATTGCTCGACAGCGACACTAAATAGTCCATCTTATCGCCGCGACCAAGGTTTAAAATCTGCGCAATGGGACCAAGACCGTGCATCGGATAAAGCGCTCCATCTCTTGCCGCATTTTCAGTCAGCCGCCAAAAGTTCCAGTAACTTGGTCTTTCACCTGCGCTACGGTTGCCAAAGTTGTATGCCCGCAAATCATGAATATACGCTCCTTCCACATGTACTATTTCTCCGAACAAGCCTTGTTGCGCCATGTTCAACGTAGCAATTTCAAAGAAGTCGTAAGGAGTTTGTTCCAACAACATGCAATGACGACGCATCCGTTCGGCGGTGTTCACAATTTCCCAGCACTCCTCAATAGTGGTGGCTAGGGGAAGTTCCGTAACAACGTGTTTGCCTTGTTCCATGGCATAAATGGCTATGGGAGCGTGCAGGAACCAGGGTGTAGCCGTATACACCAGATCGACGTCGTCGCGCTCGCACACCTTTTTCCAGTCTTCTTCGCCGGTATAAGCAACTGCCGCAGGTCGTTCATTACGCTCCAGAATAGCCTGAACCCTTTCGATATTTGGCTGATCCACATCACATACAGCCACTATCTCAACGCCTTCCTGAAACAGGAACCGGCGTAAAGTTTCGGCACCTCGACTTCCAACGCCAATGAAAGCCATACGAACTGTCGGAATCGGATCGCAACGCAACCCGACCACATCCGTTTGCCCCGCAGGACGGGGCGGTTCGGCAGAAATGGCGTCAGCGGCGCTCTTTACGGGACAAACATTGTTGCATGAAATTACCGACCAACCGGCTACGACAACAAACAAAATAAATAATATCTTCTTCATAATGAATATTTTATATTTAAAAATGATAAAAAAAACGAATAATTAACAAACTGCAAAGGTAATATAAATATAATTAAAATATATTGTAACATTTTTTTTTCTTTTACGTATATCAAATGAATCAATACCATAATAATAAACAGATGAAGAAAGTAACACTTTTATGGATAGCAACATTTTTTATGTTTTGTGTTGCTGTTCAGGCACAAAACAAACTGACGGTTCATGTGGATCAAGGAAAAACCATTATCAGTAAACATATTTACGGACATTTTGCCGAGCATTTAGGGCAAGGCATCTATGGCGGAATCTGGGTAGGCGAAAATTCGCCCATACCCAACACGCGGGGTATCCGCAACGACGTTGTTCGAGCGCTCAAAGACCTCAGCATCCCCAACTTACGTTGGCCCGGCGGATGTTTTGCCGACGAATATCACTGGATGGACGGTATCGGTCCGCGCAACCAACGCCCCAAAATGGTGAACACGCACTGGGGCGGAGTTGTGGAAGACAACAGTTTCGGCACGCACGAATTTCTTGACCTGTGCGAAATGCTGGATTGCGAACCCTACATCTGTGGTAATTTGGGAAGCGGAACGGTAGAGGAAATGTCGAAATGGGTAGAATACATCACTTTCGACGGTGAAAGTCCCATGTCGAACCTGCGCAAACTGAATGGGCGCGAACAACCTTGGAAGGTGAGGTTCTGGGGCGTAGGTAACGAAAATTGGGGCTGCGGCGGCAACATGACCGCCCAATTCTATTCCGACCAGTATCGTCGATACGCCACCTATTGCCGCAATTACGGAGATAACCGACTTTTCAAAATAGCCGGCGGTCCCAATGCCGACGATTATGACTGGACGGAAACCCTGATGAAAAATGTGGGTTTTCGTATGCAGGGATTGTCGTTGCACTACTATACGGTGCCAAAAACATGGGCAGACAAAGGTTCGGCTACTCAATTCAACGAAGCCGAATATTTCGCCACCATAGAATCTACTTTGCGTATGGAAGAATTAATATCCAACCATTCGGCAATCATGGACAAGTATGACCAACAAAAACGCATCGCTCTGATACCGGACGAATGGGGGGCATGGTATAATGTTGAACCCGGAACTAATCCCGGTTTTCTGTTCCAACAGAATACATTGCGAGATGCCATTGTGGCAGGCGTCAACCTGAATATTTTTAACAACCATTGCGAACGGGTAAAAATGGCAAACATCGCCCAAACAGTAAACGTGTTGCAATCTGTTATTCATACCGACAAGGAAAGGATGGTACTGACGCCCACTTACTGGGTATACTGGCTCTACAAAGCGCACCACGACGCAACGATGCTTCCCTTGTCTTTTACGTCTAACAAGTATACCAACGGAGGAAAAAGCGTGGACGCTGTGAGTATATCTGCATCTAAAAGTGCAAATGGCAGGAAGATCAACATCACCTTAGTGAACATAGACCCAAGCAGGGTACAAACCGTAGAGTGCAACCTCACCGGATTTACCCCAAAAAGAGTGACAGGTTATGTGCTTAGTTCAGATAAAATCAACGATTTCAACAGTTTCTCAAGACCCAATACCATCACTGTAAAGGAATTTAAAAACACAAAACTGACGAAAGAAACACTGTCTATTTCGTTGCCGGCTAAGTCGGTGGTGTTGATTGAAATTGAATAACGCGCTCATGTCAGTAAAATTAGTTTTGCGCAAATGAAAAAAATTCTTTTTTGGTTTATACTTATATTTCTTACCGGACTTTCAGCGAGTAAGAATTGCCATTCCGAACTTCCCGTAGACCAGAAGGAAGTTGAGGCGTATACGCTCGACCACCTGTACACGCCCTGGGTCGATTCGGTTTTTAACAGTCTTACCCCCGATCAGCGCATTGGACAACTGTTTTTTGCGGCTGCCTATTCCAATCTTGGAAAAAATCATGTAGACCTCATTTCCGAATACGTTAGTAAATACCGGATTGGTGGTTTGATATTTTTTCAGGGCGGTCCCCAACGACAAGTTTTACTTGCCAACCGTTATCAAGCGCTTGCTCAAACGCCGTTACTTATTGGCATGGACGCCGAATGGGGATTGGGAATGCGTTTGGACAGTTGCGTGTCGTTTCCGCGCCAAATGACGTTGGGCGCTATCGAAGATTTGAACCTGATTTACCGGATGGGGCTGGAAATAGGCGAACAATGCCGTCGTCTGGGCGTTCATCTGAATTTCGCGCCGGTAGTCGACGTCAACAACAATCCGCTGAATCCTGTGATAGGCACGCGCTCCTTTGGCGAAAACAGCCATGATGTTGCCAGACGTAGCGTGATGTATATGAATGGATTGCAACAACAGCGTATCCTTACCGCCGCCAAGCATTTTCCCGGACACGGCAATACGGCAGTCGATTCGCATTACGCATTGCCGGTGATGACCAATTCCTATGCCGGATTCGATTCGTTAGAATGGCTGCCGTACAAGGAATTGATACGGAACAAGCTCACGGGAGTACTTGCGGCGCATATTCATGTTCCGGCGTTAGATAATACGCCCGGATTGGCGTCATCTCTTTCCCGACGCATCCTGACCGATATATTGCGCGATTCATTACGTTTCAATGGATTGATTTTCACTGACGCATTGAACATGAAAGGCGTCACAGATTACTTCAAGCCGGGAGAATTAGAGGTGAAGGCGCTCGAAGCCGGCGCCGATGTGCTGTTGATGCCTGTGGATATTCCAAAGGCAATTGCAGCCGTTAAAGCGGCAATTGATGACGGACGCATCAGCAGAGAACAGGCGGACATATCCTGCCGCAGGATACTGGCTGCAAAGGAATGGGCGGGTCTGAACCGCTACCAGCCTGTTGACCCTACCGGCTTGATGGAACGTCTGAACAGCGCCGAAACCGACCTGCTCAACCGGCAATTGGTGGAAGCGTCGCTGACCGTAGTGCAAAACCGCGACAGCATATTGCCTTTGAAAAATTTAAACAGGGAAAAAACTGCCATCCTGATTACAGGCGCCACACGCGCCAATAATTTCCTGCGCACACTCAGTCTGTACGAAGAAAATGATTATTTTTTTCTTGACGGTAATACCACCAAGCAAAATGAAAATTCCCTGTTTGACAAACTTCAACAGTACTCGCGTGTGATTGTAGGCATACACAACACCGCGTCCACTCCCGGCAAGAATTATGGTATTCAGCCGAATGTGAGCGCTTTTGTCGACAGGTTGAGCGGATCAACCCATCTGACGCTGTGCCTGTTTGCCCCGCCCTATGCGCTGTCCACGTTTAAGAATACCGACAGAATGTCGGCTATCGTGGTAAGTTATCAGGATACGCCGCTTGCACAGGATTATACGGCGCAATTACTTTACGGCGCAATAGCCGGCAAAGGCTCTTTGCCCGTTTCGGTGGATGCTGTATATCGTTACCGGCAAGGGATACAGACTGCCGGCGGGTGGAGGCTGAAATATTCGATTCCCGAAGAAGCAAAGATATTTTCAGACAGATTGGCGTCCATAGACACGATGGTGCAGAACGCCATCAACATACAAGCCTTACCGGGCTGTCAGATTTTGGCGGCACGCAACGGACTGGTATTTTTTAATAGGGAATATGGTCATACCCGTTACGATGATAAAGCCATACCGGTGGATGCGCGCCTCATCTATGATTTGGCTTCGGTGACCAAGATTGCTGCCGCTTTGCCTTCGGTGATGGACTTATACGACCGCGATAAAATCAAACTGAACGACAGGTTGGGTACTTATTTGCCGGAACTTCGCGGCAGCGACAAGGAACGCATCACAATGATCGACCTTTTGACGCATCAGTCGCGGCTGCCGGCGCATATCGCCTTCTATCTGCAAACAATGGAGCCGGTCGGCAGCGATAAACGGTTGCTTGCCGGCGTCCGAAGCCCGCTACACAACATTTATCTGGGACCGAGAACTTACCTCAACAGTCAGCGACGTTTTAAAGACGGTTTTTTTGCTACAGATGAAGACGACAAACATAACCTGCAGGTTGCAGACAACATGTTTGTCATCAACTCGTACCGTGATACAATATATAATGGTATCCGCGATGCAAAACTGCTTCCACAAAAACAGTACAGATACAGCGATCTGGGATTCATCATGCTGACAGACATCATTGAACGATTGAACGGAGAAAATTTAGACGCATACTCGTCATATCATTTTTACGACCGTCTGGGCGCAACAACCTTGGGATACCTGCCCGCAAAACGTTTTCCGATCGAACGGATAGCGCCCGCCTCCAACGACACCATATTCAGAAATCAATGGCTACAGGGATATGTACACGACGAAAATGCAGCATTGATGGGGGGAGTGAGCGGTCATGCCGGGCTTTTCGGCAATGCCAACGACCTGGCAAAATTGATGCAAATGTATCTGAACATGGGAACCTACGGCGGCGAACGGTATTTCAATGAGCAAACGCTCGCCGAATTTATCTCAAGACCTTTTGAAAAACAAAGAAACCACCGTGCAATAGGTTTCGACAAAACCGAACTTTCGCCCAGACCCACTGATGTGATGGGAAATAATGCCTCGAAAAATAGTTTTGGTCATACCGGCTTTACGGGAACGATGGTATGGATGGACCCCGATAACGGATTGTTGTATGTGTTCCTTTCCAATCGCGTATGTCCCGAATCTACAAACAATAAATTGAGTACTACGAGGTTGAGAGCAAGAATTTATGAGGCTTTTGTCAAGGCGATGGAGATTTGATCATGAATTTTCAGTTCCCCATTTCCGCACTTCAGTCCCCAATTTTGTCACTTCGGTAAATTTTTCAATACGGAACAAGGCGCAGCATGATACTTTTGTCGCGTTAAAATCATATAATATAAATGTATCATGCTGAAAAGTATTTTTTTCAACCGAATTGCAAAGATAATAGTTGATATACTGTTAGTTGCGGGTCTTTTTCTGTCCATGAGTTCCGGACATTCGGAGGGTAGCGCCTTGTGGGGGTCGTTCCACTGCATCGTTAGCATGACGTGGTATGCGCTGATGTTTGTCCACATCGCGCAGCATTGGCGTTTGACCAAAGCGCTGGTGAAACCGAAAGTGATGAAACGAAATAAAATAACGTTTTTGTCGCTTATCGTATTTATCGCATTGACGTTCAGTATCATCCTCTTTGTTGCCAACGTGGGCGACAAATTTGTTCGTATGCATCACGGCGTGGCAAGCCTGTTCTCGAAGGTGATGATTATCCATTTGATAATGATGGCAAAACGGTTGGTGAAGATGTTCAATTTCAAAGAATTTTTGCCAACAGATTGATTTTTTTATACATTTGCGTTTTATATAATTTGGATATGCCCGAACAACAAAACATCGAATACAAGTCCTCGTGGCACGACGACTATCTGAAATGGATATGCGGCTTTGCCAACGCGCAAGGCGGACGAATTTATATCGGCAAAAACGACGGCGGTAATATTGTTGGCGTGGACGATTGTAAAACATTGATGGATGAAATTCCCAACAAAATCAAAAACCATTTGGGAATTACCGCAGAAGTCAATCTTTTGCAGGAAGACTACAGAAACTGCATTGAAATTGTTGTTTTGCCCTATTCTGTTCCGATTTCCTTGCGAGGCAGGTATTATTACCGTAGCGGAAGCGTGAAGCAGGAATTGTCAGGGGCGGCTCTGAACGAGTTTTTGCTCAAACGCGCCGGTCATACGTGGGACGATGTGATTGAGAACCGCGCTTCGTTTGACGATATTGACGAAAAGACCGTTAAAATATTCCTGCGAAAAGCGGAAGAAGCCGGTCGTTTGCCCGATATTGACGGACTTTCCACACCCGAACTGTTGGAAAAACTTCGCGTGTCGAAAAACGGACAACTCAAACGTGCAGCTATTGTATTGTTTGGCAAAGATCCCGGCAGTTTTTACCCGAATACATTTGTCAAAATCGGCAAATTTGAAGACGATGATTTCACCATTCGATTTCAGGAAACAGAAGAAGGTAATATCATTCAGGTGTTGGACAAAGTTTTGCGCACGCTTGACTACAAGTTTTTGATACGCCATATTTCGTTTGAAGGAATGAACCGCATTGAAACGCTTGAATATCCGATTATTGCCCTTCGCGAAATGCTCTTGAACGCGCTTATTCACCGCAATTATATGGGTGCGCCAACGCAATTGCGCGTGTACGACAATAAACTAACCCTTTGGAGTCACGGAACTCTGCCCGAAGGCATAACGCTTGACAAACTAACCAAGTCACATTCTTCTTTCCCGCGCAATCCTGTTCTTGCCGAAGCCTGTTTTCGGGGCGGTTACATTGATTCGTGGGGTAGCGGCATCATGAAAATTGTAAATTCCTGCAAAACGACAGGACTGCCAACGCCTGTGATAGAAGAAGACTGCGGCGGTCTGATGGTCAGACTTTTCAAGGATAAATTTTCGGAAGAAGAACTACATAAAGCCGGACTTAATGAAAGACAAATAGATGCCATTTTATTTTTTAAAGACAAAGGAGAAATAACAGGGCTTGAATATCTAAAAAGATATAAAATTGCTGAAAGAACAGCAAGAGCTGATTTGTCTGATTTAGTAGAGAAGATGTTGCTTTACAAAATCGGGGAAACCAAATCTGTAAAATATTTATTTCGTTAATTATGAATAATTGCCGAATAATTGCCGAATATGCCGAATAATTGCCGAATTAATAAAGCCGTTCTGTTTGTAAAAGAAAAGGAACGTATTACGAGTAAAGAGTATCAGGAAATAAATTTGGTAGCAAAACCAACTGCTACGAGAGATTTGGCAGAATTAACTGATATTTATAAGGTTCTTAAAAATAACGGATTTGGCGCAGGAAGTACCTATGAATTAGTCACTTGAAAAAAATGGCTCATAATTGGCTCAATTGGCTCATAATTGGCTCACAATTGACATGCAAATAATCAACATGAAGCAAAACACCTCCCCATATTCCTCCTTAAATCACAAATTAGCCATCATATTATCGCTATCTGTCAGTTTGTTGATGACATTTTTTACGTTTGCACGATTTTTTTTCGACGACAGACATCCTCGTTTTGGAGACCATCTTCAAAACATTGAAATGATATATGAACCGTCTATTTACCACATCATCATATACTTTTGCGGTATCGTTGTCAG
>Ga0099364_10014667_pt1 | contig 10403 bp, 4 predicted proteins | sample TergutTh196P3_FD_73070 | JGI IMG/M metagenome (GOLD analysis project Ga0099364, IMG submission 73070) | Microcerotermes parvus P3 segment gut microbial communities from Pointe-Noire, Republic of the Congo - Th196 P3 | ecosystem: Host-associated > Arthropoda: Insects > Digestive system > Gut ...
ATTCAAGTCTTAGAGGGACTCGAAGCGGTTCGAAAAAGACCCAGTATGTATATCGGCAGTACCGATTCAAGAGGCCTTCACCATTTGGTTTACGAAGTTGTGGACAACAGCATTGACGAAGCCCTCGCCGGATATGCCAAAAATATCCGAATGACCATCAATGAAGACGGAAGTGTCACTGTCATTGATGACGGCAGAGGCGTTCCTATTGACATTTTGCCGAAATACCAAAAAACGGCGTTAGAGGTCGTTTTGACAATCCTGCACGCCGGCGGCAAATTCGATAAGGAATCCTACAAAGTGTCAGGCGGTCTTCACGGCGTTGGCGTTTCAGTTGTCAACGCTCTTTCCGAATGGCTTGTTGCTGAAGTTTGCCGCGACGGGAAACTTTACAGACAAGAATATGCTTACGGCGTCCCCAAAAGCGATGTCGAAATCGTCGGCGAATCTGAGGGGACAGGAACAACCATTCAGTTTATGCCGGACAAAAAAATATTTGAAACCATCGAGTTCAAATACGAAATTTTATTAAACCGCCTGAAAGAATTGGCTTTCTTAAACAAGGGCGTTCGAATCATCACGGAGGACCTTCGCACCTTTAAAGAAGAAGCGGAAGAATTTGGAAACATCGCTGAAGACGATTCGGAACTGGTCGGGGAATTGGGGGCAGATGATGAAGACAGCGCTTCCGGCAAAAAGAAATCATCCTCTCGCTCATACATTATCAAAGAAAGATATCACGACCTTTTCTACGAAGGCGGTATCATTGAGTTTGTCAAATATTTAAACACCGGAAAAGCTGTTCTTCATGAAACTCCTATTTACTTTGACAGGCAAAGAGACGGCGCCGATGTCGAAATCTCAATGCAGTACACCCAAAGCTACAATTCAAATGTTTATTCTTTTGCAAACAACATCAACACCACCGAAGGTGGTACGCACATGGCGGGCTTTAAATCTGCCCTGACGCGTGTTGCAAACGATTATATCAGAAGGAACAATTTGGACAAAGACAGCAGCAGCGATCCGCTCAGCGGCGAAGATATCCGCGAAGGACTGACAGCGATCATCAGTGTCAAATTATTGGAACCGCAATTTGAAGGGCAAACCAAAACAAAACTCGGCAACAGTGAAATGAAAGGAATTGTCGATTCCCTTGTCACCGAAGGACTTGCTGAATACTTTGAAGAAAACCCGAAAGTGGCTGTTACGATTTTAGAAAAAGCACTTCTTGCCAAGCGTGCCAGAGAGGCAGCAAAACGTGCGCGAGAACTGACGCGTCAAAAATCGACGCTTGAAATCAGTACGCTTGCCGGCAAATTGGCAGGATGTTCCGAAAAGAATCCCGAATTATGCGAACTCTATTTGGTTGAAGGAAATTCTGCCGGCGGTACGGCAAAACAGGGCAGAAACAGGGCATTTCAAGCCATTTTAGCCTTCAGAGGCAAAATTTTGAATGTCGAAAAAACCCGTCTTGACCGCGCTTTGAAAAACGCTGAAATCGGCTCACTCATTACAGCTCTGGGTGCCGGTTTTGGAGATGAAATGGATATGGAAAAACTGCGGTATCATAAAGTTGTTATCATGACCGATGCCGATGTCGATGGCGCCCATATCCGCACATTGATTTTAACATTCTTTTTCAGATATATGCCCGGACTCATCAACGGCGGATACGTCTACATTGCCCAGCCGCCTCTTTTTAAGATCAAAAAGGGCAAAAATGAATATTATGCCTATTCCGATGCCCAAATGAAAAGAAAGCTGGAAGAAGTCGGCGAAAAAGGATCCACAGTGAACCGTTACAAAGGTCTTGGCGAAATGAATGCCGACCAGCTTTGGGAAACCACAATGAACCCCGAAACAAGAACACTGCTTCAAGTCACAATCGAAGATGCCATTGAAGCCGATGAAATTTTCACAATATTAATGGGCGATGAAGTTCTTCCGAGAAAAGAATTCATTCAAGAACACGCCAAAGAAGTGGAGAACTTAGATATCTGAGGTGAGAGAAATGAGCGAAAAAACACAGCAACAGCAACTTTTGGATGAATATGTCAGACGTTCTCAGCTTTCCGACGAATCCTTGGATGAGTCCAAAACCGTTTCGATTCCTGCCGGTGAAAGCGGCGGAGATGAAAATGGAGACGGTAATGGCAGCGGCGGAGATGATGATCTTCCCTTCGAAGAAGAAGAACACATCGGCATCAAACCTCGTCTTTTGAATGAGGAAATGAAAAAATCTTATATTTCATATGCGATGAGCGTCATTGTCGGCCGCGCCCTTCCTGACGCGCGGGACGGTTTAAAACCGGTTCACCGCCGCATTTTGTATTCCATGAAAGAAACGGGCTTGACATACGAGAAGCCGAAAAAGAAATCGGCACACGTTGTCGGTGACGTTCTTGCGAAATACCATCCGCACGGCGATTCTTCTGTTTACGATGCGATGGTGAGAATGGTTCAGCCGTTTTCTTTGCGCTATCCTCTTGTTGACGGACAAGGCAACTTCGGATCCATTGACGGCGATCAGGCTGCCGCCATGCGTTACACAGAAGCGCGCATGGGTAAAATTGCCGCCGAAATGATTGAAGATTTGGACAAAGAAACCGTAGCGTTTCGTCCGACTTATGACGAATCCGGGTTAGAGCCCGAAGTGCTGCCGGCAAAACTTCCGAATTTATTAATTAACGGATCAACGGGAATTGCAGTCGGCATGGCAACAAATATGCCGCCGCACAATTTATCCGAAGTGATCGACGCTGTTATCATGATGATTGACAATCCCGAAGTGGAAGCGGAACAATTAATGACAGTTGTCAAAGGTCCCGACTTTCCGACAGGCGCCGTGATTCTTGGAAACGACGGCATTAAACAAGCTTACCGAACCGGACGCGGCAGTGTCCGCATTCAAGCCGTTTCCCATCTTGAAGAAATGAAGGGCGACCGCCAAAGAATTGTGATAACGGAACTTCCGTATGTGGTCAACAAAGCCCGTTTAATTGAAAACATCGCTGAACTTGACAGAGACAAAAAAATCGCCGGAATTTCCGATTTAAGAGACGAGTCTGACAGAGACGGCATTCGTGTTGTCATTGAATTGACGAAAGGAACCAATGCCGATGTTTTGCTCAACCAATTATACAAACACACGCAGCTTCAAACCGGCTTTGGCATCATCAATTTGGCGATTGTTGACGGGGTTCCGCGTGTCATGGGTCTTCGCCAGCTTTTGAAAATCTATCTCAAGCATCGGATAGAAGTGATTCAAAAACGGACGGAATACGACTTAAAGTCCGCTCTTGAGCGCGAACATATTTTGGAAGGCTTAAAAATCGCGATTGACAACATTGACCCTGTTATTGAACTGATCAAAGCATCAGCAGACGCTCAAATTGCTCGAGACGGGCTGATGTCAAAATTCAGCTTGGACGAAGCCCAAGCCCGCGCCATTTTGGAAATGAGGCTTCAAAGACTCACAGGTCTTGAAATGCAAAAAATCATTGATGAGTTGGGCGAACTTGTCATTAAAATTGCAGAGTATCGAAAAATTATCGCAAGCGATGAAATCAAATATGAAATTATCCGAACCGAACTTCTTGAAATGAAAGACAAGCACGGCGATGAACGCCGCACCGCCATCATCCAAGCCGGCTTTGATATTGACAACGAAGATCTGATTCAGCGCGAGGACGTCATTATCACAATGACCAATCAAGGCTATATCAAGCGTTTGTCTGCAAACACCTACTCTCGGCAGCGCCGCGGCGGAAAGGGAATCATCGGCATGGAAACCAAAGAAGAAGACATTGTTGTCAATCTGTTTGTCACAAACACTCACAATTACATTATGTTTTTCACAAACAGAGGTCGTGTTTATTGGAAAAAGGGCTATGAAATCCCGGAGGGCAGCCGTACATCCAAAGGCAAGTCCATTGTCAACTTTTTGGATTTGAAGGAAGAAGAATACGTCACCGCCTCAATTCCGGTGGCTGAGTTTAAAGAAGATCAATATCTGATGATGGTTACAAAGCGGGGCGTTGTGAAGAAAACATCGCTGACCGACTTTAAAAACCCCCGAAAAACCGGCATCATTGCAACAACTCTTGGAGAAAATGACGAGCTTGTTAATGTCGTCCAAACCGACGGAACCTGTGATGTTGTGATGGTTTCAAGGGGCGGCAAAGCCGTTCGTTTCAATGAAAAAGAAGTGCGCCCGATGGGCCGGTCTGCGCGTGGTGTTATCGGCATGCGCCTTGTCAAAAAGGATGATGCTGTTGTCAGCATGGATGTTGTCAACCAAAACGAAGCCCTTCTGACGATCACAGAGAACGGCTATGGCAAGATCAGTCCGTTTGACGAATACATCCCCAAGCACCGCGGTATTCAAGGCGTCATGTCCATTGTGACAAACGACAGAAACGGCAAAGTCATTGCCGTCAAATCCGTCGGCAAAACCGATGAGCTCATCATCACCAGTGAAGAAGGCATCATCATCCGCATCCGTGCCGCCGACATTCGCGAGCAGGGACGAAACACCCAAGGCGTCCGCATTATGAAGCTCTCCGAGAACGACAAAGTTGTCAGTTTAGCCGCCGTTAAGCAGCCGGACGGTGAAACGGAAAGTGAGACCGCAGATGACAACGGCAGCGATGACACCAAAAATCTTCTTTTGTGCGGCACTTATCACAACAACTTCCACAACTTCTATAAGGAAAAAGACGGCGAAGCTGACAACATTGCTAAAGATGGCGAAGTTGACAACATTGCTAAAGACGGCGAAGTTGACAACACTGTTAAAGATGGCGAAGTTGACAACATTGCTAAAGACGGCGACGTCTTTGAAGAATAAAAAATCCGAATGAATTTTCGGATTTCTTTTTTTTTAGAGCCAATATTTCGGGAAATACGGGTCTAACAAATTCGTAAATGTGACCAAAATAAAAATAATCACTAAAATCAAAATAATAACTTTTGTTGAGAAAAAAATCAGCCAATAGATCATTTTTACTTCAACTTTTTTTCCACTGACTTTTACTTTTGGCATGGTATCAGATAAATATGTTCAGATTTAAAAACTTAATCTATTGAAGACAGGATAGAAAAAAGGGCAGAAAAAAGGACGAAAAAAAGGCAGAAAAAAAAGAATGAAAAAAAGTGAAACAAAAACCATCAAAATTTTAAATCACTCGACCCCGCGAATGAAATTTCCTTTTGTAAATTCCGATCCGTCTTTGGAATGGGATTCATAATATTCGTTTGTTTCACTTTCAGCCAATCCTTTTTTGTAAAGGGAAACGAGCTCAAAAATTTCATCAGGGGTATGGCCAATGCCGTCAATTCTAAAAACGGAAACGCCGGCGGCTTTTAAATTCGGAAGAAGGTCATAGGCGTTTAACTCTTTTGAATTGAAAATAAAACATCGGCCTGTTGTATCGCTGAGAACGGGAAACGAGAAATCTTTTGTATCTCTTAAAACGTATCGCTCCAGAGGAACGGAGCAGCCTGTGTTTGAAAACGGTTTGTTCTTAAAATTTTTGTCTAAAGCGGCAGCAAGAAGCGGGTGTTCTGTGACCATTAAACGCTGGCGACCGTGGACGGCTGCCTCAAAAACAGGCAAAGAATTGGTTTTAAAAATATATCCTCGGCTGAGTGAAGCTATATCGTCTATCGAAAGTTCGAGAGACAGCATCACCGATACAGTGCCTGCGGCTGCAAAAATTGCGGCTGCGTCAGAATTGAATATATTAAAAGCGGAGTCCGTTGCAATTTTAAACGAATTTGAAAAACGCGGGTCAGATACCAGATATTCATAAACGCCGAGATTTGACGCCAATATGTTTTGAATGCCGAGTTCCTGAAGAACCAAAAGCGTTTCTTCAAAGTCCTTAAAATACGATTCTTTGGTCACAAACGGCGTTTTAAAAAAGATTTTATCCAAATCCTGTGCCGCAACATCCGAAAGAGCGGATTTTAATTGGCGGAGAGGGATTCCGAATTCTTCTTTTGTGACAGGACACATGAAAATGTCATGGCTGATGTAAACACGATCGGCTCCGGCATTTAATGCCGCCTTTAAGTCATCGCCGGAATAAACGCAAACAGAAACCTGTGGATTTTGAATAAACGGCAAAATGGAGACAGAAGATTTTGAAAGACATTCATCCCGTTTTTGAGAATCACTGCATTCATTTTGTTTTTGAAAATCAATACATTCGCCTTGTTTTTGAGAAGCTGTACCATCCATTTTCTTTGGATCGGTGCGGCGCTTCTTTTCAATGCGCAGCGTCAAAAGAGCTTGAAGCGCTTTATTTCGAACATTTTTAAATTCGCCGACAGGGATGAAACAGTCGCCTTCAATGGATACATAAACGGAAAATATGTTATAGATTGTGTTGCCGACTTTAGATAACAGGTCGGTCGCTTGCTCTTTTGTGACCGGATTTTTTTGTGCCGGTTCAATGATGTATTCCGACCGCATTGAAATTGTATTGCCGTCAAAATCTTGTGCTGTAATAATAATCGGGGAACCGGCTTGTATCTGACAGGAAAACGAAACATTTATTTTCAGTGTTTTTTCGGGGGATAAGTTTTCAATCAATTCGGAAATGGGGAACCTGTCTGTTGAAACGTATTGTTTTTCGGCGTCGTGGAGGGAGGGGGGGTTTGATTTGACTTGATATGTTTCAAAAATCATTTCTTCAAGCTGCCCGTCTCCAAAAGAAGGAATCGTCCCCGAGAGGTCTCTTTGAAGGAAATCGTCATATGTTTTATAAACGAGGTCGCCGACATTTGGTACATCGTCATAATCAAATAAAAAAGCTGCCGGTATTGAAACAACATCTCCAGGACCGGCTTTGTCACAAATTTTATTGTTGACAAACATTTTTTTAATCATAAATCCTTGGCGCGGATCTTTGTCAGATTCCGTATTTTTTCCGATGTCGCCGATTGAGATGCCGTCTCGTGCGGAAAGATTGGAATCCAAAGAAATCCTGATTTGAGCATTTCGATAATCGACGGAGGAAATTTTTCCGATGATCAGTCCTTTGTTATAAGGCAATTTGCGGCTCATCAAATCGTTTTTCGGATTCCCTTCAAAATAGCCTTGTGTAAAATCGCGGTTAAAAAGTTTTTTGAGCCTTTCTTTTTCAGAGGGCGTCGGCAGGGATTCCCTTTGTGACGAAAAAATGCGGTCAATGATTTTTCGATAGACGGAAACGACGCCGGCAACATATTCGGGTTTTTTCATGCGGCCTTCGATTTTAAAAGCATCCATGCCGGCTTTCATTAATTTGGAGATGTTGTCTGCCGCATTTAAATCCCGCGGGCTTAAAAGGTATTGGCCGTCAGTACGTATCGTTTTTCCATCTGCCAGCAGTTCGTATTTTTTGCGGCACGGCTGTGCACACTTGCCGCGGTTGCCGCTTCTGGAACCGACCAGGCCGCTGAAAAGACATTGCCCCGAATAGCTGATGCAAAGCGCGCCGTGAACAAATGTTTCAACTTCGATGCCCGTATCCTTGATCGCCGAAAGTTCTTCCAATGAATTTTCGCGCGCCGGAACAATCCGGCTGACGCCGTGTTTTTTCAAAAAGGCGGCATGAAAAGAATTGTGAATCGTCATTTGGGTACTGGCATGAACCGGAAAATCCGGATATTTTTCAGAGATGCGGTTTAAAAACCCCAAATCTTGAACAATAAAACTGTCGGCGCCGTGTTCATGCAGCTGAGAAAACAAAGCGACAACCTCATCCAATTCATCCTCCCGATACAGCGTATTTAATGTCACATATATTTTTTTGCCAAATGCGTGTGCATAATCCATCCCGGCAATTAATTCGAGGTCTGAAGAATTGCCCGCATAAGCGCGGGCGCCGAATCGAGAAGCGCCCATGTAAACCGCGTCCGCTCCGTTTTGGATGCCGGCAATTAAAGAAAGCAATGTTCCTGCCGGCGCCAGAAGTTCGGCATTATGAAAACCGGAAGAAGAAACAGAAGATGATGAACGGGGCATAGAAATTTTTCCTGAAAGATCAAATGAAATAAACTGAAATGAAATCGAAAATCAAACAACTTTAGGATATAAAAATTATAGCCATATATTGAAACGGCATATCTGAAAATCTTAAAGATTGTAAGAAAAAAAGGAAAAATTCAATTTTAAAACAGGTTTAAAAGGAGGTTTATTGGGAATGGTTAATCAAAAAATTCTTCGATTATTTTAAATTCACCCATTTCTTCTAATTCTTTTTTTGCACGTTCTTGTATTTTTTCAAATTCACCGACACGATACAAATCTCTCTCTGTTGCTTTCGTTATTATTTTAGATATTTGTAATGTATTTTTCTTGTCAATAATTAAGTCAGGATTTATTAAAACACTCATATTCCGATGACCCCCATTTCGTCCATTGAAATTAATAATGCGTCTTAGAAGATTAAATTTTGTTTCTCTTTTGAAATGATAATCAAATCCTGAAATCCTTTTTCCAAAAAAAAACAAAATTACACTTCAAAAAATATTGGATCATGATGTGCGTCCCCAAAACTTTGAGCACATTCACCATGATCCTTTTTTCAATTTATTTTTGTGGCTTTGCCGTTGTTATTTTTTTAAATCGCTTCGACCCACAACATTAATGTTCCTTGGATATCGCCGGTTCCTTCATAATTATCGGGAACTTTTAAAACAATGGATGATGTTGATGTCGTTTTCTTTTGAATTATTTTTTCAAAGTCGGGCCAAAATGAACTGTCAATCCAAATGCCTTGCTTATACAAGTCGTCTGAATTTTCCATGACTTCTGCTGTCACTTTGATGTCACAGCCGCCACTGTTTGTGATTTGCATTTCCTTGGGCAAACTGGTTTGTCCGGCAGACAAATCTCCAAAGTCTAAGGAATCAATGGAGAATGACACAGAAATGGACGGGATAATGTTTGTCGTCATTGGAATTGATGTCCCTTGACCGTTTCCGGGTCCTACGGGCGGTTCAACCGGCGGTTCAACGGGGGGTTCGACCGGTGGCTCAACAGGGGGTTCGACCGGCGGCTCAACAGGGGGTTCGACTGGCGGTTCAACGGGGGGTTCGCCAAATGTGAATTGCGTCACTGAAACGGTCAAGGGGTTTGCATCGGTGTATTTGGACAGAATCGTATGGGGGGTTGTTCCAATACCATTTCCGTTGGTGTCGGTTCCGGTGTAATCTGTGCCCCAATAGTTTCCGGGGTTTCCGGTCCATTCGTTTCCGTTTAACGATGTTGTTAATGCGGGACCGTTAAATGCCACAACCTCAGGCAGCGCGCCGTAAGATGCAATGTTTCCTCCGGCGTTGCTGAAAATGTCATTGAGGTAAATGGCGTTGTTTTCGCCGGCATTGTAAAGGTAGATTCCTTTCAATGTGTTTCCTGAGATGACGTTTCCGGTAATTACGGCATTTGCAGTTTCCTCTTTCCAAAGCCGAATGGCTTCTCCGGCATTGCCTGTAATTTGGTTGTCACGAATTTCAACAGAGGGTGCGTTTTCGGCACAAATAATTCTTGCCGCACTGCCGCTTCCGGACAAGCCGGTGAAAGTGTTTCCGACAATTTGAACGCCGCTTGCGTTGGTGTAAAGAGCGGTTGTAAAGCCGTTCATGTTTTTAACCGTGTTGTTTTTAAAAACAGCGCCGTCTCTTGTTAATCGGATTCCGTCGCTGTGTTTCATGCCGTCAAAAGTACAGTTTTCAATAAGGGCATTCGTTGCGGTTCCTTGAAGGTTGATGCCGTAGGATCCGTTTGTAAATGCAACATCAAAAACTGCAAAATTTTCCGATCTCGGAATGAACGTAAAGCCGCCCAGATCCAAAATAACCGTTTCATTGCTTTCTCCCTTTATTGAGATGGATTTGCTGATGCTTTGGTTTGCCGTAAATGTGTATGTTCCGGCCCGAACATTCAAAATATCGCCGTTTTCAGTATTTCCGGCAATTGCTGCCTGGATGGTCAAAAAGTCAGGAGACTCGCCGCCAACCGTCCATTCTTTTGCACAAGCGGTTCCTGCAAGCAAAAGAATAAAAAAGGCAACGAGGATCGTTTTAAGTATTGTTTTTGTTTTCATAGTTTTTTCTCCTTTTTTAAAGCCTGTTATCAATCGTAACAGGCTTTGGGGATTTTTAATGGCCGCAAACAAAAAACGATTTGAACAAAATGCGATTTTGTCTGCAAAAGACAAAAACCCCAAAGGTAATTAACCGTTCTTTTTTTTTCAAAAACGATAACTATATCTATGAATTCAAAATTGGAAATAAAAAAAAAGAAAGCGTTTCCTTTTTTTACGAAAACGCTTTTTTTAAAACTTTTTATAATTCTACAATATATTGAGAAATTTTACAAAGTTTTTTACAATTTTTTACAAGATTTT
>Ga0099364_10014668_pt1 | contig 10402 bp, 7 predicted proteins | sample TergutTh196P3_FD_73070 | JGI IMG/M metagenome (GOLD analysis project Ga0099364, IMG submission 73070) | Microcerotermes parvus P3 segment gut microbial communities from Pointe-Noire, Republic of the Congo - Th196 P3 | ecosystem: Host-associated > Arthropoda: Insects > Digestive system > Gut ...
TTGCGTATCTGATGCGATTCAAACAGATTTGCAATCATCCGGCTCAGTGGCTCGGCGACGGCGACTACGATCCGCTGCGGAGCGGAAAATTTGAACGATTACGGGAAATCTGTGACGAAATTGCGTCGCGGCAGGAAAAGGTGCTGGTTTTCACGCAATTCCGGGAGATCACGGAGCCGCTGTCACAATATTTGCAAACGGTATTTAAGCGGCCCGGCTTGATTCTCGACGGCACGACGGCGATCAAAAAGCGTAAAGAGATGGTCGATGCGTTTCAAACGGAGAGTGGTCCGCCGTTTTTCGTTCTTTCTCTGAAAGCGGGAGGAACGGGCTTGAATCTGACGGCGGCGTCGCATGTCGTGCATTTTGATCGTTGGTGGAATCCGGCGGTCGAAAATCAGGCGACGGACCGGGCGTTCCGCATCGGCCAGCGCAAGAACGTTCTCGTGCATAAATTTGTCTGCCGTGGAACCGTCGAAGAGCGGATCGACGACCTGATCGAAAGCAAAAAGAGTTTGGCGAAGGAAATCGTCGAAGGCGGCGGCGAAACGCTCGTTACCGAAATGAGCGACGAACAACTCCTGCAAATGGTCTCGCTGGATATTAGTAAGGCTCAGGAAGTGTAACCACCCACAATTCAATTTTTGTTGCGCTGTGGTGCTACGGCGTCTTTTCAACGAAGCGAACTTCGGCTTTCGGAAACATCTCCAGGAGTTTGCCGCTCTTCCCGGGACCGAGCACGCTACAGGCCGATGCCAGGGCGTCCGCCTCGCATGCCGTCGGAGCGGTAACACGGACGATCAGTGATGAGGTTAGTCCGTAACCCGTTTTCGGATTGATAATGTGTGAATATCGTACGCCATCGAACTCCACAAAACGGAATGCGTCGCCGGAAGTCGCCAGTGCTCTGTTTTCGAGCGGAATCCATTCGTCTTCTGACTCTGAAGCGCCGATTTTCCAGCCGCCGGAAGGCGCCGTGCCGACGCGCATGTCACCGCCGGCATCGACCAAAACGGCGTCGAATCCCGCCGCTTGCAGAATCTCGAAGGCGCAATCGATGGCATAGCCCTTGCCGATGGCGCCGAGATCGAACCGGACACCTTTTTTTTTCAGTCGCACCGATTGCGTTTGCGCATCGAGTTCCCAAAGGTCATTGCCGACGAGTTCTTTTGCCTTTGCGAGTTGTTCCGGTTTCGGCGGTTCGCCCATCCGCCGGGCGCGGCGCCAAAGCCGAACGATCGGTCCAACGGTGATGTCGAAGGCGCCGTCCGAAAGTCCGGCAAAGCGTTTCGACGACTCCAGTATGGAAAAGAGATCGTTGGAGACCTTGATCCACGGAGCTTCGCCGGTTTGATCGAACCCTTCCGCTGAACGTTGGGAGAGTCGTACCAATTCGCTGTCTTCGTTGTAGTCGCTCATAATGACGTTCAACCCTCGGATTCGATCGAACGCATGATTGACCGCTTTTCCGGCGGCCGCTGCGTCGTCTGCATGAACGATGATGCGAAACACGACGCCCATCTCAGGTCGCTCGAAGACGAAGCGTTCCGAAGCGGCGGATTCGGTCAGCAGGAAAAAAAACGCGGGAATTGCGAAGTAGCCGACGTTTATCATTTCAAGACGAGAAACCGTGCTACGGTTTGGACGGCAAGTCAAGCGACCGATACCGGCGTGCCGGAGAGGTGGCAGTCCCCCCATTTCTACCCTATTTTCCGAATAAAACAACGTAAAGCGCCAAAAACATTGGCTCTATTTTGAAGAAACGGGTGTTTTTCTCCAAACAATCCAGCGACTCGCTTGCCAATGATGGTAGGGACCAACCGTCAGTCCCCTTTTTTTACCGCAAACCGGCCAATCGTCCCTACGCCGCTCTACGGATTGATTGAACGACAGACTCCGCCACCGCAACGGCAGCCAATGCTCGTATGCCGGAGACTTTTGGAGGATTGCCGGTTTGGATGGCGTGAACGAAGTCGTTCATTTCCAACGCCAAGGCGTCAACGGCGTCGTTTTGGATTTCTTCCGCCGTGAAACGTTCCTGCATGAATGTCGGCGCGAGTTTTGCGGCATCCTCAAAAGAGACCCGGAACGGTGCGAAGGTTCCCTGCGCGACCTCCGAATCGGGGCGTAGAAAGTTCGCCGTTCGACTGCCGAAATCGATGGTTGCCGTTGTTTCCGCCGTTGTCAGACGCATCGACCTTGCGACCTGCGGAGCAACACGTGAGGCGAAAAAATTGGCAACGGTTCCGTTTTCGAACCGAATTCGAGCATCGGCAACGTCTTCGTGCGGGCCGCCGATCACGTTGAAGCCGACGGCGTCGACCGATTGGACCCGCGACGGAACAATCGATAGCACGAGGTCGAGATCGTGAATCATCATATCGAAGACGGTACCGACGTCCGTACTACGGAAAGTGTATCCGCTACAGCGTAGGGCATCAATCAAAACCGGTTGACCGCCGCGGATTTTTGCGAGCAGCGGTTCTGCCGCCGCCCATGCCGGATTGAACGCCTCGACGTGTCCGACTTGAAAGACGACATTCGACTTCAAGGCGGCGCCGACCAACTGCTCGGCTTCGGTCCGAGACGCACACATCGGCTTCTCCATCAGGACATGCAACCCCTGTTGCAGACAACGGAGTCCCAATTCGTAATGAGCCGAGGTCGGCGCTGCAATGACGACGGCATCGACGAGCGAAAACAGTTCGTCCGACGTTGCACAGTCGGTAACGTTATATTTCGCCGCCAAAGCCTTTCGGGAACTTTCCGACGGATCCATGACGGCAACCAATTGAACGTCCGGGTGGGCAGTCGCTTTGTCTGCGTGAAAGGCACCGAGACGACCGGTGCCGATAATTCCGAGTTTGAGCTTGGTCATTATTGGGGTCGTGCCGTGGAGCCGACACGGCTAACGTTGAATCGTTTCCTGCTGTAGAGCCTGTTCGACTCCGGGATTTCTTGATTCGCCGGTCAGATAGTTATCCACGGCGGTTTGAGCCAGCAGCCCTTCGTAATACTGGGCGATGGCGAGTTTCTCTTTCTTGGAAAAAATGTCGGTAATCAAATCCTGCCGAACCTCGTTGATGTCCGTAATCGCCGGCGGTTCGATTCCGAGGCAGTACAGGATCACAAGGCTGTCGTCGACCTGAACGATTTGTGAGATTTCTCCCGGCTTCAGACTGAAGGCTTCTTGCTCGAGTTTCAGTTGTCCGCAGTGTCGGGCGATCGGCGGCACGACGCCTCGCCCAACGCGGGTCTCAGGGTCTGCCGAGTATTTCTCGGCCAAGTCGCCGAAGTTTTCCTGTGTTCGGTGTCGATTGGCGAGTTCCCAAACGTCCAAGGCCCGCCGCTGGTCCCTGGCATCCAGGACAATGGCGAGGCACCGAACCTTCGCTCCAAAGTTTGCCTCAAAACTCTTTCGGAGATCGTCTTCCGTGATCTGGATCATATTCCGGGACAGCCGTTTCAGAGCGAGCATCGGCCAAACCGTATAGCCTCGGTGCACGTCCAACGATGTCTTGAAATCCTGCGTGGCGATTCGGAGGTAGAGTTCGATGTTCGGCTGACCATCGGGCTTGAGCGGAGTGTGAAGCATCGCCATTTCACGGATTTCGGCGTCGAGGTCCGCCTCGGTAATCGTGACGCCCTGTTTACGGCAATCAATGTCAATGATTTTCTTGCTAATCATTTCGTTCAACACCGTCTTGCCATACAACTTGAGGCAACGAGAGGCGAGGGAATCACGGCTGATCGTTTGACCATTGACCACGGCGGCAACGCCGGGGAATTGGGCCGATTTCTCCGGGTTGCCGAAAACCACATTGATTGTTGCCCGATGTTGAAGGTCGGTGAATACTTCTTCGGCAACGGCTCGAATCTTGACATCGCGGGCCTTCATGACGAGTTGTTCGCGGACTTTCGCAATGTCAATGTTTTGCGGTTGAAGATGCTGTTCGCAACGATAAATGAAGAAGCATCCGACCGGATGTTCGACGATGGGTGAAACCTCGCCGGGATTCAACGCAAAAACAACCTGCTCAAGGCTCGAATGAACGGTATGGCGTCTGATCGGCTGTAACAACCCTCCGTAAGGCTTGCTGGCGGGGTCTTGCGACCGATTTTTCGCAATCGACGCAAACGCTTCCGGATTCGCTCGAACTTCAGCGAGAACCCGTTCCGCCTCGGCTCGGCTGTGTAACAGAATCTGCCGGACTTGGACCGCCGGCCCGAATCGGGCATTGAACTCCTTTTGGATTTCCTCCTCGCTGACGTTCAACTTCGCTCCGCCGATCTTGTTAATCGCAAGAATCGGCCAGATAATGTCCGCCATGTACTGCTCTTTGGTGATTCCGCGTTCCTTTTCGAGCAGTTCGAGCCACTCCTCGGTCGAAAATTTGAATGTCCCCGCCATGCGGGCCACCTCGTTATTGACCTCCTGCTGAGTGACCGTGATTTTGAGGCGTTGGCACTCGAGCTGGATCAGATATTTTTTGATGACGTCTTTGAGTTCTTCGGTCCCATGTTGTCTCAGGCACTCTTCGGCCAAGTCTGCCTCGAGGATTTTTTCGCCGCCGACATCGGCAACGACCTTTGGAGCATTGGCGTTAGAAGCTGAAGCGTTCTGTGCGACAACAGCGCCGCAAAGAACCAGCGAAACAAGCAATGGGAAGGTGAAAAGGCGTCCGTTCTTCATCATTTCCTCACTGTAGAGAGAGTTGGGAGAGTCCATTCGCCGGAAGTATAGCGATTTTCTTGAAAGTCCGTCAAGAGCGAAATTTCCAGCTCCCACCGAGGCGTGCGGAGTACCGCGAGCAGCCACCCGGTGGTCGGCACCTACCTTTGCGGACGTTGCAATCCTTGCGCCCACCGGGGGAGGGTTAGGTTGGGGGAGAATGTGGTATAAACTATCTATGTCGCATGCCCTCACCCTCTCCCAAGGGGGGAGGGATACGAAAAAGTCCCTATTCAATTCCGAAAACGCTCAAAAGCAATGATCTACCTTGACAACAACGCAACAACGGCGGTCGCTCCGGAAATCCTGGATACTATGTTGCCGTTCCTCCGTGGGGAATATTACAATCCGAGCTCGATGTATGACGCTGCCAAACCGGCAAAACAGGCCGTTGATCTGGCGAGGCAAACCCTTGCGTCACATCTCGGAGCCGCTCAGGCTTCGGAGGTGCTTTTTACGTCCTGTGCAACGGAGAGTATCAATGCGGCGTTCTTCGGAGCGGTCCGGGCGAATCCGAACCGGCGTCATATCATTACAACGGCGGTCGAACATCCGGCGGTCCTCGAAGTCTGCAAGGAACTGTCCCGAACCGGTTACGACGTTTCGTTTTTGGGCGTTGATCGGCAGGGTAACCTGAATCTTGGTGAATTCGTCCGAGCGCTCCGCTCCGACACGCTGCTCGTTGCCGTGATGCACGCCAACAACGAAACCGGTGTCGTCTTTCCCATCGAACGGCTGTCGCGGGTCGTCAAGGAAACAGATCCTCGCATCCTGTTCCTCTGCGACGCCACGCAGTCGATGACGAAACTCCCGATTCGGATGGACGCCAATTTCCGTAACGTTGATATGCTGGCATTTTCCGGGCATAAATTCCACGCGCCGAAGGGCGTCGGCAGCCTGTTCTTGCGACGGGGAACCCCTTGTCGAACGTTTTTGATCGGCGGCCATCAGGAATTCGGACGGCGCGGCGGCACGGAGAACGTTGCGTTTATCGTCGGTATGGCCAGAGCCGTTGAACTTGCCGCTGTAACACACGACGATGATCTGAAACGCGTTCTTCGGCTTCGGGATAAACTTGAAACGGGAATCCTGGCTCGGATTCCCTTCGTCGAAATCAACGGCTCCGGAGCGGAGCGGATGCCGAATACGTTGAACGTTGCCGTTCATTACATCGAAGGCGAAGGAATTCTGTTCCAACTGAGCGAGGCGGGAATCTGTGCATCGAGCGGTTCGGCATGCACGTCGGGCTCTTTGGAGCCGTCGCATACTCTGACGGCGATGGGCGTTCCGTTCACGGCGATGCACGGTTCAGTGCGATTTAGTTTAAGTCGATACACGACGGAAGCGGAGATCGATTTCATCGCCGACGAACTTCCCAAGATCGTCGATCGATTGCGGCGGCTTTCGCCGTATTGGGATTACGGCGCACAACGGCCTCGATAGGCTCACTCCGATAAACGTCATTCGAGTCTGACGGCCGCATAACGGAGTTGGTTGCTGTTCGGACAGGTCCCATGCAGATCCAGGATCGCCGACGGCGAGTTTCCGGCACGGATCGTTGCGGTAAAAAACGACGAGAACGGCATCGAAAACGGTATCGTTCGGAATTCCTTCGATGGTTCTCCATTTCTGACTTCCACGATCCTGTTTTCTGAAACGGATTTTCTTTCTCCGGTCTCTTCGTTCCGTTCCGTTCCGTGAACGTAAGAGACGATCCAGAGCCGACCGTCCGGCGTTGCGTGAAAGCGTCCCGTCGTTGCAACCGGTTTGGCCTCGTCTTCGTGACGAATGATAACGTCGCTCTGTTTTAGTATCTTTCCGTCACGAATAACGGCATGGCAAAGAGCCTCCGATTGCTTTGCGTCCGGAAAGAATGTGTCGCGGAGTCGGACATCAATCGCCCTGTCCGTCCACAAAAGATGAACGGCGCCGTCCAAAGCAACATAAAGATCGCAAGCTCTGAGCCAACCGCCGGTCTTTTCCCGGGACGCAATCTCGATCCAAGGTTGGAATTCCTCTTTAGTGACGTCATTTGTCCACGTGAAAAAAAGGCGTCGGAAGTCGTAATCCCAATTCCGTCCGGTCAGTTCCTTCTTGAACGCCGCCCACTGCGGATTCGGTTCCACAATATCGCTCACGCCCCAGAAAAACACCTTTCGGTCCGCAAGCGCAATGGTCGGATAACAAAGCCGGACCGGACATGGTTTGACGTAATCGTCGCCCCACGGCCAAACGAGTTTTCCTTTTGTCGACCATGTTCCCGTTCGGTCCCGAAACGACCACTCCGCATGGGTGTATCCGATGTTCTGGAAAAGGATTAACTCCCGATTGACACCGTCGGCGACAAAACTGCGATAGGAATGTTCCGTAAACGACGGTTCTCCGTCCCAAACGGGAAGGAGCGTTTCGGTGGAGTCCTTTCCGATGTTGAAACGAACGATTTGTGGTCGGGACGGTCCGGAATATTTTTCCGGATCGGCGACCAGCGTCGGATTGGCGGAAACGAAAACTTCGGAGCTGCCTGGAAAGACCGCCATCGGCGACGGCTCCCGAGTTCGATTTTTGTCGTCGGAGAAGAGGCATCGCCAGCCTTCGGCATTGCGCTGTAATAATTTCCAGCGGCAATTGTTCAGTGGTTTGGCTTCCGGAACGACTTCGAGTTCCGTGATGAAAACGTCGTTTCCAATCCGGCTCAGAACTGTTGACCCGTAGCACCACGTTGGCCCGGCTCCGTTGTTCGGGCGTGGAGCGGGGTAGACATCTTCCTCGACCAGCACTGACACCTCGACCGCCGATGAAACGGTCGACATCAACGTTACAAAGGCCAATATCACGATGAATCGCATGGGACAAATTAGGGTGAGAGGTTGAAGGGGGCTCCATCAACCGCCATTGTACACCAAGTCCATTGGATATTGAACACATAGTTGGGAATTCCGCCGGAGTATCTGTCAAACAGCAACAGTGTGCATCATTTTACAGCACTGAGTTTGTGTTTGATGGTCAATGTAGCAAAATGAAACACCTTTTTGTGGCATCCTGACCTGATTTTTTCGCAACAACTTAAAACACAATATGTTACGTCGAATTATGCGATTGCGTTATTTTGGCGCGAAACATGCATCGAGAGGGGCGTCGTTGTTCCTGAAGCCAGATGAGTCGGAGTTTTTCCTTCCTTGAGAAACGGTTGCATCGACGGGGGGCGCCAAGATGATCCAGTTCGCAGTAGGCTACTACAGAAGCGAAACGTTGCCGCCGATCGGACTCTCGCCGAGAAATGCTGAGGGGCTCGGCCTCCCGTTCGCGCGCCACGGAGTGAAGCCGTTGCTTTGTGACTCTGCCCTCGCCTCCGATTGGAACGGCGAACCGCAACCGCTCAATGACGAAGGATTGCCGGACGATATGGAGACGCTGTCCGATCCGGTGCGAACCTATCTGAACCAGATGGGCCGTTTGCCGTTGCTCAGTCAAGAAGAGGAGCGGACCAATGCCGTCCGAATTGCCGTCACACGACGAGCCTATCAACGCCATGCGTTTGCGTCTGATTACGTCCTCAACGGAATCGGACACATCCTCCGCAACGTGTTGGACGGCAAACTGCGATTGGATCGAACCGTTGACATTGCCGTGTCCGACGCTGTTCGGAAAAAACGTCTCGGTCGATTGATTGCCGTCCATGCGGAAACGCTCGAAAAAATTCGAAGGCAAAATCGTGAGGACTTCCGTATAATGGTTTCCCACTTACGGTCCGGCGAAGAGCGCTGCGCCGCCGCGCAACGGTTGCGACAACGGCGAAAACGTGCCGCGCGACTGGTTCGAGAGCTCCAACTGCGAACGCCGCTGATCGTTCCGTACCTTCGCCGGTTTACATGGATCGGGCAAACGGTCGCCGATCTCCAGACAGAAATCCAACGATTGAAGCGGAGCGGCAATTCGTCGGAACTTCTCCGGCGATACCAAGTTCGCTTGCGTTCCCTGATGCGGCTCACCTTGGAAACGCCGACGACGCTTAAGCGGCACTTGGAAAAAAGCCGCCGATTACGGGAAGAATATGAATCGGTCAAACGGTCCTTTTCGTCGTGTAATCTGCGGCTTGTCGTTTCCATTGCCAAGAAATTCCGGTATCGTGGCCTCAGTTTTCCCGATCTGATTCAGGAGGGCAACACCGGATTGATGAAAGCCGTCGACAAATTCGAGCCTCGCCGTGGTTGCAAATTCTCGACGTATGCAACTTGGTGGATTCGGCAGGCAATCAACCGGGCAATTACTGACGATGCTCGAACGATCCGGATTCCCGCCCACATGCTCGAAACGCTGAACAAGGTTCGCCGCGTTTCCCGGGAACTGACGTTCAGACACGGAACGCCGCCGACATTGGAAGAAACCGCTCGATCCTGCAATATGAGTTGCGAAGAGGTCGCTCGGGCACTTCGAGCGGGTATTTCGCCGATCTCGTTGGATCAACCGATCGGCGATTACGAAGAACATTGCTTTGGTGACTTCGTTGAAGACACGAAGCAACCGGGACCGGAAACCGTGTTCCATCGGGACTCGCTTACCAATCGGATCGACGAAGTCCTGCAAGCCCTATCGCATCGGGAGCGGGAAATCATCCGGTTGCGCTATGGTTTGGCCGATGGTTCCGTCCATACGCTGGAAGAGGTCGGTCGTATTTTCTCGGTGACCCGCGAAAGCGTCCGGCAGATCGAGGCCAAGGCAGTGCGCAAACTCAAGCATCCCGTCCGCTCACGGTTACTCGCCGGATTTCTGGAACCGACGGCTTTGCACTGAAAAGTTTGAGTGAGCACCTTGCGCTCCGCCGTTCTTTCGGCGGTTTGTCGGTCATCTCCTGATTCTCCGGCGTTGTTCTTGGATTCGCTCCGCCAGTTCGACGATTCGGGGGTCGACGTCGCGCTTTCCTTTGTCGACAAGCAGCCGTTGCATCGACGGATCGGAGGAAGTTGCCAAGGCCGAAGCGGCAAGGAAACGAACGTCGGCGTTCGGATCGTTCATCAATTCTGCCAACCAAGCAGACTGCTGGATTCCGCCGATGTTCGGTAACAGACCGATCAATTCCGCGCGTACCGTCGGTAGCGGATGGTAAAGCTGGAACGCCAATCGAAGATGTAAATCCTGAAAGCCATCCCGTCCGCCTAACGTTCTTCGTGCCGTAGAGACCGTCCGATCGTCAGCATGTTGGAGAAGCCGCATTAATTTCGTCGTCGGCAACGACGGAATCTTTTCGAGCGGCATCCGATTCAGTTCTTCCGTCAGGAAGTCGTCTGATTCGTTGATCGGCGTTGATTCCGTACGGAATGGTTTGCCGTTGCGATCCAGCGGCCGAGACCGGGCGCCGTCGGTGATGTAGTTCTCTACGATGTTGCCGATGTCGAATTCCATTGTCGATTCCGGTACGAATTGGTCTGCGACCTTTGTGCGTGTTTCGGCAACGGCAAAGGAGTGAATCGGGTGACCGGGCCCCATGGTAGAGCGTGAGAGCCCTTGAATAAATGCCGAACAATGCCCTTGCCCCTGCTTCTGATACCCCAAGCGCGTCTTGCAGTCTGCCGAGTACAATACTGTTATCAATCACAATCATGATAGACATAAAAGCGGCAGTAAGCGTAATAGGTATACTTACCTTCAATATTTGACCGAAAAGGTTAATGC
>Ga0099364_10014669_pt1 | contig 10401 bp, 8 predicted proteins | sample TergutTh196P3_FD_73070 | JGI IMG/M metagenome (GOLD analysis project Ga0099364, IMG submission 73070) | Microcerotermes parvus P3 segment gut microbial communities from Pointe-Noire, Republic of the Congo - Th196 P3 | ecosystem: Host-associated > Arthropoda: Insects > Digestive system > Gut ...
TATCGACGCTGGGCGCGCAGGTTTTGCACAACCGCTCCGTGGAGATGGCGAAAAGATATGGCGTCAATATGGAAGTACTGTCGAGCTTTGTAAAAAAGCCCGGCACAAGAGTCAAGGAGGTAACGAAAGTGGAACAATCGAAAATCAGCGGCGTCGCAAGAGACGCGAATATTGCGCGAATCGCGCTTGTGGGACTCCTCGATGAGCCGGGCGTCGCGTTTAGAGTTTTTCAGGTGCTCGCAAAAGCAAAAATAAACGTCGATATTATTCTGCAGTCGATAGGCCGCGATAAAACGAAAGACATCAGCTTTACCGTTGCAAAAAAAGACCTGGTGAAAGCCGAAAAACTCCTTGCCGAAAGCAAGGACACCCTCGGGTTCAGCGAAATCAGCGTAACCGACAAAATTGCAAAGGTGAGCGTTGTCGGGGCGGGCATGGTATCGGCTTCCGGCGTCGCGGCGGAGATGTTCGAGGCTTTGTTTGACGCGAACATCAACATAGGCATGATTTCGACGAGCGAGATAAAAATCTCCGTGCTGGTCGATGCTAATGACGCCGACCGCGCCGTCGCCGCGATCCACGCAAAGTTTTTCGGGGTTTAGGGCTTATTTAAAAAAGCCCTTTTGGGCTTTTTTTATTATTATTTAAGGGAGTATTAGTATGAGCATTTCAAGATATCCTCGCTTGTTTGAGCCGTTTGCCATAGGCAACACTGTGTTCCGCAACCGCATATTCGCTTCGCCGGAGGGTTTTTACAACGTTGGTGCGGACAATCTGCCAAGCCTCGACGAGATTGCATATTTTGAGCGCAAAGCAATTGGCGGCATTGCCTCAGTCAGCGTTGGCGATTGCATAGTAGATAGTGCGACAGGCACGCATTACCCATATCTCATTCGCATGGACGACCCGAACACGCTGCCGGGTTTGTCGGCGCTGGCGAGCGCAATCACCCGCAACGGCGCGGTCGCCTCAGCGGAGCTGAGCCACGCCGGGATGTATGCGCGTTTCGTCAAAGACCCCGGCGGCCTGAGCTACGGCCCCGATGCCACAGGCGAAGCGTCCGCCCGGAAGGACGGCGCAAAAGGCGGCACGCTGTACGGGCCTGTGTACATGGCCGACGGCAAATATGGCGAAGTCATGGCGATGCCCGAAGAACTGATACTTCATATTGCGGAGAAATTCGGATTGGCGGCGGCTTGGGCGAAGCGCTGCGGGTTCAATATGGTCACCATACATGCCGGCCACGGCTGGCTGCTCGCCCAGTTCATGTCTCCGTTCGTAAACACACGCAAAGACCGTTGGGGCGGGAGTTTTGAAAACCGCATGCGCTTCACGTTTGCTGTAATAGAGAGCATCCGCAAAAACGTAGGCCGCGACTTTCCCATAGAAATCCGGATAAGCGGTTCGGAGTGCCACGAAAACACATACGACATTAGCGAGGGAATAGAAATCGCGAAAGCCCTGGACGGCAAAGTAGATATTCTGCATATTTCCGCCGGACACCACGAGATTGGCGATGCGTTCCTTATTACCCACCCAAGCATGTTTATGGAGGATGGGGTCAATGTAAAGTTCGCGGCGGAAATAAAAAAGCACGTAAAAACGCCCGTTGCGACGGTAGGCGCGCTTACCGATCCCGACATGATGGAGGAAATCATCGCTTCCGGCAAGGCGGACATAGTGCAGCTCGGGCGCCAGTCGCTCGCTGACCCGGATCTTCCGATAAAAGCGCGGCTTGGGCAGGTTGACGATATCGACAAATGCATGCGCTGCTGCATGTGTTTTTCCGGCGCCGGCACGCACCGTTATTTGCAGTGCGCGATAAACCCGTCTATTGGGCGGGAGCTTGAGGAGAAAAACGCAATTCCGCCGCGTATAAAAAAACGCGTGCTGGTAGCGGGCGGCGGCGTCGGAGGGATGCAGGCGGCGCTGACATGCTCGAAGCAAGGCCACGAAGTTGTATTATGCGAAAAGACCGATCAATTGGGCGGCATCCTCCGATGTGAGAAAAATGTCCCGTTCAAAGCAAAACTGGAAGATTACCTGAACCGTCAGGCGCTGCGCATATCCCGCGCACCGATATCCGTGCGTTTGAATACGGAGGTCACCCCGGAGTTTGTAAAGACTATAAATCCTGATGTAATAATAGCGGCGCTTGGCGCAAGGCCCGCCGTGCCGCAAATCCCGGGCATCGACAGCCGGACGGTCATAAGTGCGGAGGATCTTTACAATGATCCCGAGAAGGCAGGCTATCAAATCGTTATTATTGGCGGCGGCCTTGTCGGCATTGAGCTAGGCGTCTTTTTGGCCGGGCGGGGGAAGCAGGTAAGCATTGTTGAGATTTTGAGCGAGTTCACTGCTGATCCGTATGGGATGCATTCCGCCGCGCTCATGTTTGAAGTCGAGCGGCAAGGTATAAAAACCTATTTTAACACCGAGGTAAAAAGCATCTCCGACGGGACTGTATCTTGCGAAGGCGCCGACGGCCTGTTTCTGCTTCCGGCAGACACTGTAGTTTATGCGACAGGGCAAAGCCCTCTGCGCGAGGAGGCTTTTGAATTGTCGCCCTGCGCACCTGAGTTTTATCAGATCGGCGACTGCACCACGCCGCGAAACATTCTAACCGCGACCCGCGAAGCATATACCGTCTCGAAAAACATAGGACGGATATAATATAGAACCAATGCTGCCGGGTTAAGATGCCCCAAGCCCCCTTTGCGGCCTGTCCGCAGACAGGCATACGAAGGGGGTGCCGCCCGCAGGCGGCGGGGGTTGTCTTTCGTGCGAAAAGAGGACGAGGAGCGACCAAACATGATAAAAATCCTTAGCTCAAGCGAGTTTGAGACGCAACGCGGGTCTCCGGGGGCAGATACCGCAGCGGTCGCCAAAGTTGTTGCGGACATAATCTCAGACGTCACAAATCGCGGAGATGCGGCACTGAAGGAATATACCGCTAGATTTGATGGATGCGCGCTTGATGCATTTGAAGTCACCCCCGCAGAAATAGAAGCGGCCATTGACGCAGCCGGCGCTGAGTTTATAGGCGTCATGCGGCGTGCCGCAAAGAACATAGAGGAGTTCCACCGCCGCCAGATACGCCATGGTTTTGTGATGACCCCGGGCAGCGGCATCGTTCTTGGCCAGCGCATTCTTCCCATCAGCCGCGTAGGGCAGTACATGCCGGGTGGGACTGCGGCATACCCATCGTCTGTGCTGATGAACTGCATACCGGCAAAAATCGCGGGCGTCGAGGAAATCATCATGGCCACGCCCCCGTCAAAAGACGGCAGCGTAGATGCGGGCATACTCGCAGCGGCGAGAATAGCGGGCGCGGACAGGGTTTTTAAAATTGGCGGCGCTCAGGCAATAGCCGCAATGGCATATGGAACGCAGACCGTCCCGCGCGTTGACAAGATAACCGGCCCCGGAAACGCATACGTTGCCGAAGCGAAAAGGCAGGTTTTCGGCATCGTAGGCATCGACATGATTGCCGGGCCCAGCGACATAGTCATTATTGCCGACTCCCTCGCCGATCCCGGGCTCGTAGCGGCGGACATGCTCTCGCAATGCGAGCATGGCGAGGATTCGCCCGCTGTGCTTATTACGGACAGCCGGGAACTGGCAGGCTATGTCAGCGCCGAGATTGAGGCACAAATCCCAAAACTCCCGCGCGAGAAGATGATCCGCAAATCTGTGGATGATCACGGCAAAATAATTATAGCGGATTCTCTCGATCAGGCATTTAGCATATCAAATGCTCTGGCGCCTGAGCATCTTGAGATATTTCTCGACGACCCGTTTGCCTGCTTGGACAAAGTGACAAACGCCGGATCGGTTTTCCTTGGGAAAAACACCCCGGAGGCAGTCGGAGACTACTACGCCGGGCCGAACCATACGATTCCGACTTCCGGAACGGCACGGTTTTCAAGCCCGCTGTCGGTCGACGACTTTATTAAAAAATCATCGTTTACATATTACACGGCAGACGCACTGAAAAGTGCGGGCGGCGATATCGTCCGCTTTGCCGAAAAAGAAGGCCTCACGGCGCACGCGGCTTCGGTTTCTGCGAGGCTGAGGGATTTAGGGGTGGTCAAATGAGCAGGTTTTTGTCGGATCGGTTTCAGGAGCTTGAAGCCTATGTCCCCGGCGAGCAGCCTGTTGGAATGGAATATATCAAGCTAAACACAAACGAGTCCCCTTATCCGCCGCCTCCGGGCGTCATTGCCGCTATAAGCGACGATGAGATAGAAAAACTCCGCCTCTACCCCAATCCGGACGGGGTCAGGCTGATTGAGAAGCTTGCGGAGTTTTATGGCGTGCTTCCGGAAAATGTAATAATCGGCAACGGGTCAGATGAACTTCTGGCATTTGCCTTTCTGGCCTACTGCGACGGCGGGCGCGGCGTCTGCTTTCCGGACATTACCTATGGCTTCTACCCGGTCTATGCGCAGCTGTATGGCATACCTTATCTCCAGATCCCGCTAAGGGACGATTTCGCCGTCGAGCCTGCGGATTACTTTGACGTCAAAAAAAACATTGTGCTCGCCAACCCAAACGCGCCGACCGGCATAGCGCTCACGCTCAATGACATTGAGGCGATAGCGCGGAGCAATCCGGATTATGTAGTGCTTATCGACGAGGCATACGTCGATTTCGGAGCAGACTCCGCCATACCCCTGACACAAAAATATGAAAACCTGCTTGTAATGCACACATATTCAAAAGCCCGTTCTATGGCGGGCGCGCGCCTTGCCTATGCTATCGGCGCCGCAACGCTTATAGAGGACTTGAAAAAAATGAAGTACTCGTTCAACCCATACAACGTGAACCGCCTCACGCAAGTTGCGGGCGAGGCCGCGTTGCGCGAAAACGAATATTATGAGAATATGTGCCGTGATATTATCAGCACACGCGGGTTTACGGAAAAGCGGCTGCGGGAACTTGGGTTTATTATGACAGTATCGAGCGCGAACTTCGTTTTCGTACGGCATCCGGAGGCAGGAGGCCATCATCTGTATGCAGCGCTTAAAGAGCGGGGATTCCTCGTAAGGCATTTCAGCAAAGCGCGCATTTCAGAACATCTGAGGATCACAATAGGGACAAAGGCGCAGATGGAAGCGCTGATAGATGCAATAAAAGCGGTGTTGGTTGATAGTTAAGGAAGGAGAGTTGCGAATTGAGAACGAGCGAAATAACGCGCAAGACGGCAGAGACGGACATAGTGTTGTCATTGAGCCTTGATGGCACAGGCAAGAGCGCGGTTGATACCGGCGTTGGTTTTTTGGATCATATGCTGGAGCTTTTTTCAGCGCATGGACGGTTTGATCTTGAAGTCAGGTGCAAAGGGGACACGCATGTAGACAGCCACCACTCCGTAGAGGATATAGGCATATGCCTCGGCACAGCATTTGCCCGTTCGCTGGGCGATGCGCGCGGTATTTTCCGCTACAGCGACATTACGCTCCCCATGGACGAAGCTCTCGTGCTGTGTGCCGTAGACGTCTCGGGCAGGAGCCATCTGAGCCTTGATGTAACGCTCCCGGATCATGCCGTTGGAGCTATGGACGCGGAGCTTCTCGAAGAATTCCTGCTGGCGTTTACCAGAAATGCAGGAATAACGGTCCATATGCGCCTTCTTGACGGCAAAAACGCTCACCATATCATCGAAGCTTGTTTCAAGGCGCTCGCCCGAGCGCTGCGCAAAGCTGTGAAAATCGATGATGAGTCCGGCGGCGAGATACCTTCTACGAAAGGAAAACTTTTATGATTATTTATCCGGCGATAGATTTGTTTGAGGGCAAGGTTGTTCGTCTGGTGCGCGGGGATTATGAGCAGATGACTGTTTACGATAACGACCCGGTGGCTGTGTCGCGCACGTTCAAGGATGCCGGCGCGGAAGCCGTGCATATTGTTGATCTTGAGGGCGCCAGAGACGGCAAGCCCGCCAACTTCGAGGTCATCCGGGATATTGCCTCTGAGTCCGGACTCGGCATTCAAGTCGGAGGCGGAATCCGCACAGCGGAAATAATCGAAAAATATCTGCATATAGGCGTCCGGCGTGTGATACTCGGCACAGCAGCGGTATCGGCGTCGGGCTTCCTCACGGAAATGGTACAAGCGTTCGGCGGAGCTATAGCCGTATCGGCAGATATAAAGGATGGCTTCGTTGCGATAAAAGGCTGGACGGAATTATCAGACAAAGATGTGTTCGGCTTTTGCAGGGCTGTCGAGGATTTCGGCGTGCAGACGCTGATATGCACCGATATATCAAAAGACGGCCTTCTCAGCGGCACGAACATAGGGCTTTACAGCACGCTGCGGGAAAAGCTGTCAATTAAGCTTATAGCTTCGGGCGGAATATCGTCGATCGACGAGATAAAGGCGTTATCGTCGATTGGCATGGACGGGGCAATACTCGGAAAAGCTTTGTATGCGGGCAATATCAGCCTTAAAGATGCGCTCCGCACCACGCATGACGTTTAGTTGAGAAAGAAAGGAGATACGAGTAAACTATGACAACAAAAAGGATAATCCCCTGTCTTGACGTAAAAGACGGACGAGTAGTAAAAGGCGTTAACTTTGAAGGCCTGAGCGACGTGGCCTCTCCGGTCGAACTGGCCAAGCTGTATTGCGAAAGCGGAGCTGACGAGCTTGTCTTCTATGACATAACCGCGTCAAGCGACGGGAGGAAGCTATTCATCGACGTCTTCAAGCAAGTTGCAGCCTGCGTTACAGTCCCGCTCACGGTCGGAGGCGGGATAAGCTCGATCGAAGACATTGAAACAGCGCTGGCAAGCGGCGCTGATAAAGTCAGCATTAACACAGGGGCGCTGAAAAACCCGGAGCTGATTAGCGACGCTGCTGGCAAATATGGCAGTCAGTGCGTCGTTTTTGCAGTCGATGTAAAACGCGTGAACGGGGCGTTTCGGATATTCACCAGAGGCGGCAGGGATGACACCGGGCTTGACGCCATCGAGTGGATAAAGCGTGGAGAGAGCTTAGGCGCGGGCGAAATTGTAGTAAACAGCATAGATACAGACGGCGTAAAAGGCGGATTTGACCTCCCCTTGCTTGAAGCCGTCTGTGACGCGGTTTCGATACCGGTCATAGCTTCCGGCGGTGCGGGCAGCATTGAGGATTTCATAAAGCTGTTCAAAACGCTGCCGATAGTCAGCGCCGGGCTTGCGGCTTCAGTTTTCCATTTTGGGGAGGTAAAAATACCCGAACTGAAAAAAGCCCTGCATGAAAACGGAATAAATATTCACTTGGAGGCGATATAATGTATACATTAAGTCCGATCACTGAGCGCGTCAGGAAAATGCGCGAAAAATACCGTGACACCATGCCGGAAATCTGCATAGCGCGATACAAATTGATCACGGAATTCTATATGAGCAACCCTGACATGACCGGCATATTAAAACGCGCGAAAAACCTCAAGAACATTCTATACAACATCCCTGTGCGTATTGACGAGGGCGAAGTCATAGTCGGCGCGCAGTCAGGGACATACCGAGCTTGCGCGCTGTATCCCGAAAACTCTGTCAAATGGCTCAAGGAGGAAGTTGAAAACCGTTTTATCAGCACAAGGGAAATCGACCCGTACATCTTATACGAGGAAGACCGGGATTACATACTGTCCACCATCGACTTTTGGATAAAAGAATGCATGAGCGCAAAGACTGATGCGCAGATTCTGGACGAGTACAAACCCATCGCCGGCAATGGCGTGACTACGTTCGGTCCGTTCGGCCAGACGCAGTCGCCAGTCGGGCATTTTTGCACAGGGTATGATACGGCTGTCCGCAAGGGCTTCAAAGCTATTAAGGAAGAAGCCGAGCAAAAGATGAAAGACCTCATCGATGCCGCCTTGCCCGGCAAAACGATCGATCAATACAACTTCTACCGCGCTGTATCTTTAGTCTGCGACGGCATCATCATGCTTACTAAGCGCTATGCGAAGCTCGCGGAAGAACAAGCCGCCTCCGAGGGCGACCCCGGGCGCAAAAAAGAGCTGGAAGCTATGGCCGATTGCCTCAACTGGACGGTCGAGCACCCGGCGCGCAACTTCCATGATGCCGTTCAATGCCTGTTCATGTATCAGACTGCCCTGTGCCTTGATGCAAATATGCACGGCATGAGCTTTGGCCGCATAGACCAGTACCTTGGGGACTACTATGAAGCGGATCTGGCAGCCGGACTCATCACGCCGGAATACGCCCAGGAACTCATGGACTTGTTCTATCTGAAAATCGCTGAGATGAACAAACCTTGGAGCTACGGCGCTACGCAAGCAAACCCCGGCTACACATCCGGGCAGCTTATGACGCTTGGAGGCGTAAAAAAAGACGGCAGCGACGCGACAAATGCCGTGACATACATGATGCTCCAGACTGTCGGACGCCTTGTTTTGCACGACCCGCCGCAAGCGCTGCGGATACATAAAAACACCCCAACGGAGCTATGGGAAGCCGCGATAGAGACAACAAAAATAGCAGGCGGCGTGCCTACGTTTGAAAACGACGAGGTGATGATTCCGGCGCTGATGAACCGTGGATTGTCGCTTGAGGACGCGCGCGACTGCTGCCTTATAGGCTGTGTCGAGCTGGCCGGATGCGGGACTGAGTGGCCTGCCTGCGGAGGGACAGGGACGGAAAGCTATATGAATCTGGCAAACGCTCTGCTGCTGGCCATAAACGATGGCTACACCCCGCAGCCGATGATAAACTCCTTCATGCCTGCCCCGCCGGGAACGCCGCATAACCGTGTCGGCCCCGCAACAGGATACCTATACGATATGACGGACATCGAGCAAGTGCGCCAGGCGTATAAAGCACAGATCGAATACTTCGTAAGATGGCATATCATGAATATCAGTTCGTTTGAGTATGTAGCGCGCGAAGTGCTGCCAAACCCGCTCGTCTCAGCGACGATGGACGGCTGCATGGACAAAGGCATGGACGTCATGTGGGGAGGCGCTAAATACAACTCCACAGGCGACTCCGGCGTAGGCATAGGCAACGTCGCGGACAGCCTCAATATAATTGAGCATTGCTGTTTTGATAAGAAAATATGCACGACCCGCGAGATGTACGACGCCATTAAAAACGACTGGGAAGGCTACGAAGATTTGCATTCGTACATTATGAATGAAGCGCCGCACTACGGCAATGGAATAGACAAGTGCGACGAACACGCAACGTTTGCAGCAAAGTGTTTTGCCGACGCGGTAAACTCGCTCACAGGGCCGCGTGGGCGCTGCTCAGCCGGCATGTACCCCGTCACCACAAATGTCATGTTCGGAAGGATAACAGGGGCCACGCCCGACGGAAGGAAAAAAGGAGAGCCTTTGGCCGACGGCATCGCAGCGCCGCAAGGTTATGACAAAAACGGCCCGACGGCAGTCATCAAATCCGTAGCTTCAATAAAGCAGGTAGATTTCCCAAATGGCACCCTAATGAACTTGAGGTTTCATCCGACAGCCATAGCAGGCGCGGATGGTTGGAAAAAGCTTGCCGAACTCATGCAGACATACTTTGACATGGGCGGGATGGAGCTTCAAATCAACGTCATCAGCACGGAAACGCTAAAAGAAGCACAAAAAAACCCGGACAAACACAAGGATCTGGTCGTGCGCGTCGCAGGCTTTTCCGCTTACTTTGTAGAACTGCACCCATCCGGCCAGGCCGATTTGATTCGCAGGACGGAGCTGGCAATGTAGTTTCGATGCTTGAGAGGATCGCCGTGAAGATAATGCTTGATGAACCTGACCTGCCGGTGCTAACAGGCTTGAGCGGGGAAAAGTATATAGGCGGGTCGCAGGAATGGTATGAGGATAGCTGGCACAAGAAAGCCGGGTGCGGGCCGGTCGCCGCTTCAAACCTTATCTGGTCTATGACCCGCCCGGAAGGCGGAATGGAGCAGTACTTGGATTTGATGCGCGACATGTATCCATGCTTTACCCCGGGCCTTCAAGGCATAAACACCTCCGTGCTCTTTTCAGACGGCATAATGCGGTATATAGCGGCACATGGCCTGCAACTAACACCACAAGCGCTGGATATACCCTCAAGGCCGCGCAGACGGCCCAATGCATGCACAGTTCGCGATTTTATACTGACAGCACTGCAATCAAGCGCGCCGGTGGCGTTTCTAAACCTGTCAAACGGAACGGTCAGCAACCTTGAAAACTGGCACTGGGTGACGATAATTGCACTAGACCCGGACACAATGCAAGCCAACATCAGCGATTACGGCAAAGTATTGGAAATTGACGTCTCAAAGTGGCTGAAAACAAGCTTTCTCGGCGGCGCCTTTGTTTATCTACGTCTAATAGAAACTGCTCAGAACCGGTGAGGATGGCTATGTTAAATTCCCGCAAAGCGCAACCAAGGACGGTGG
>Ga0099364_10014670_pt1 | contig 10401 bp, 4 predicted proteins | sample TergutTh196P3_FD_73070 | JGI IMG/M metagenome (GOLD analysis project Ga0099364, IMG submission 73070) | Microcerotermes parvus P3 segment gut microbial communities from Pointe-Noire, Republic of the Congo - Th196 P3 | ecosystem: Host-associated > Arthropoda: Insects > Digestive system > Gut ...
CTCGGGAAAAGCGTGGAAGAAATTTTCCGCGGCGCTTCCGCATCTAACAGCATTACGATACCTGAAAGCGGTTACTCGGCGCGCACATACTATCAGCTTGAACCCTATATTTGTTATGATAACGTAAGCGCGCCGCCTTCATTTCCGGCAGGCTATAGTCTTCTCAATACGTTCCGGTCAAATGCCGGAACATCTTTCACTCAAACGGCCGTCAATATTGACCCATCCGGTTTTGCCGTTTATATGGACGACCAGAACCCGTACAACAACTATGATGCAATTCAACTGCCGTTGGACGGCGGCTATTATTCGCGTTTATCTAATGGCAGCGATTATTCCGTAAATTATTCTTCGGGACTTATAACTTTTCTCAGGGGCGTACCGATGAATGCGAGAATATTTGTGGTGTATAAACTGCGCGGCCGTTCTTCGGCAGACCCGGCTATAAGGACAGACTCAATGTTTCCCGGCCTTAATTTTGTGTTTATAAAATACGGCGCATCTATGGACGAAGACCCCGAACGCACCGGAAGCGGAGCCGACCGTAACGGCGACGGCAAAATGAACTTAGACGTATATGAGGTGCGTTCGGTTTTTTTTCTTGGCAAAAGAAACCTGCTTCCGAGAGATTTTTCGCTTAAATTTTACAGCCGTTCGGGTCAATTAACCTCTGAACAAATAGAAAAACTTGGAAATTACAATATGTCTTACAGCAGCGGAACGCTTTCTTTTCGGTTAAGGGAACCGTTCAGGCAGCTTGCCGGAACATCGGCCAATATAATTTACGCAGAGAGACAGGCAGATAATGTCAACTCAATGTTTTATATACAGGCTGATTATTACAGCGAAGCAAGAAGTTTTCAGTTAAAACACAGCAATATTATTGAAGGAAGCGAACGTGTTAAAATCAATGGAAGGGAGCTTAGCCGTTCCCTGTATTCAATCGACTATACCATGGGTTATTTGACTTTTGACAATCCCAATAACCCGCAAATTGTGACAGACACCATCATAGAGATTACTTATCAGTACCAGCCGCTTGGGGGGCGTTCCAATGATTTTATGGGCGGGGTAAGAGCCGATTACAAGATCAATGAAAATATTTCAATCGGCGGGACTTCCCTGCTGTCTTTATTATCGGGCGGGGAAACAATACCTCTTGTCGGCGGCGAGCCGACACGGACGATTCTTGTTGAAGGGGATATAACGGCAGACTTTGACCCGTCAAGCCTTGCAAAAATCTACAATGTTTTTGCAAATAAAAAACGCAAGACCATGCCCTTCAAGGTAAGGGGTTATGCCGAGTATGCCAAGAGTTACAGAAATGTAAATACATTCGGGAAGGCGCTTGTCGAAAACATGGAATCAAGCGATGATTCGCTGATACTGTCGATGTCTGAAAAAGACTGGGTACTTTCTTCCATGCGTCCCGGAATGGCGCAGTCCGACAGAGGGCTTCTTTACTATAAGTATTACCGCGACCCTAACAATCCCGGTTCGTTGAAAGGCCCCGGCTATAACGCAAGGGAGGTTCCCTATTCGCGAAAGCCCGGCCCTTACAATGCTGCCGCCGGACACATCCCCGATTCAATAGAGGATTCGTCCTCGCAAATGTCTCTGGTCTTTGACTATGATTTTAGCGACGGAAACGAGGTGTCGGTTGCAGTGAGGGAATTGGCCGAAACCTCTGTAGACCTTTCGGGACTGCAATATGTTGAAATATTTTATAAACTTGAGGGAACGGCTCCATCAGACAACGTAATAATGCATCTTGATATCGGCAAAATAAACGAAGATTCGGACGGTACCGGAATCCTTTCCACAGAGGATTTAAACCGCAATGGCGTATTGGACATAGGAGAAGATGTCGGCTATTTGTTCAGAGGGAACAACCATACCATTGTAGGCGGCGGCCCCGGATTTAACAATATAACAATCGGCGACGGCGTACTCAACACAAAGGATTTAAACCGCAACGGGAAACTCGATACGACAGAGGATCCTAATAACCTGAAATTTCAGGCGCCGCTTACATCCCAAACATGGACGAAAGTGCGCCTGTACCCCGGCGCTTTTTCGCCGTCGCAAATAAATTTGCTGAAAGAAACAGAGTCAATCCGCTTTTCGCTGCAAAGATCCAACGGCACAAGGGGAAAGCTCTATGTAGACAAGATACGCTTTGTCTCGTCGCGTTGGAGAAACATACAAATGGACGGCATGCCAACGACATCTGCACATCTTAAAATGACATACCTGAGTACTGTAAGCGATGATGATTACAGGGCAGAATCTTTTATGCGCCAAAACAGGCGTCTCTATGAATCGCTCTACGGCAAAAGAAGCAATGACGAGCTTGATTCAGATTCAGAAAGCGCCATGCAGTTAGAATATATGATAAGCGGGCAAAACGTTTCGATAGAACGCAGGTTTACCGAAAACCTTGATCTAAGGTTTTATAAAACGTTTAGCGTATGGTACAATTACAGGTCGTTTAATAATGGCGATGTGCTGCGTATTCGTATAGGCTCGTCAGAAAACGATTATTATGAGTACAGCGTTTTGCTTGATAATCCCAAATTGTGGCAGGAGGCGAAGCTGAAACTCAGAGCCGGCTCGTCCGGGGGTATTTCGGGCACAGTGTCGGGCAACCCCGATGTCAGGCGCATGGATCGAATAAAACTTTATATTGATGCGCCGGGCAGCGTTGGCAAGATATGGGTAAACGATATGTATGTTTCTGACCAAATGACTCTTGCAAGCAACGCATATTGGTACGAAGGAGAATTTAGCACGACGGAACCTGTTTTTAAAACGGCAGGCGGGACGCCGGTCTTTTCCGATATAAATATAAAATATACAAGCAGAGGACGTTCTGCGCAGTTTAGTTCCATTGGGCAGCCTGTATCTGACATTGGGGAAAAATACCAACAGATTTTGTCGTCGGTTAATATACTGCCTACGTTAAAGTTGACTTTTGATTATACGTCCGAAGAGACCGAAAGCGATAGTTTAGATGAAACCCTCCCCGAATCGCTTCGCGGAAAAACAAAAAAGAATACTTTTTATACAACTACATCATTTGTTTCCGAAAGTAACGGAATTCCAAGCATATTTTTAAGCAATAAAAGCGAATTATACGGCAATACCCTCAAGCAGAACATTGCCGGAGAAAATATGTACAGCATGAGAAACAGCTTTTCTCATTCACCGTCGCTTGTAATAGACGGGAAAGTTGATGATTTACTGTCAGGTTCTCTCTCCGGCTTGCTTAAATTCGATTTCTTTTTTGCAAAGAACGATATATCAAGAGAATCCGAAACAATAAGCAGGGATGTTCTTAAAGAGTTGGTATCTGTTGCAGAAAGTGAGAAGCTCCAAAGAAATAATATGTCTTTCGAGATGAGTTATTATAACAAAATATTTTATGTAAAAGAAACCCTTAATTTTTCCACCGAAGCCATTCTTGAATATGCCGGCAAGAACTATGCCGAACATGGAATTATGGAAAGTTTCCGCGGGGGATTCAGAGCGCCATTTGTCTATGATGACGGCATGAAATTGACCCAGCGCGATAGAAGCGCTGCATTTGAATTTGGAATCAATGAATACGGTTTTATAAGTCCGCGTTATGGTTTTGAGTTAGCCTACAGGGAAAATTCTTTCAGGGATTATAATCGCGCCGAGTCGCTGGCGACCGGTAATTTTGCGCGCTGCCGGGATGCTCAAAGTTTTGCCGCAACAAAAATCGACATTCCTCTTAACCTGAATCGTTTAAGCAAAACGGGAAAACTGCCCTTTATAAAAAGTCTCGGCGCTTCTTTTTCCCGCTCGCTTTTTTTCAGCGAAAACTCGGTTCCATATGAGGGCGAAGCTGCCGGAGCCTTTAAAGAGGAATACGGAATTGCTAATTCTTTATACGGCATTATGCCGGCCGGACTAAACTTGTTTCATTATTACCCGGGTTATATGTTTACCGGACGAAACTCAGCCGCACGCGGAAGGGATTACATATATGACACATCAAATGAAACTATAAACTCAAGCAGCCTGGAGTTTCCAGGTTATGATAATACTCTTAGAATAATAGAAAACTATTCGCTCAATGCCTTCTTTGATTTCAAAATCGTTACAATAAATACCGGCGGCGCGTTAAATCAGGTTTGCGCCAGAACAAATATTTATGGAATACCTCAGCAGATTGTAACGCGCTCATTTAACAGCGCCCTGACTTTTGACCTTATGGAGATATTTAACTTTTGGTTTTTCAGGCCTAATGCTGCGGGCCTTGCGCATCACTCCTCGTCGCTTGAAGCCGGATATTCCATCAATAATCATAATATGATAACATCTAACAGGATGGAAAATGAATACAATTACTCGCTTGCCCTTACATTTAAGCGGGACCGCACTTATTTCAGGGTAAGCGGGGGGATGGATATACGCCGCGAAAAATGGTACGAGTTTATACCGGAAAATAGCTCGCGCTCGTACAGAGACGATATATACTATAACAATATGCTTTTAAGCCGCGGTTTCATGGAGCTTGATACCGGTTACAATTTTGCGCTTACCTGTGAAACAGACGTAAAATGGCTCTACAATACCTTTTTGACGTTTTACCAGCTCACAGGCGAGCCTATATTTAAGTCAGAGTTAGTGATACAGATGAAAACCTATGATTATGCCGAAACGACATCTCCAGAGCCATATGACCTTTATATGTTTACCAATACGTTGACTCTCGACCTGCATAAATATGTACAGGGGAGCCTGTCGGGAGTTCTTGCTCTCGAAAATTTCAGAGATGTGGGGAGTGGCGGCATCCGCTTACAGGTTTTTTCATATGCCGTTACTTTTCAATTAGCGTTGATTTTTTAAATAAAATTCCCTACTTTCCCAATGAGACATAAATTTTTGTTGACATATAAAGTCAGAGTTATTTTATAGAGAGGGGAAGTTATACTCTCATTTTAGACGAGACATAACGTCGGCAATACCGGACAATACTGATGGAGAATATTATGATGATTATGCTGAACATCGCCACATTAGCCCTTTGCGTCGGCATTTTGCTTTTTTTCAGGAAAATAGATAAATCCGGTATCGGCATAACCAGACTGAGGGGTTATTCAGAGAGAAGATTTGATGAATTCAAAAGGTTGGCCGATAGCGAGCAGCGGAAATTGAAGGACGCTGCAATTGAGATGGACATCCTTGAAAAAAAATACAACACGCTAAAAGAAAACCTTTCTTTTTCGATAAAAGAGGCGGAAACAAGGCTTTATACAATCAATACTGAAAAAGATAACCTCAAAAGAATTGAAGAAAATATTCGGGTAATATCAAACGCGGCTAAAGATGTAGACAGGCAGATGGAGTTTATAGGTATAGCCAGAAAAGAGATGGGCAGTACTGCCGACAGGATACTCACTCTTCAACAGGCGCTTGCCACGGCAAATAACGAAAGCGGCGTTCTTTTGGAAGGGTTTAAAACAAAGCTGCGCGAACATTCTAAAGAACTGTCCGATGGGTTTCTATCGGTAATTAATAAACACACCTCTGAGTTGAATGAAAATGAAGACCGAATTCATGAACTTAAACTAACTTTGAGTGACCTTGAAAACAGCGCTTTTGCCGCTATAAAGGAAAAATCGGACGACATGAAAGATAATATTGAACGCGCTGTAGAGGAATTTTCTTCTTTAAAGAATGATTTTTCAAGCAGGCTCGGCGATGATGTAGAAAAAATATATGAAAAACTGCGCAACGTTGAAATTACAGTAGAAGCGTCAAAAAGCAATATCATTGAGAGTTTTCAAAACGAGGTGAATAAGTCGCGCCAAGAAATTGACAATATAAATATACTTGCGATAGCCAAGAAAGATGAAGTCATAAAATCGGCCAGAAACGAATATCAAACGGCACTTTCAAAACTTGAAACGATGTCTGAGAAAATCAAGGACGAGTTTTCGGCTACGGAACGGAACCTTAATTTTATTAAAGATGAAATTTTTGAATATGAGCAAAAAAATAAAATATTTGAACGCACAGATTCTCTTACTGAAAATGTTGAAGAAGCCGTTGAACGTCTAAGCGGCATTTTAGAAAAATCTCAGAAAGAATACGGCGAAATAAGTAAATTTATGGAAGACTCTGAGGTTTTCACTGAAGTGCGCAAATCCGTTGAAAAAGAAATACGCGATTATCAGGCCCGAAAGGCAAAACTTGAAACAATTGAAGGCAACATCCAAAACCTTATGGAAGTAAGCGATGTTGCGCTTAATCGTATGGATACAATTAATAATAATATTTCCAAAATTGATTTTGTAAACGCAAGAATAGACGCTCTCGGTTCAAGCTATTCTAATTTGGATTCGAGGATTGAAGAACTGAGGGAACACGAAAATCTAATAAACAGAAATATTGAAGCTGCGAATAAAAGCGAACTTCTTATAAAGTCCGTTGATATAAAAGTGCAGAATTTTCAAAAGGCTGTCGATGGCTCGGAAAAAAAGGCGGAAAGGCTTGGCAAACAACTGCAAGATGTTGAAAGTAAAACGTATGAACTCAAGAATCGCATGCGTGAATTTGAAGAGATCAATAATAAACTTGATGAAATTGACAGCATGAGGGAACTCATGGAACAGCATGTAAAACAAATAAACAGTATGTTCAGCAAAGTAACAAACTTGAGGGACAATATAGACGAAACGGATGAACGCCTGCAGAAGATGTATATGCAGGCCAACGAAAAAATGAAAGAATTTGCCACGTTTATACAGGCGGTGCCCGACAGCCTCATATCAAAACAGATAAATAATGAGGCTCCGTCCGTTAAGAATATAAACGAAAACCTCATAAAGACAGTCCGCGAATTGTCAGATATGGGATGGGAAGCCAACGATATAGCGCGAAGAATGATGATCGATGAAAACACCGTGCGTCTTATTATAAATACCGACAAATTATAGCAGGAGACAAAGGTTTTTTAATGATCTGCGCTGAGGATTATATTACCCGAAAACAGGAAACCATCAGCATAAGTTACAGGAATTTCTAAAACAATATAATTATTTATAATATTTTTGATAGAGGCTTCGTTATCTTTGAAATTGGCAAGCAACCCATAGTAATAGTCTGAATGGTCTGACAATTTATCCTTTCTGTATTTGTCTCTGTAAAAATCAGCTACAACTTTTATAGCTGCATTCGGTTCAAAATCACAGAGAAATCCGCTGAATACCCATCCTGTCTTATTGCCGAATTTAACATTTACCCATTTACCGTATCCGCCGTCTAAAAATATTTCGCCGCCCTCTGATTTTTCTACTGTGACCATTGCGCCAAATGGAATTGTGATTATAACTTTTGATGATTTATTCAGGCCTGAACGAAGGTTCAGGCCTGATTTTGCCGCAATATATTTATCCCCTGTTTCAATAATTTCTTCTTCATGGGTTACATTAACCAGAAGCAAAAATAAGATTAGACCGGTTAGTACAATTGCAGTTGCAGCCGCACTGCTGACCAGAATTATTTTTTTCTTCATAGTGTTTCTAAAACGCCTTCAAGTCTTTATCATATACAACCATCTTGTCGCCTACTTGTTTTATTACGGCAATTCCCTGCTCAATAATATTTTTTTCTGTAATTTTTCTAAACGACAATGAGGCTATTCCAAGATAGAGTTTTCGATTACTGTATTTGGGCAGAAATTTTCTGAAATTCTCTGCTTTTTGCAATAGTTCTCCAATATGTTTTTTTCGTGTGCTATACTTTACTTCTATAATAGCTGCGCTCTTGTCGTTCAATAAAAATATATCATATTCATCATCAAATTCTACAAATCTCATATTAGGTATTACTTTTTTATAGGTTTCTCCGTTTAGTTGAGGATTTTTTTGAAATGCGCTCAGAAAATATTCCTCTGCAAATTCTCCATTGTTATTTCCTATAATGCCTAATGCTTTGTTATTTTCGTGCACCATGCGAGCGGTTTCAGCCAAGTTTCTTTCAAGCTCTTCCGAACGTTTTTTAGCTTCTTCTCTTGCCTGTCTTGCTTCTTCTCTCATCTGTGCAAATTCACGCTTGCTTTGTTCTTCCGATTCATGTAAATACGCATATAAACTTTCAAGGGTTATTTTCTCTTGTTTTTGATTATTTTTCTTTTGATTATTCTTCATGGTGATAAATCTCCTGAATATAGTTTAAATTTAATAATCTATAACAATCGGCATATTTGGCAACGTTTGCACAATATTGTTATATATACATATTATAAACGATTCTGCAACAGGTTTTTGCGAAAAAAAATTGAAATTTTTTGTGATTTTGGAGATTTTTTTATAAATAGCTTACATTATTGTTGACCCTCTAAATATATACGGAGGATTATTTTTTTACCTTCAACAGTTGTATAAGAGAATGATACATTTTTACCCTTTTGCAGATTTTTTTTCAGAGATTCAACATACTCAGCATAATAAGAAGCCTTACCATAGGGTTGGTAATGCCCGGAAAACTTATATGATGCATTTTCTGAATCTTCTTTACCCTTTATAACAATAGATAAATTTTGCCAATCAACTGATGTTACAATGCCGCTTAAATCAACTACTTTACTCTTTGCGTACTGCTCAATTTCTCTCTTATTACAGTTGAACCTATAGAAATACATGGTTCTATATGTATCTTCGGTATGGCCGCTACCTGCAAATTCCATATTTCCGCAAGAACCTAAAGTCAGGTAGTAGTACTCATCATTGCCGCCCCCAGTATAAATTTTTGTAAATTCATTTTTTGACCCAAGGAAGACTTGTAAATTTGCACTCCCGCAGCATATAGATTCGGTAATCATATCAAGATATTTATCATTATCTAAATATAAAAGATATATAGTATACCCGCTTCCATCATTAAAAGTTTCAAAAAATTTTTCCTGTTTCGCATCATACCTCCATATAACATCACCATCAGACGGCTCGCCCAGAGGATATAGAGGAACATTTAGGACAATATAATTATCTATAATATTTTTTATAGATACTTCAATATCTTTTACGTGGGTAATTTGCTCATGCTGCGCATAGTAGGCCATGTAACCTGGCCTATAGTGGTCGGCTACAGCCTTTATAACCGCATCGGGCGCAAAATCACATAAAAATCCGCTGAAAAGCCACCCTGTTTTATCCCCATATTTTACATTTACCCACCGGCCATATCTGCCATCTAAAAATATTTCGCCGCCCTCTGATTTTTCTACCGTAACCATTGCGCCAAATGGGATTCCGGATATAATTTTTGATGATTTATCTGGAGCTGAACGAAGGTTCAGGCCTGACTTTGCCGCAATATATTTATCTCCTGTTTCAATAAATTCTTCTTCATTGGTTGAATTAAACAGAACCAAAAATAAGATTAGACCAATTACTACAATTGCAGTTGCAGCCACGCTGCCGATTAAGATTATTTTTTTCTTCATGAAACTTTTTTCTCCTTCATATTTCATTATATGCATGGGCAAACGCAAGGCCTGCCCCTTCTTCGCTTCACTTCAGCGATATTCTGCGGATTATTTTTTCACCGCCAACAGTCATATAAGAGAATGATACATCTCTATCTTTTTGTAATTTATTTCTCTCAAATTCAGCAATTGCCATCTCAGTATCACGGCAAAAAAATGTATATAATATACCTGTTTCATTTTTTTTATCTTTTATAACAATAGAACCCTTCTGCAAATCAATTGATGTTATAGTACCATCCGATTTGGTAACTTTACTTTCTGCATATCGTTCAAATTCGCTCTTATTGCTATTGAATTCAAAGAAATACATAGTTTCAGTATCTCCATTATGATCCATTTTACTACATGCAAATACCCCTTCACATCCAATCGGTAGAAAGTAATTATTATTGCTGACGCGTATAAATCCCTTTTTTGAGCCAAAAAATAAAAGTGTTTCTACGTATTTAAGATTCTTTTCTCCGCCATAAACATATAAATCAGGATATTTATCATTATCTATATAAAGAAGCCATGTTAGATTCCAATAGCCAAGATTATAATTATAGGCTTCAAAAAATTTTTTCTGTTTTACATTATATTTCCATATGACATTACCTCTACCGATGTGGCCTCCTTCAATTGTTGGAATTTCTAAAACAATGTAATTATCTACAATTTTTTTAATAGATACCTTACTATCTTTGAAATAAGTAAGTTCCTCATGCTTTGAAAAATCTTTACCTTTCCTGTATTTATTTCTATAATAATCTGCAACAGGTTTAATAACTGCATTCGGTTCAAAATCACATAAAAATCCGCTGAAAAGCCACCCTGTTTTATTACCATATTTTACATTTACCCATCGGCCATAACTTCCGTCTAAAAATATTTTT
>Ga0099364_10014671_pt1 | contig 10401 bp, 10 predicted proteins | sample TergutTh196P3_FD_73070 | JGI IMG/M metagenome (GOLD analysis project Ga0099364, IMG submission 73070) | Microcerotermes parvus P3 segment gut microbial communities from Pointe-Noire, Republic of the Congo - Th196 P3 | ecosystem: Host-associated > Arthropoda: Insects > Digestive system > Gut ...
ATGTGAAATTACCATATCAACTGCATCGGTCAGTATAGACCTGGAATATATTGACGGGACAATCTTCACAGCTACCTTCACGAATTTCAATTCGACAAGCGTTGTTCTGCCGGAATAGAAAAACAATGAAGAATGATGGAGTGAATGTATTATGAAAAAAGTTAAAAAGGCACTTGCTGGAGTTTTTACGGTAATGCTTGTTTTGGCATTTTTTGCCTGCGATAACGGCAATATCGGACACACGCATACATGGGATTGGACAGAAACAACAGCCGCAACTTGCGAAACAGTTGGAACAGAAATTGAAACCTGTTCCGTATGCGATGAAGCCAGCGGTGAGAGCCGTGAAGTAGCAAAACTTCCACATGCTTGGGAGTGGGTAGAAGCAACAGTGTGGGGAATGGAAACAGGAGAATGCGGCGGCTGTGCAGAAACCGAAGGCTTACGCCTTGCACCGGAAATGATGGTAAATATCTCCGGCGGAACTTTTACTCTGGGAAATGATAACAGCAGTTTCGCATCAAGCCCTGCAGTTGGAGAAGAACAAGCAAGGCGGCCTGTTGATAGCGTAAGCTGGTATGGCGGTTACACCGCTGAAGTAAAAACGAACCCCATGAACGACTCTCCGGGGTCTCTAAGCATGCGCGTAAGACGCGGCGGCAGCTGGGCTGACCACGAGCAAACCACACGTTCTGATCGCCGGGTCAGAAGTTTACCGTATGATCGGAGCGACAACAATGGCATCCGACTGGTTCTCCCTTAAGCAGGGGTCATGGAGCAGGGTGCAGGGGACAGAAACTGATCCCTGTACGCTGATCCCTGTAATGGGTATAAATGCACCCTTTTTTCAGACCAGAAAAAGGTTCAATAATACCTATTTTACAGGGATTAAGCAGAGAAGAAGATAAACCGCTTACAGAACTGAAAGTAGTGAATGCAAAGGAGCTTAACTATTTTTTGATCATTACATACTTTGTGTTCACTACTTTTGGTTCTGTAGGCTGACTTTGCGGTTACAGGGGTCTAGATTAAAGAAAAATGGAGTTTACAATGAAAAAAATCAGTAAAGTTATGTGCATTACTCTTATGGCAGTAGTCTGGCTAAGTTTTATCTCTTGTCCTCAAGTAATACCCAACGTTCCTATATCTGTAACTGTAAGCGGTGTATCTCTGAATAAAACATCAACGTCAATTGCCGTGGGCAATACAGAGACCCTTGTTGCAACCGTGTCTCCCTCGAACGCACTTAATAAAAACGTAACATGGAGCAGTTCCAACGAAGATGTAGCCACAGTGTCGGCAAGCGGCGTGGTAACCGCTGTTTCACAAGGAACTGCAAATATCACGGTAATCACTGTAGATGGCGGGTATGATGATGTGTGTGTCGTTACGGTTACTCAAACGGAATTGGATACGCAAAGGTAACCTAAGAACCGTCAGACCGAAGGTCTGCGACCAAAGGTCTTAGGAAATAAATCACCTGCAGAAAGGTTTTATACGAAAGCTTTATTATTTCCTTTGCGTTCTTAGCGGTCTTTGCGTCTTGGCGTGATGAATTTGTCAGAATCCCTGTCAGCCATGCTGTCGGGGGGCTTTACGGCGTTACATTATTTCCTATGTATGAAATAAAGTCCAGCGGGCTCATACAGGGAACACCAGATGTTTCATAGTCAATAGCATTCCGGGTTATTATATAAGTTGCGTTATTTTCTTTTGCGGTGGTATACTGAACCGCATCTTCAAAATCCCTCCAGCGGAGAGCCAGAGCTCCTGCGATAGTAGTTTCGGTTACCGGGATAATAAAAAAAATTGCAGAGAGTTTTTCTATCGCTCGATATACTGTTTCTACATTTTTTATTTCCTTTTGCGCAATATAAAAATGTCTGTAATTACAGAGGAGCTAATACACCCAATAACCTGATTTTTTTCAACGAGTTCAAAGACCAATCTGGAATTGGCATAAAATTCATATCGGTTAAGTAATACATCAAGAATTACATTAGTGTCGATCAAGATTTTCATTTTAAGTATTTCTGAAGCCGTTCAGCACGAATTTCTTCAAGGCTTATATTGCATGCACTGGAAAGAATTCCTGAAAGCTCATCAGTAATTGGAGTAGCAGATTTCTCTCCTTTGGCAGGCAAGGGGTTAACTTGCTTTTTATCAACTGGAGTCAGTTTCATTTCTACCTGTACTGTTCCAGCAGGTATTTCCTTTGGAGCCAAAAATTCCAAAAAAACCCGATGGTCAGCCGGTACTTCTATGGTTTGTGTAATGGTCATTGGAAAAGTATAACACAAAGAAAGCGAAAAGGGCAACAGTATATTATCAGGGGTCAGGGGGCAGGTTTCAGGGGTACGGACAGGATGCCCGAAGGGATTTTACGGACTGCTCCCTGTTAACCCTGTACGCTGATCCCTGTTACTTCTTTTATCTGCTCGGCAGACAAACCCATGTCTTTCATCTTACGGGCTGTTTCCTGTAATGTTTCTACTCTGCTTTCCTCTTTCGTCACTATCTCATTTATCTTCCGGCGTTTGCTCTTGTCGGTCAAGTACCGGAAAAAATATCCCGCTTGCAAGAATGGCACAAAGGGAGAATAGGGTCATCGAATGTACACGAATGTCCGCGAATTACACGAATGGTTAATTTAGGTATAAAAATTAATCATGTAACTGTACGTTGTGACTTGTGATATTAACTGTCTGGTAGCTCTCGATTAGTCAGACGGTTTTTTATTTCATCCGGCGATAGTCCTTGAGCAATAAGTTCCAGGACATATTTTTGGATTTTCTGTTCACCTTCGGCATGACCTTCTTTGTAACGGTAAGCCAAGGCATCGTCCCAGTTCCACTCAACCATCAGCATATTTAATACCTCCGAACTATTCTGTTCCAGTAGCTCCTTCATTATATCATGATCACGGCAGTAAACAACAGCTTTTTTTATTGATTCTTCAAGTCCATTTCCATGGGTTTCATATTCCCTAACCTTCCCTACAAATGCGCTATAGTTAGCCAGATGGCGGCTTCTTTGCACAAGGGCTTCGTTTTTGCCCTTGTTTATGTTCAGTACTTTTACCTCAAGTTCAAGTACCGGCTTTGTATTTTCCAGCAGCCCCAGAGGCTCAAGGGTTTTGAACATTTCAGAAAGCTTAATTGTCATTTCATTGGGACAGGGGGCTTTGCCATTATACAATACATAAAACTCTGGCTGTGGTATGTAAACTTTTTTTGATGAATAGATATTGCTGTCCTCAATGATTTTTTCATAAATTCTTGCGATGTACATCAAAAGGCGTAAGGCTATATTGGGGTTGATTGTGGACTGATGCTCAATTAGAACAACCAGCCTTCCACCGATTTCAAAAGATATATCGTTTATTTTATCCATAAAAAGAGCATCTTCTAGCGTGTTAATAACGACCGGCACGTCATTTGGTAAAGTAATGCCGCGTAGGGCGGAATATAGTTCTCTGAGTATATCTGGATTGCTGAATACGAGGGAAAAGACGCTGTTTTTATACTTTACATTTGTTTTCATTGTTAGCCTCCGGACAGTAACGATATGCAGTTTTCAAAATGAACTGCACCTTATTACTGCACGGGGGTGCGTGGCACTTGTGTTTTTGGGAAAAAAAGTGAAAAAAGTACAGGAATATCTACATAACAACTACATATAGTGGTGGTCATGAGCCTAACACCACTAGAAAAAAAACAGTGACTGTCACCTCCGGTGAAGAGCACCGTGTCCTCAGCGATCACCATCTGGTATCAAAAATCGATACCCTTTGGTATCACAAAAACAGCATGTTGGTAGGAGATTTAGGATTCACATAGTGTAGAGTTTATTTTTAATAGTAAAATCTGGAGGATTTATGAAAATAAGAAAAAAAAGTGTTTTGTTGCTGCTAATGCTTTTTCTAATTTTGGGCGGCATGTACGCTCAAAACGGAACCTCTGACTGGAACAATTATTTTTCCATCAACGCAGGTGTTGGAACTAATTTTATCCTTGTGGAAGGGATGTCAGTCGGGATTACATTTGAGCCCAAGTATGCACTTTCCCCGCTGTTTATGGTCGGGGGCAAGGGCGGCTTGCATTTTAGCTTTGAGAACGAGGGCAATAATATCATTGCACTGGAATCACAAGGCTTCTTCCGTTGGAATTTTCTGCGGCTCGGCGGCGAACAATACGGACATACCATCGACATATTTGCACAGGGCGGCATAGGATTTCTCGGAGCATTCAGAGGCACCGACGTCAAGGAATCCAGATCATCCCTGCTCTTTGACCTGACAGCTGGTGTAACCATACCGCTGGGATCCATCTGGCACATAGAGCCGTCAATTCGGGGCGGATATCCGTTCCTTGGCGGAGCTTCAATAACAGTAGGCAGAAGATTCAATACACCGCAGAGAGTCAGGGAAATCCCGGTAATAACCAGAGAAGTCATAGACAGAGCCGAGTACATCATATTTGCGTCTAACAACACGGTATACAATAACCGTATAGATCGTGATGCGGTATCGTTAAATGAACTCGCCATAATCCAGACAGCACGAATCCTCAGGGAAAATCCTGATTTCATAGTCAGAATAGAAGGACATGCCAATCCAGTAACCAACGATCCCGATGAACCAGCCGAGCTTCTTTCAATCAGCACAGCCCGTGCAAATCAGGTAGCCGCACAGCTTAGAGCGAGAGGAGTACCGGAGAGTCAGATAGTTATAGCGGCACATGGCGGCACAAGAACCTTAGTCGGGGCCAATGACTATGATCGCTGGAACATGAATCGCAGGGTAGAACTGATAATAGTACCTGCAGGCGATAATTAAGGAGAAAAAAATGAAAAACAGAAAAGTCAAAATTGCTTCGGGATTACTAATTCTTATAGTTATTTTTTTCACCGCCTGTAGTAATCCGGTTATGAGAAAATGGTGGGCCAATCATCTTCATACTTGGGAGTGGACTGCCTCAACAGTGTGGGGAATGGAAACCGGAGTATGCAGCGAATGTGCAGAAACCGGAGGCTTACGCCTTGCACCGGACATGATGGGGGAGATCACAGCCGGAAGTGTAGCTTTAAGCAATGATTTTATAAGCTATGATTTTACAGTAACACTAAGCGCATTTAAGATGGGCAAGTACCAGATAACACAGGCACAATATGAAGCAGTAACCGGACACAACCCAAGTCATTTTGACGGCGGGGTTGGACTGGAGCCAGAAGCTGGGGAAGAGCAGAAAAAACGGCCTGTGGAAAGAGTAACATGGTTTGACGCAGTGGAATTTTGTAATAAACTCAGCGTGCTCGCAGGGCTTACGCCTGTGTATTCAATTACAGGGAAAACTCTAGACGTAAATGGCTACCGCATAACAGACGCAGTTGTTACGGCTGATTTTACAAAAAACGGCTACCGTTTACCTACAGAAGCTCAATGGGAATATGCATGCAGGGCAGGTTCAACAGGAGATTACTCTATAGGTATTGATGGAATTGAAGTTACAATTTTAAATCTAGAAGACTATGCCTGGTATAGTGATTTCTATAGCAGAACACATGAGGTTGGAAAGAAAATAGCAAATGCTTTTGGCTTATTTGACATGCACGGCAATGTAAGTGAATGGTGCTGGGACAGGTATGATTTTTATCCAAATGAAGCAAAAACAGACTACACTGGACCGGATGGTGGGAATGACCGTGTGCATCGCGGTGGAAGTTACGACCTTCTAGCTTGGCAGGTTGCTTCGTCCCACCGGCACTACGCTCAACCTCGCGACCCGTATGAGCAGATTGGTTTCCGGGTTGTCTGCCCTTAGTCAGGGGACAGGGTGCAGGGTGCAGGGGACAGAGACTGCTCCCTGTACGCTGATCCCTGTAATGGGTATAAATGCACCCTTTTTTAAGATCAGAAAAAGGTTAAATAATACCTATTTTACAGCGATTAAGACAGGGAAGAAATAAAACGCCTACAGAACTGAAAGTAGTGAATGCAAGGGAGCTTTTCTCTACTTAATTAACTTTAATGGGCCATATATTTCAAGCAAACCATACTCATTATTCTCTAAATCTTCAATTCTGGTTTTTGCTCCTATTATTATATCTGCTAGTATTTTAGAACTGTTATTACCTGTACTTATTAATACAACTTTGGGCGGAAAACCTTTCGATTCCAATAAATCAAGAAAATCATTATCCTTTGTTATTATTATATACCCATTTTCTTTTGCATAATTCCATATATGTATATCTTTTGCAGGTATTTTAAGGTTAATGGCATCTACGTGTTTACATTCGCCAAATATTGGTTTTAGTATATTGGTTAATTTCCATGAAATATTTGCGTCAAGTAGTAATTTCATATTTTCAGACTAATGCCAAAACTCTTACTATTTCTTCCCGTCTGGCAGCAAATGCCAAGGCCGCCTTTATGTGTATTTCTTCCAACGGAGGATAATCTTCAAGTATTTCAGAAACCGGTATATCTTCCGATAGCCATTGTAGAATGTCCCCAACGGTTATCCTGGTGCCTTTTATACAAGGTTTCCCAAAGCGAATATCCCGATCAATTTCAATATAGCTAATAATATCATCATTTCCCATATTCACATTATAGAAAACAATCATTGGAACTGTCAACTAAAACTAACCACTATGAGTTGCTTTTCCTTTCTTCCCTTTCTTCAAAACACCCCTGCCAAAGAGAATCGCAAACGCACTGTCTGCATTTTCTACAAAATGCACGTTAAGGGCTTTTTTGATGTCTTCGCTCAGTTCTTCCCACTCCTCACGGTTGTCTTCGGGGAGCAGGACTTCTTCCATGCCGTTTCTGACAGCGGCAAGGAGCTTTTCCTTGATGCCGCCTACGGGGAGTATGCGGCCTGTGAGGGTGAGTTCCCCCGTCATTGCTATGCCCGGTTTTGGCGGAACCTGGCAGAGAGTTGATAAGATGGATGCGGCAAGGGTGATGCCTGCCGATGGGCCGTCTTTGGGGATGGCTCCTTCGGGAACGTGGATGTGAAAGTCCGCCTTCCCTATGTCCTTTACAAGAAAATTATACTTCTCTTTTACGCTTCGAAGGTATGAAAAGGCAATGCGTGCACTTTCCTTCATCACGTCTCCGAGGTTGCCGGTTACGGTGTTTTCTCCACTACCTGTAAAATGAATCGATTCCACAGGGAGCATGGTGCCGCCTGTCTCCGTGTAGGCAAGGCCGTAAGATACCCCTATGCGGGCTTCCTTGTAGACCACGTCGTTTTTGTACTTCCGCCTTCCGAGGAGTTTTTCCAGATCGCTTCGGCGTATTTTTTTTACGAATTTGTCTATGGGTTTGTTTTCGTCCTTACCGTAGCCCTTGTTCACGGCCGCTCTGGCAATGCGTCTAATACAGCGGGCTATTTCTCTTTCAAGGCCACGCACTCCGGATTCCATTGTCCAGTTGCGTATAATGTCCCTGATGGTATCATCTTCAAATGATATTTTGGCACGGGAGAGGCCGTTTTCCGATAGCTCTTTTGGAACAAGGTATTTCTGGGCAATGGCAAGTTTCTCGTTTTCTCCGTAGCCGGGAATTTCGATTACCTCCATCCTGTCCAAAAGAGGGTAGGGGATTCCGTGCAGAGAGTTGGCGGTGGTGATAAACAGTACCTTGGAAAGGTCGTAAGGCACTTCCATATAGTGATCTGTAAACGTGGAATTCTGCTCCGGGTCCAGTACCTCAAGAAGAGCCGAGGCCGGGTCTCCACGGAAATCTCTTGAAAGCTTGTCAATTTCGTCTAACAGAAACACGGGATTCATTGTTCCTGCTTTTTTCATTGACTGGACAATTTTCCCCGGCAAAGCGCCAACGTAGGTCTTCCTGTGCCCCCGAATTTCAGCCTCATCCCGAACACCGCCCAGAGAGATGCGTACAAACTTCCGCCCCAATGCCCTTGCAACGGATTTCCCGAGGCTCGTTTTCCCCGTTCCCGGCGGCCCGACAAAGCAGAGAATTGGGCCTTTTATGGGGTGTGGGGAGGCTGAGTCATAAGATAATTCCACATTCCCCAACTGTTTAACTGCAATGTACTCGATGATCCTTTCCTTGGCTTTCTTCATCTCGTAGTGATCTTCGTCGAGGATCTTTTCTGCTTCTGCAAGGTCAGTGGAGTCGGTGGTGTATTCGCTCCAGGGGAGGTCTACAATCCATTCAAGGTATGTTCTGAGGACACCGGCTTCGGGGGAAAAGGACTGGAGCTTTCTTAGCCGGTTGATTTCTTTCCGTGCCTTGGCGAGGACTTCCTCACCGGGGTTGCGTTCAACGATGTTTTTTTCAAGTTCCGCATGCTCGTCATCTACGGCGTTTTTACCTAGCTCCTTGTTAATTTCCCGGAGCTGTTCGTTGAGTATGTATTCCCTCTGGTTCCTGTCCATCTTGCTTTTTACTTTTCCGGTTATGTTCCTCTGGATGCTGAAAATTTCGTTTTCCATTTCTATGACTTCAAGAAGTTTTACCAGTCTTTCATCGGGGCTGGCTATGCCGAGAAGCTCAATTTTTTGCTCTGGCTTTATGGCAAGGGCATTTGAAATGATATTAACCAGGCGTTCAGCATTTTCTGTTTTATCAACCGCCGTGAGAAGCTCCGTGCTTATTTTTTTTGTATACTCGGCGTACTGGGCGAAGGATTTCTGCACAGCCCGCATGAGGGCGTTGATTTCCAGAGCCTCGTCTTCCGCTAAAAAAAGATCGGCGGCTGAGGCCTTGATGGGGTTTACCATTACATAGTGGGATTTTTTATCGGACTGTAATGAGACTACAAGGGCTCGGTACTCGCCCTGAAGGACAACCCGAAAGGTGTTGTCGGGAAGTTTTAGCTGTTGAACAATGCGCACGACAGTCCCCGCATCACTGGGTTCAGCGGACTCATTGCTTGCCAGACAGACAGCGAAAAGACGCATGTCCCGTTTTAAAGCTTCTTCAACCGCATTGATTCCCGGTTTGAACGTAACATAAACAGACATCATCGTTTGAGGAAAGACAACAATATCCCTGAGCGGTAATAGGGGAAATACTTCATTTTCGGAAATACTGGCCGACTGCCCGGGAGCTGATTTTTCCGTGATGTTTTTTTTCTTAAATTTTTTGAAGGGGTTAAAACCTTTCATGCTGTCCGGTTATGCGCTTTTTTGCAGAAGTTGAATTTCCGGAACCTTGGATTTCACTACCGTCTCGCGGGTAATTACAACCTGCTTGGTTCCCTTCATTGAAGGAATCTCAAACATAATATCGGTCATCAATTTTTCAACAATAGCCCTAAGACCCCTTGCGCCTGTTTTTTGTTTGATCGCCGTGTCGGCAATAGCATCAATGGCTTCCTCGGTGAACTCCAGCTTCACTTCATCGATGGCAAGCGATGCTTTGTACTGGTTCACGATTGCGTTCCTGGGTTCTGTGATGATCCGCTTCAGATCCTCCCTTCGAAGCTCTTCCAGGTTTACTACAATGGGAAGCCTGCCTATGAACTCGGGAATCATGCCAAACTGAACAAGGTCGTCCGGATGAAGGGCGTCGTAAAGTTCCTTGAGGTTCTTTCCTGTTCGCTTGTTGACATCGGCTCCGAAACCAAGGGGATGCTGAACCACCCGGCGTTCAATTAGTTTTTCCAAACCGACAAAAGCACCGCCGCATATGAAGAGAATGTCCGTGGTGTTGATCCTGATCATCTCCTGGTTGGGATGCTTCCTCCCACCCTGGGGAGGTACTGATGCGACAGTCCCCTCGATTATTTTTAACAGGGCCTGCTGGACTCCCTCGCCGGAAACATCCCTTGTAATGGAAACATTCTCTCCCTTGCGGGCTATCTTGTCGATTTCGTCAATGTAAACAATGCCCCTTTCGGCGGCGGCAATGTTTCCGCCGGCATTCTGAATCAGCTTTAAGAGAATGTTTTCCACATCCTCGCCGACGTAGCCGGCTTCTGTCAGGGTTGTAGCATCTACAAGAGCAAAGGGAACCTTCAGCTTTCGGGCAAGGGTCTTTGCCAAGAGGGTTTTACCTGTGCCGGTGGGGCCAATTAAAAGGACATTGGATTTTTCTATTTCAACATCATTAGGGTCCTTGCCCGGATTGGCAATGCGTTTGTAGTGATTGTAGACAGCAACGGAAAGGGCCTTTTTCGCCAGATCCTGACCTATGCAGAAAAGATCAAGGTAGTCCTTGATTTCCCTCGGTGTCGGAATATCACCTGTAAATCTGGAAGCCAGCTCCATGTCTTCTTCCGCAAAGATCTTGCGGCAAACCTCTACACATTCATCGCATATATAAACATCTTTGGGGCCGGAAATAAGCCGGCGGGTCATGTCGGCACTTCTTGAGCAAAAGGTGCAGGCTCTGTCAAAATCGTTCTGATTGCCGCTACG
>Ga0099364_10014672_pt1 | contig 10400 bp, 10 predicted proteins | sample TergutTh196P3_FD_73070 | JGI IMG/M metagenome (GOLD analysis project Ga0099364, IMG submission 73070) | Microcerotermes parvus P3 segment gut microbial communities from Pointe-Noire, Republic of the Congo - Th196 P3 | ecosystem: Host-associated > Arthropoda: Insects > Digestive system > Gut ...
TGCTTCGGTGGCTATGGAGGCGTGGTCGGTTCCGGGCAGCCACAGTGCATTAAAGCCCATCATTCGGGCGCGGCGCACCAATACATCTTGAATGGTGTTGTTTAAGATGTGTCCCATGTGTAAAACGCCGGTTACATTTGGTGGCGGAATGACTATGGTAAAAGGCGGACGTTCATCGGGGGTTGATGCAAAAAATTGGTTCTCTTCCCAATATTTATACCACTTGTTTTCAATCTCTTTCGGGTTGTACTTAGTTGAAATTTCCATTGGTAAATGTTTCTAATTATAAGGGCGCGAATTAACAGAAAAAGTTGAAAAAAGAACTCAACCTTTTTTTATTCAACACAGATTTCACATAGAAAACCACCAATCACCTCATACCTCATACCTCTTACCTCTCACATCTCCCACCTCTTTTCGTTTTCTTCAATCTCTTTTTTAATTTTCTTTGGAAGATTGTCCACGCAGTTGTGGCATTTCATTTCAATAGAATACATTCTTCCGATGCAGTAGTTGGAGTGTTTGCACAAACTTTTTTCAAGTATTCCCTCTTTTATTTTATTAATAAAATCCGTATCATGGATAAGTGGGCGCGCCAACTGGAACGCTACAAAGCCCTCATTGATAACTTCTTCCATTTTTGGTTTGGTAATCATACCGCCCACATAAATCAATGGGATTTTGAGTTCTTTTTTAAACTGTTTTGCCGATTCAAAGAAGTAGGCTTCTTTGTAGGGTACGGTGGGAATCATCCATCTGCCAATCAAACGGATACCAATTTTGAGCCACCAAAATCGGAGCATATCCATATAGTAGGTTAATGTTTTCAACGGCATGGCACCTCTTAAAATCTCCATAGGTGCTTTGCTTACAAATCCTGCGGTAAGCACCAAAGCGTGTGCCCCCAATTTTTCCAATTCTTTTGCCACTTCTACACATTCATCAAATTCCAACCCCCCTTTAAAACCGTCGTACATATTGGTTTTCACTATTACGGCTATTTCGTTGTTGGCAACTTTCATCACTTCATTCATCACCATTCTCATAAATTTCATACGATTATCAAGCGAGCCGCCGTATTCATCTTTTCTTTTGTTGGTATATGGCGACAGAAATTGGCTGATGAGGTAGCCGTGTCCGGCGTGAATTTCTACGCAATCGAAACCGGCTTTTTTGGCAAGTTTTACGGCATTTCCAAAGTCGCACACCAATGCAAGAATTTCTTCTTTTTTCAGTGCACGCACCACTGTTGGAGAGTAGATATTGATACCGCCCGATGCACTAACGGGCATTTGACCGCAGGTGTACCAGTGGGTCATATTGCCGCAGTGTCCTAACTGGATAGAAACTTTTGCGCCTTCTTTATGAATAGCATCGGTAAGTTTTTTCAACTCGGGCACAACCTCTTCGCGCATATAGAGTTGTCCGTTGAACGATACCCCGCTCTTGTTCACAGCGGCATAAGCGATGGTGGTCATACCAATACCACCGCGTGCCACAGCCGTATGATAATTGTACAACATTTCGGTAGGGTTGTTGTTTTTGCACATATTTTCAAATGCAGCCGAACGGATGGTTCGGTTGCGAAGTTCAATGGGTCCTATTTTGCAGGGAGTAAAGATGACGGACATAAAGATATTTTTTAAAAATTAGTTGGCAAATTAACATAAAATTCTTATAATTAAACTCAAAAAATAATAATTTCATCAAACCTAAAATAATGTTTTTTTCGCTACTTTTGCCAAGTTTTTCAGCCGTATTGTCTCATCTAAAAACATAACTTATTATGCAAAAACTAACATTTAAAGGCGACAAGGTAATTTTATTGATTGTCATATTATTATCACTACTTTCGGTAATGATGATTGCAAGTGCGGGAGACCGCTGGATAGAACAACTACGAAACTTCGGCGTTGGGTTCTTTCTGCTCTTTCTGTTTTATCACATCGATTACAGAATCGTTTCACGATTTGCCACACCGTTATTAATTCTTTCAAGTGTATTGTTAATTATCTCGTTTGGAGACCGTTCTGTAAGTTTTTTTGGCATTGATTTACAAATATTCTATTTTATTGGATTTTGCTTGTTAATCTTTATGTCAAAATTTTTAGCAAAAAAAATAAATTATGAAGAAGAATTGTCTCAAAAAGAAGTTATTACACTATTTGGATTGATATTGGTTTTTTGTGGCGGAATATTCATTTCCAATCAATCAACTGCCCTCATTTTGTTTTGTACTTGTATTGTGCTCCTGTTTGTTGGGCGTGTGAAAATGAAGTATTTATTGGCTTTTTTTGGAATAATGCTCGTCGGCGTATCTTTAGCATTGGCACTAAAAATTGGACGTGTGGATACCCTTAAAAATCGTTTTTCTTATTGGTGGAATGATAGTGTTACTCCGGGAATGGATAAAGATTACGGTAGGCAATCTATTCTTTCGCGCGCAGCCATCTCAACCGCAAGTTGGCTACCCATTCATGTGGGAAAAGGAAACATCAAAAAAGTGCTGCCCGAAAAAGACAACGACTATGTATTTGCCGTTTTAGTTGAAGAGATGGGAATTTTGGTAGGTATTTTTGTGTTGTTTGCTTATCTCTTTATCCTTTACCGAACTATGCGAATTGCCCGAAATGCGGATGGGGCATTTGCGATGCTGCTTGCATGGGGCATCGGGTTTTGGTTTTGTATGCAAGCATTGATTCACATCGGGGTAAATAGTTTCCTAATTCCTGCCACAGGGCAAACCCTACCCTTCGTAAGTCGAGGGGGTATGTCGCTCACCATTTCCGGAATGGCAATTGGGATATTGTTGAATATCAGTAAAAAAGAAAGTTAGAGATTATTTTTAGACTATGAGACACAAGACTTTTAGACACAAGACTTTTAGACACAAGACTTTTCTTAGAGTTTTTTTGGGTCTTGTTTTTATTGCATCTGCCCTGTTAAAGTTGTTTCCTATTGAGGCTTTTGATGCGCGAATTTTAGAAACTGCTCCTTTTCTCGGTTGGATTTTTTCAATGATTATTGCACGATTAATTATTGCCTTTGAATTGGTTTTAGGCATTTTTATTATAGTTGGTTGGTGGTTGCGGCGCGTTATTTATCCGCTCACTATTCTAATGCTGGGATTTTTTACCTGCATTATCATCTACGCTCTCATTCGTTTTGGAAATGAACCCAACTGCGGTTGTTTCGGAGAATTGTTGCCCTTCTCAAATATAGAATCGTTACTCAAAAACATCGCATTCATTATTCTTACGCTATTTCTGTTTTATAAAACTCAAAAACAATCGTTAAAATATTGGTGGATTGGAATTTTGGTGTTGGGTGTTTCTATTTTTACTATTTTTATGCTCCACAAAATTCCGCTCTATTTGGATGAAATAGAGTTGGAAGAACCTTTTGATGCCAGATATATGAATTGTGAAAACTATAATATGGAAGAAACAGATATGTTTCAAAAACATCTCGCCGTATTTTTAACGAGCCAATGTCCACGCTGTAAAGAGATGGTACACAATTTGGAAACCATGAACAGAATCTATCCCCTGCAAAATGTGTATCTATTTATATGTGAAGACAGTATAACCACGCCGGATAATCTTTTTGAACACAAAAACAGTTCTTTCCCCTATACAATCATTCCAAAAGATACTTTTTTTAACTATATTCCTGTCCCTTATTTACCTTTTCTTGGAATTGTGGATAGTGGTAAATTTACAAAAGTTTGGACAGGGGCTAATTTTAATTTCGACAGAGAAGTGCAAATTTTGAAAAAAGAAGGAATAGTAACTAGTGATTAATAGTTTAATAGTTTAATAGTTTAATAGTTTAATAGTTTAATAGTTTAATAGTTTAATAGTTTAAGATTTAAGATTTAAAGATTTAATTATTTTTTACTCCTTTAACTCCTTTATCACTTTACTCCTTTAACTCCTTTATTACTTAACTCCTTTAACTCCTTTATTACTTAACTCCTTTAACTCCTTTATCACTTTACTCCTTTAACTCCTTTATCACTTAACTCCTTTAACTCCTTTATCACTTAACTCCTTTAACTCCTTTATTACTTAACTCCTTTAACTCCTTTATTACTATATTTAATTTTATGTTTCTTTGCCACCTCAAAAGAAAAAACTATTTTTTACGTTTTAGAACATTCAGATAATAATAATTATGCCGGAAAAAAAATTAGAAAAACCAAAAAAGAAAACCACACCCACAAATAATAAGAGAAAACAACCCAAATTCAACTTTTTATGGCTCTATGGAATAGCGTTGATAGCATTGTTGTTTTTTATGCAAAATCCGGGGGGAAATAACCTGAAAATTGAAATCGGTACTTATAAATTAGAACAACTTATTATCAATAAAGATATTGAAAAGATTCATTATATTTTAAAAGATAATCGTATAGATATTTTTTTAAAAGAGAAATCTGTTAAAACAAAAGTTGAATTTGACGAATTTAGAGAAAAAAATAATATAAAAGGACCCCATTTTTTTATGGCTGTTTCCGATTTCAGTGTTTTTAATACTAATGTAAAAGAGATTCAAGACAGGGCGGTTAAAGAATATTTGAAAATTATGCCTGATGCCAATGAAACCGTTGTTAGAAATGATTATCTTTTTGACATCAAACAAGATACCAGTAAAAGTTGGGGGTTTGATATTTTTTGGATTATACTGATGGGTCTGCTCTTGATTTTCCTTATTTCTACTTTTAGAGGAATGCGGGGGGGCGGTCCGGGAGGTATCTTTAACATTGGAAAGTCACGGGCGCAACTGTTCGACAGTAAAGCCAACGACAATGTGTCGTTCAAAGATGTTGCAGGTTTGGAAGGTGCTAAATATGAAGTGGAAGAGATTGTTGATTTTCTTAAAAATCCGAAAAAATATACCGAATTGGGCGGGAAAATTCCCAAAGGTGCCCTGCTTGTAGGTCCTCCCGGAACCGGTAAAACTTTGCTGGCAAAGGCAGTAGCAGGAGAAGCCAAAGTGCCTTTCTTTTCCCTTTCCGGTTCCGATTTTGTGGAAATGTTCGTAGGGGTAGGTGCATCTCGTGTGCGCGACCTGTTCCAAACCGCAAAAACGAAAGCCCCTTGCATTATCTTTATTGATGAAATTGACGCCATTGGACGTGCACGAGGAAGAAATGCCATTTCTGGTGCCAACGATGAGCGCGAAAATACACTCAACCAACTTCTTACAGAAATGGATGGTTTTTCTACCAATACCGGTGTGATTATTCTTGCGGCTACCAACAGAGCAGACGTTTTGGATAGAGCGTTGTTGCGTGCAGGGCGTTTCGACCGACAAATTCATGTGGAACTGCCTAATGCCAACGAAAGAAAAGGTATTTTTGAAGTGCACATCAGAAACTTAAAACTAAGCCCCGAAGTAGATTTGGAATATTTTGCCAAACAAACTCCGGGATTTTCAGGCGCAGATATTGCCAATGTATGTAATGAATCTGCATTAATTGCAGCACGTCATGGGAAAAAATTTGTTGAAAAAGAGGATTTTTTGGCTGCCATAGATAGAATTGTGGGTGGTTTGGAACGGCGCGGCAGCATGATTTCACCCGAAGAAAAGAAAGTGATTGCCTACCACGAATCTGGCCACGCTGCAGTGGGCTGGCTCTTGGAACACGCATCCCCATTAGTGAAAGTAACGATTGTTCCCCGCGGAAAATCGCTTGGCGCAGCTTGGTATCTGCCCGAAGAAAGACACATTACCACCACCGAACAGATGTTCGATGAATTGACGGCAACTTTGGGGGGAAGAGCAGCAGAAGAAGTGGCTTTCGGAAAAATATCTACCGGCGCACTAAGCGACCTCGAAAAAGTTACCAAACAAGCATATTCGATGGTGGTATATTACGGATTAAATGAAAAAATTGGAAATATCAGTTTTTATGATTCAACAGGACAGCAAGAATACTCGCTTACCAAACCTTACAGCGAAAAAACTGCCCAACAAATTGACGAAGAAATTAGTAAACTCATTGAATCGGCTTACAAAAAGGCAAAAGAAATTTTATTGGAAAATAAAGAAAAATTAACCCAATTAGCCGAAATTCTTATTGAAAAAGAAGTTATTTTTGCCGAAGATTTAGAAAATATTTTTGGAAAACGTAAACATCCACCTGAAAAATTACAATAATGAACGCAAGCACCACTTTTGACAATTTGAATACCACTTCAAAAGAAAATATGCGAAGAAATATTAGGCACGCACTTACTCAAAAAAGTACAAGCAAATTTCCTTATATTGACATTCACGCAGACATTTTTGAGACACTCACAAATTTGCCGGCAACTTTTTGTGCAAATTTTAGAAATTTAGGTGGAAAACTTATAGGTTGTGATAAAGAAAATTTTGTGGACAGATTACATAAACTCATTGTAGGACAACGTTATGCAACAATACTAAACACCAACCATTCCATTTCCCCTGCCCTCACAAAGAGAAACATTAACTACATTACTTGTGTGGATACCCACCAACAAGTGGATGTAGCCATTTTTTACTCCGATATGCTGATTGCAAGAACAGGAAGTATGGTGTTTGCACAAAAATTTTCACAATATCCTTCTGTTAGAAATATTACAAAAGATATTATTGTTGTGGCTTTTGAAAAAAATATTGTGCCCGATATCAAAGATGCCTTTATTTTGCAACAAGAAAAAAATCAAGGAGTTCCTTACGATTTTGTGGAAATCATTACCCCCACGAAACAGGTTAATGAAAAAGGAGAAGATACTTATTCTCCTCTTAATCCTCGTTTTATACTTCTCCTAATTCAATAAGTTGATGAAAACACTCATCACCCGAACCATTACGGGAATTATCTATTTAATATTGTTGGGGTTAGCATTTTTTACTTCAAAATATGTACTCATTGCCGTTTTTACCGTTTTTATGCTCATTGCCATCATAGAATACATTAATCTAACACAAAAACTTCCAACTACCAATTCACCTCAAACCCCAAACCTCAAACCCCAAACCTCAAACCTCAAACCACACACCACACACCACACACCTCACACCACACACCTCATCTTCTTACCTGTTTTTTGGATTATTATCCCGATATTACTGCTACAATTTTGGTGTATCCAATTACAATCTACTAATCTCGTGGTGGCGTTAGTGGTTATTTTGTGCGCCAACGACACCCTTGCTTATGTTTTTGGTTCTCTTTTCGGCAAACATAAAATGTGGACAAAAGTGTCTCCCAAAAAAAGTTGGGAAGGATTTTTGGGAGGATTAATATCTACCCTTATAATAAGTTGGTTCTTTATTAAAATACCTTATTTTCAAGATGATATTTTTAACACTCCTTACCTTTGGGTAGGATTTGCTTTCGTAGTCATCGTTGCAGGAACATTGGGAGATTTTGCAGAATCGATGTTAAAACGTTTGGCTAACCAAAAAGATAGCGGTACCATTTTACCCGGACACGGCGGCATTTTCGACAGAATTGACTCTCTGCTTTTCGCTATTCCTGTGGGGTTTATTTACTGGATAATTGCTAAGATTTGAGATTTTCCGATATCCGATATCCAAATAACTCCTTTAACTCCTTTAACTCCTTTAATTCTTTAATTCTTTAACTCCTTTAATTCATTTTTTATAATATTTTGCAACCAATAGTAAAAATCTTAAAAAAAAATTTATTTTTGCCGCCTCATTGCGGGGTAGAGCAGTGGTAGCTCGTCGGGCTCATAACCCGGAGGTCGTAGGTTCGAGTCCTGCCCCCGCTACTAAGCGAAATGCTAACAAATAGTAAATCAAATTGTTAGCGTTTTTTATTTTCTGTTATTGCCGATTTTTGCCGATTTATTTTCATTAAATAGAAAATCGCCCTAAAAATTAAGGCGATTTCAGTGTATTTATAAATAATGCTTTGCGGCACTATTTCAATGGCAAATATACATTTTATTTTATCTTTGCCGCGTTATTCTCAAATTTAACAGTATGAAAAAAGAATTTGGTAAATGGTTAATGGATATTGGCAAATATGTTGCAACAGCAGTAATAATATCATCTTTTTTGGGTGGTATGCAACAAAAATGGTTAATGTTTACTTTTGCTATAATCATTGTTGGGTTATGTTTATATTTTGGGTTATCGTTAGTAAAATCAAAAAAAACAATTAAAAAATAATATTATGGAATTAATTATAATGGGTGGTTTTATTTTATCTATTGCGCTGTTTTTCTTTATTTTAGATAAAACAGGAAACGGTACACGCTTTTTTGGCGAAGCATGGGACGAATAAAGTATAGATTTTAGAAGTTTTTACCGTATCAACGGAGTGATTATTCTTGTCTTCCGGTTGGTTTAAAATCTTTCCGGTTTTATCTTCGAGATACTTGTAACTTTTCAATTCATTGATAGTATTAACTATTATCATAATGATGACAACCGAACAAGCCTTTATATAAAAGTTTTAGCCGTAAAAAATTAGGAGTTTAGAAATTAAAGGAGTTAGAGGAAAGTATTGTGTATGGTTACTACAATTTCTCCTTTTACCTCTTTTGAGGAGAAATGTGATAATGTTTCGGGTATGGTGCCTCTAAAATGTTCTTCGTAAATTTTGCTGATTTCTCGAGATACACAAATTTGTGTTTCGGGAGGGAAAAACTTCTGCATCAGGGTTAATGTTTTTAAAAGTCGGTGTGGGGATTCGTAAAAGATTACCGTTTCTTTTCTTTCGCTGAGCATTTTTAATGCCGTTTCTTTTCCTTTTTTATGAGGCAAAAAACCGTGAAAGTAAAACTTGTCGCAAGGAAAACCGGAGGCTACAAGTGCGGGAATCAGTGCGGTAGCACCGGGCAAACATTCAATAGTGATGCCGGCTGATAAACATTCTCGAATAAAAAGATAGCCGGGGTCAGAAATTCCCGGAGTGCCCGCATCGGATACTAACGCAGCGGTTTGTCCGCTCAAAATCCAACGCACATATTGTTCCACCTGTTTGTGTTCATTATTAATATGATATGCGTAACATTTAGAATGAATATCATAATGTTTTAATAAATTTTTGGTAGTTCTTGTATCTTCACAAAAAACCAAGTCTATTTCTTTCAAAATACGCAACGCCCGAAGGGTTATATCTTCAAGGTTGCCAATAGGAGTGGGAATAATATATAATTTCATTCAATTAAGAATTAAGAATTAAGAATAAAAGGAGTTATGGAGTTAAAGGAGTTAAATTTTTTCTGCTTTCTGCCTTCTGCCTTCTGCTTTCTGCTATTTTCTGTTTTTCCATCGTTTGTGGCTCCAAAGCCAGTATTGAGGTTTGGTTTGTATCGTTTTTTCTAATAATTGTACATATTTTTCTATGATTTCTCCGGTAGCAGTTTCGGTTGGTTTCTCCGTAATTAATTCTAATTTAACTTTATAATAACCACGTTTTACTTTTAATACTTCATAATAAAAAACAGGAAAATCATACTTTTTGGCAAAATATTCTGCGCCGTAAATCATACAGGATTCTTGATGGAGAAAAGTGGTAACATAACTCTTTTTAAGGTCATTGGGCGACTGGTCGCTCATCATCATATACACACAAGGTTTATTTTGTTTAATGTAGTTTTCAAAAGTATTTCGCACCGTATCTGCAAAAACCACTTCTGTGCCGAAACGTGTTCTTTTTTTGTTGATCCATTTTTCAAAAACTTTGTTGCTGTTTGCTTTCCCCACCCCAATTCCGTGATGCGAAAACATAGCTTCCAAGCGCAACACCATCCATTCCCAATTATTGTAATGCCCCGACATTAAGATGACACTTTTTCCTTGATGAAAATAATGATTAACCACTTCCGGATTTTCACATACATATCTTTTGGAAATATTTTTTTTTGAAACGGATAACATTTTTATCATCTCTGCACCAATATCAGTGAGATGTTTATGATACTGCTTATACAAAATTTTAATCTCCTTTTCAGATTTTTCGGGAAAAGAGAGGGTAAGATTCTCGATAGTAATCTTTTTTCGATATCTAAAAATGTAGTGGATAAAGAAATAGAACGGATAAAAAAGAAAATATAATACCTTAATGGGTAAGTATGATATTACAAGAAGTATATTTAATAGAAAACGTAAACCCATTATTCATTAACATTTAAAGAATCTCTTAAAACTTTGATTTTTCTTTCAACAATCGTATCTACTTTGCTCATAATTATTTCTGCATATTTTTCGTTTGTAAAATAATATCTTACATTTTCAACCAACTCTTCTTTTGTAATGTTATTTCTTTCAAAGAAATCGTTGTATTTTACGGTGGCGTAATCTTTCAAATCGTAGGTGCGTTGTTTGATATGTATTTCGCTTTCTAAAAAGTAGCAATCGGCAACGAGAACGGCAACAGAATCTAAGGG
>Ga0099364_10014673_pt1 | contig 10400 bp, 10 predicted proteins | sample TergutTh196P3_FD_73070 | JGI IMG/M metagenome (GOLD analysis project Ga0099364, IMG submission 73070) | Microcerotermes parvus P3 segment gut microbial communities from Pointe-Noire, Republic of the Congo - Th196 P3 | ecosystem: Host-associated > Arthropoda: Insects > Digestive system > Gut ...
TGCAGACTGACCGCTCGAACGGAAACAGGGTTCAGGACGTTTCGGAAATATCGCGTAACCTGAAGGTTATGGCGAAAGATTTAGGCGTGCCGGTTATAGTCTGCGCACAGTTGAACCGCGGACCGGAATCGCGGGACGACAAGCGTCCCATGCTCTCTGACCTGCGCGATTCGGGCGCGATTGAGCAGGATGCGGACGTGGTTATGTTTTTATACAGGGACGATTATTATAAAGACAGCCTGAACAAGCATAACAGGGCTGAAATAATATTCGCGAAGAACAGGCACGGCTCAATTGGAAAAATCGAAGTCGGATTTGAGAAAAAATGTACGAGATTTTATGATATTGACGATGTACACAAAGAGTAAAGGGCGATAGTTATAAATTATGAAATTAGAAGAGAAAGCCGAAAAACTGATAAATAAATATAAAATGGCAAGTTCGGGCGATAAAATTCTGGTCGGGTTTTCAGGCGGGAGCGATTCATCCGCGCTTTTATATTTTTTGATTAAAAAGTTCGGGCGGGATAATATTTACGCGGCGCATTTAAATCATGAAATACGGGGCGACGATGCGTCTGACGATGAAAATTTCGCGGTTGGGATATGCTAAAAATATAATATTAAGATATTTACGGAGCGGCGGAATGTGCCGGAGATTGCTAAAAGATTAAAAAAGAGCATAGAAGAAGCGGCGCGAGATGAAAGATATGATTTTTTCAAGCGTATCTGCGGAAAAATTAACGGGAATATTAAAATAGCTACGGCGCATATTTCTGCGGACAATACTGAAAGCGTGCTGATTAATCTTGCGCGGGGGACCGGAATCGCCGGATTATGCGGAATTGCGCCGGTTATTAATATCGCGGGGGCAGATGTTATACGACCGCTGCTGATGTGCGGGAAGCGCGACGTTCTGGATTACTGCCGGGAAAATAATATAGATTTTATCGAGGATAAAAGCAATGCGGACGAAAGTTATACAAGAAATTTTATAAGGCACAGCGTTGCGGGCAAATTAAAGGAAAGATATGCGGAGCTGGATAACAGCGTTTTAAAAATGAGCGGGATAATGCGCGATACTGACGATTTTATAGGGATGCAGGCTGAAAATATTTTGAAAGATTATGGCGACGGGTTGCCGGTTAATATATTTACTGCGCAGCATAAAGTTCTGCGCCGCGCCGTGATTATAAAAATGTGTCAAAATACAGGGGGCAGGCTTGATTTTAACCTTGTGGAAGAACTTGACGCCGCGCTGTTTGAAAATAAACTGGTCAGGCAGGATTTGCCGGGTAACATAGCGGCGGCTGTCAAAGACGGCAGGTTTAAAATTTATAAAGAGATAAAAGATTACAGGATTCGCAGAAAAGAAGAAAAGAAGAAATAATTTGGAATAAATAAAAAGATTTAGTTATGAAATTGTAAAGAATGTGCGAAACCGGAAAAAGATAAGAGAATATTTACAATTTATTTAATTATGTGATATTTGATTTTGGTAAAATGGGTTGACATTTTGTAATGAAAGTTGTTTTAATCAAAACTATGCTTAAATATTGTGGTATAATGTATAGTGAATTAAGGAGGGTACGGATTTTATGGATAATAAACAGTTGGTATACGAAGCGGCTTCGGATATACATGATAATTATAGCGAGCAGATAAGCGTTACGGATATATCGGCGAAAGCGCATCTTTCACCGTCGTATTTCGCGACTGTTTTCCGTGTTCTGACGGGATTCACGGTCAAAAATTATTTTAACAGGTACAGGCTGCACCGCGCGGCGAAAGAGCTTGTCGAAAGCGACAAGCGTATTATAGAGATTGCGTTCGACGTGGGTTTTTTATCTCAGGAAGCGTTTACAAGGAGCTTCTCTAAAGCGTATGGAATCACGCCGGCGCAGTTCCGGCTTAACAAACCGGCGTTCAAGCCGTTCCCTCCGAAAAATTTATGGAAATGGAAAGAACAGCCGCAGCAGGGGTCAATAGAATTTATTGACGAAGACAAACTTGTGTACGGATAATATTAAAAAATAATTGTATCGGAAAAGAAAATACGGGGAATAATATCGCGTATGGAATTGGGTGCGTCTGATTTTAATAATAAAGTAAAATTTAGATAAAAAGTAAAAAATCTGCCGCTTGCGCCGGCGAATACATAAATTATAGGAGTTTAAAGATTGATGAAAAGTAGTAATTTGCGGATACTCTTGTTTTACCTGCTGCTGATAATAGTCATAATATTTATAGCGAGTTATTTTTTTGACCAAGTTAAGCCGGAGAGAGTGACTTACGGGGAGATAATGGGGCATTTTGCCCGCGACGAGGTTCTTGAGTGCGTCATAAACGACAGCAACGAAATGCGGCTGATTCTTATTGACGGGCAGACTATAACCTACAGGCTGAGCAGTTTGGGCATATTTCACGCGGATTTAGGCGAGCTTATACGCGAGAATTACCTGAATAACAGTAACTTAGTCAAGTATGATATAGAAAAATCGCCGGATATATGGTGGATAAGTTTTATACCGTATTTAGTTATAATAGTATTTTTTATAGTTATATGGGTCGTATTTGCAAACCAGATGACGGGCGGGCGCGGCGGAAAAATAAGCTCGTTCGGGAAAGTGCGCGCAAAACTCGGAACGGAAGAAAAAAATAAAAAATATTTCGCGGACGTTGCGGGGTATGACGAGGAAAAAGAAGAACTGCGCGAGGTTGTGGACTATTTACGCAACCCGCTGAAATTCGTGGAGCTTGGAGCGAAGATACCGCACGGCGTATTGCTTGTGGGTCCTCCGGGAACAGGCAAAACGTTGCTCGCGAAGGCTGTCGCGGGGGAAGCGAACGTGCCGTTTTATTCGAGCTCCGGTTCTGAATTTGTCGAAATGTACGTCGGTGTTGGAGCTTCGAGGATTCGAGATTTATTTGATACGGCGAAAAAAAGCCCGGCGAGTATAATATTTATAGATGAAATTGACGCGGTGGGCAGACACAGGGGAGCGGGACTCGGCGGCGGTCATGACGAGCGCGAGCAGACGCTTAACCAGTTACTGGTCGAAATGGACGGCTTCGGCAACAGCGAGGGCATAATAGTAATCGCGGCGACGAACCGCCCGGATATATTGGACCCGGCTCTTTTAAGACCCGGCAGGTTTGACAGGCAGGTTACGATAGGCTATCCGGATATAAGGGGCAGGGAAGAAATACTAAAAGTTCACGCGAAAACCAAAAAGTTTGAAGAATCAGTAAAATTTGAAGTTATAGCGAAATCGACGCCCGGATTTACGGGAGCGGATTTGGAGAACCTGCTGAACGAGGCGGCGCTTCTCGCGGCGCGCAAATTTAAGCAGCTCATAGGCATGAACGATATAGAAGAAGCGATGCTTAAAGTCATGATGGGACCGCAAAAGAAGACTAAAGTTATAAGCGACCACGAGAAAAAGCTCGTAGCATATCATGAAGCCGGTCACGCGATAGTGAACAGATTTTTAAGCACGTCAGACCCTGTTCATCTTATATCTATAATACCCACCGGCGGCGGCGCAGGCGGATATAATATGTACCTGCCCAAAGAAGATAAAAATATGATGTCCAAAAGAGAAATGGAAGATAAAATAGTAAGTCTGCTCGGAGGGCGCGCGGCTGAAAAATTAGTAATGGAAGATATATCCACGGGCGCGTCGAATGATATACAGCGCGTATCGACTATGACTCGGCGCATGATAACGCAGTACGGAATGAGCGAAAAACTCGGACCGATAGTGTTCGGAAGCGGGCATGAAGAAGTGTTTTTGGGACGCGAATTAAACAGCAGCCGGAATTATTCTGAAAATGTAGCGTCGCAAATAGACGATGAGGTTAAGCTGATAGTGGACACGGCATATAAAGGCGCGTTGAAAATACTTGAGGACAATATGGAAAAACTGCATTTTGTAGCTAAATTTTTATTGCAGTATGAAACGATGGACGGCGACCAGTTTGAAGCGGCAATGGCTGAAACTCCGCCGACTTATGAAGAACTTGACGCGATGGTCGCGGAAAAACGCCGTATAAGTGAGGAAGAAAACCGGAAAGTGCGCGAAGAAGCTGAAAAAAGGCAGCGCGAAGAAGCTGAAAGGCGCGAAATATTGCGAAGGAAAGAACAGGAAGAACTTATTAGGCGGGCGCGTATGCGTCAGCAGCATAATAATAATCAGAGCAATAATGACGATGATGACGACCTGAATTTTAAAGATGGCGATAAATTATAAATGACGGGCGGCAATTCTGCCGCCCATAAAATTTTGTAAGGAGATATTTATGTTTAAAAATATTATAATAGATACTGACCCCGGTACGGACGACGCTGTTGCCATTGCCGCCGCTTGCGCGTTTTTTAAAGATAATATATGCGCGATGGTTTCGTCTTACGGGAATGTGGACGGCGAACAGACATATTTTAATTTGATAAATCTTGCCGGTCTGCTAAAATTAGAGTGCGGGTTTTACAAGGGTATGCTTGCGCCATTGAACGGCGAGCCTGCGATTTTCACGGATTATCACGGCAAAAACGGATTATGCGGACTTGAGCTTAAAAGCGTTGGTTCAGGCGTCGTTTTAAATCTCGAAAAATTATATGAATTGATAAAAAAGCGCGGAAATATAAAATATGTAGCGGTCGGACCGCTCACAAATACGGCTTTAATGCTTGAAAACTGCGCCGATTATATAAGCGAGCTAATTATAATGGGCGGAGGATTTGAAATATTTAATACTGAACATAACACAGAATATAATTTCAGCATGGATGCGGCGGCGGTGAAAAAAGTTTTGGAATCTCCGGTGAAAAAAATAATCGCGCCGCTTGATTTGACGCATCAAACCTCGTTTGATTTGTGCGAAATTGAGGATATAACAGGGATAAGCAGGGAAGAATCGAAAAGGCTTGCGCGGGACAGCGCGTTTGCTGTATTTACAGAACTGTTTTACTTGAATTATGAAGCGTCGGTTAAATATGGTGAACCCGGCGCGATTATTCATGACGCTGTTACGATTGCGTATTTGCTTGACAGGAATAAATGCGGACTGCGCGAGTGCAAAATAAGCTGGGACGAATACGGCGCGGTAAAAAAAGATTCAAGCGGCGAGCCTGTTTTAATAATAGAAAAAATATGCAGGGAGTTTTTTAAGGAGATGATGAAAGAAACATTTAGTAAATTAAAATAAATGGTAATTATTCGCGCATGAGGTATATAAAGTTCGTTGTGGACGTTAAGCACGCCAGTTCGAGGATTTCTATGTATCTTGACGTTGCATTAAAACAATAGCTTCCACGTGCATAGTATGCGGAAACATATCGACAGGCTGAACTCCGTGTAATTTGTATCCGCCCGCCGTTAATATTTTTATATCCCGCGCTAAAGTTGCAGGGTCGCACGATATATATATTATATTTTTTATTTCCGCGGAAATAACCGCCTCAAGCAGTTTTATGTCGCAGCCTTTTCTCGGCGGGTCAAATATTATTAAATCTATTTTTTCGAGCTTCACAAGCTCCGGAATAATTTGCTCTGATTTCCCCTCGATAAATTCCGCGTTCGTTATATTGTTTATTTCGGCGTTTTCTCTCGCGTCGGCGACTGCTTGTTCAATTATTTCAACTCCGTAAACTTTTTTGACGAACGGCGCGAATATAAGCGCAATCGTACCGATGCCGCAGTATGCGTCTATGCACGTAAAATCTTTACTGACCTGCGCCAATTCAAGCGCGCCGGCATATAATTTTTCAGTTTGCGCCGGATTTACCTGATAAAAAGAATTTACTGATATTTTAAATTTTTTATCCATGATATAATCAAATATATAACCGCGCCCGTATAAAATTTTATTTGTTTTACCTAAAATCACATTTGTTCTTTCATTATTTATATTTAAAATAATACCCGCAAGTCCGGCAATTTTTTTAAATCCGTTTATTAAGCTAATATCATCCGGCAGGTTTTCGTTTTGTTTTAAATTTGCTGTTATACAGACTATAATCTCGCCGGTTTTATATCCGGACCTGATAAAAATATGCCGGATTATGCCGGTATGCTTACTTTCGTCATAAACTATATTTTTATTTTTTTCAAAATAATCTCTGAAAACCTGCATAATTTCTTTTATTTCCCCGAAAGTAATCGCGCACGAGTATATATTTATAACGTCATGCGTCCTGCGCGAGTAAAAGCCTATATCAGTTTTATTCGGGTCGCGCTTGTTTTTTTTCACAGGGAGCTGCGCTTTATTCCTGTAATTATACGGTTCGTCCATGCCGATAATCTCATGAACCCGCGCATTTTTTATACCGCCGATACGTTCAAGACAATTTATAACAATCCCGCGTTTTAATTTTAACTGCGCTTTATAGCTCAGCGACTGCAAAGCACAGCCGCCGCATTTTTCAGATACGCGGCATACCGGCTTAATTCTGTCCGCAGACGGTTCAATTAATTTTATTAATTCGCCGTAGGCATAATTTTTGTTAGCTTTTTTTATTTTGATTTCACATATATCTCCCGGAAGCGCGCCGTCCGTAAAAACCGCGAGATTATTTAATTCTTCAATCCTGCCAATTCCCGCGCCGTCATTTGTCAAATCAGTAATTTTAACCGTGAATGTTTTATTTTTATACATTATTTTTATCTCCATATAAATAGTTACTAAAATTATATAAAAAAGATGTTGCAAAAAAGAGTTAGAAGTTGTATAATATTTATAAATTTTTATGCGAAGTAAATTATATTTAGGAGTTATTATGGCAAAAAAAAGAAGAAAATCGCAATTTTCACACACTGCCGGCAAAAAAATAAAAGGGCAGAATTTAAGAAAAAATCCATCGTTTATCAGCATTATAATTATTATCGCCATGATTATGTTCTTTTATTTCGGGAAAGACAACGGGTTGTTTTCAGACAATATAAATATTTCGGGCGAATTTGCCGTGCATTTTATAGATATAGGGCAGGGCGACAGCATACTGATACAAAATTCTGACGGTGAGTTCATGCTGATTGATACGGGCGAAAACAGCCAGTATTCTAAATTGTCAAGCTATCTGGAAAATTTCGGGGTACGTGGGTTTAAATACGCAGTATTCACGCATCCGCACGCGGACCATATCGGCGCGGCTCACCGTATTGTGCGCGATTATGATATAGAAAAACTAATAATGCCGCCCGTATATCATGACACGGCGACATTCAAGAGCCTTATGGACGCTTTGGACGAAAAAAATTTAGGAATAACCCGCGCGATAGCAGGCGACAGCTATCAGTTCGGCGACGCCGAGTTTATAATTCTCGCGCCGTTTTCCGAAGAATACGCGAATATAAATAATTACAGCGTAGTTATACTGATGAAATACGGCACTGTTAAATTTTTGTTCACCGGCGATATGGAACGCGAATCGGAAAATGAAATCATCAGCCACTGCTGGGAAAATAATCTTGATATAAGCGCTGACGTTTTAAAAGTTGCTCATCACGGCTCGTCGTCGTCGAGTCGGGATATATTTCTGGACTTAATCAAACCGAAAGCGGCGGTTATAACGGTCGGCGAAGGAAACACTTATAATCACCCGAACCTGCAAGTCATCGCAAGGCTTGAAGATACAGGCGCGTATATTCTGCGTACCGACTGGCACGGCGATATTATAATACTCTCGGACGGCAGGAATTTTGCAATCCATACGAGTAATAATAATTATAACGGCAGATACGTTGCCGGTACTGATACAAATTGAATTTATCTTTATGGCAACCACATAAAAAAATCAACAATATGCGGAATGACATTGAAAATCATATTTTGTAGAAGATGGAAATTTAAATTGTAACGGTTGAGCTTTTTTTGAAACTGATTTTATCGATTATCTTATTAGAAATACGAACAAGAAAATCATCGCAATTGCCACAATACCAGCAAACACAGAATTGTACAGACCCTTTATAAATTCTTACGAATGCTTTAAAGAACTCGAAGATATTGAGGGACTCGGCGCAACCTTTATTCTGGACAATAACAAAGACGATAAAATTGAGATAAATAAAAAATTCGTCGATTTATTCAGCGCGGTATTGGAGATACCCACGTATAAGGATATAAAGGGGAACATTGACCGCGCTGAAATCAAAGAGATGCTTTCAACGCGCGGTGCTTCAGTAATCGCTAAGCTCGGACAGAGTTCTTCGTCGACGGCTTCTCTTATTAAACTGATTACCGAAGAAGGGATTTTTGCTCCTGTCGAGAGCGATTCAGTTACTAAATATATTGGATTATCGGCGGCTACGGATATTGAAGCAGATGCTCTTTATAGAGAAAGTAGGTACTCCCCTTGATATTTTCCGCGGCGAAAATCCTGTAAATACGACCTGTATCTTAACAGGTTTATCTTACCCTTACGCCTGGGAGGGGTCTGGACAAACCTGCCGTCGAAATATGGCAAGGCAGTTCTTTCCTACTCTACCGAATCCTCATAAACGGCTTGGAAGCGGGGCAGTATAACGTGATTGAACGCAAAGCTCCCGATGGGTACGAGTTGGACGCGAATGTCTACAATATTACCGTTTTACCGGGACAATTAGCGACATTACAACTCCAAAACACACCGCTCGGCGGCATAAGGCTCACGAAGATTGACAGTATCACAAAACGTCCGATTTTCGGCGTAGAATTTATGCTTTTTGACATGAACGGCAAAGTCATGGGCGTTTATTACACGGACAACAATGGCGTAATCGACTTCCCGACTGATATTCCTGCGGGACGTTACAGAATCCGTGAAACTCGTGCGGCGCAGGGCTATTATCTCGATGAAATCCCGAAAACTGTGGAGTTTTTTGCCGGGTCGCGTAACCGACATCGTGTGGTTGCGCCCAGATAGGGCATAGTGAGAAGTAGAAAGTGCTGATAAAATCGGCATAAATGGTACTACCCCGCAAGATAACGCGGGAAATAATCCGCCCAACCGAAAGGCGAAAGCTGATACGGGAAAAAAGCATGGCGGAAAAGCGGTAAGTTGCCTAATGCAACGTGGCACGACTGAACCGCAATATTAAGCGGATATGAGGATAAAACTGATGTTGAATGTGAGTTTCGAGCCTCCGTTATTTCAGGACAAAGGAAAGTGCATGAAACCTTTGATATAGATATTGTTGTATTTCCCATACGTATAACAAGTTATCAATAAATCTATACGGCGCGCAGAAGAACCTGTGCTAAAGAAACGAAAGCATATCCGACAATCCGCAACCAACTCATTATGCTAACTGGGGATTGCCTAAGTTGGAACGTCAAGATAATCTTGACTATGCGAAATGCCGAAAGGTGATAAATCCCAAAGTTAATCAGGGAGATGACGCTGAAAATCCAATAAGGCAACGGAGCGTCCATAGTAGTCAGAGAAGCCTGAAACGACAGGTATAGCCGTAAAATCGGAAGCGGGAAAGCCGCTCACAGGGCGAAGGGACGCAGTTATTGTGTACCAAAATGAAAAATTGATTAGGGAGGAAAACCTCAAATGAAACCAACAATAGAAATTTTGGAAAAAGTTAAACGAAATTCTACAAACAACAAAGACGAAGTATTTACGCGGCTATACCGCTATTTGCTCCGCGAAGACTTGTATTACGTGGCTTATGGAAACCTTTATTCAAACAACGGTGCGGCAACGCAAGGCATAAATAATGATACGGCAGATAGTTTCAGCGAAGATAAAATCCAAAAGATAATAAAATCGTTAGCCGACGAAACGTATATGCCAAGCCCCGTTCGCAGAACTCATATCAAGAAAAGCAACGGAAAAATGCGCCCGTTAGGTTTGCCAACTTTTACCGATAAATTAGTGCAGGAAGTTTTAAGAATGATTTTAGAATCGGTATATGAACCTGTATTCTTAAAATATTCACACGGCTTCAGACCGAGAAGAAGCTGTCACACGGCACTTGAAAATCTCAAAAAAGAGTTTACAGGCGTAAGATGGTTTATCGAGGGTGATATAAAGGGCTGTTTTGATAACATTGAGCATCAAACATTAATAAATATTATCAGCAGAAAAATCAAAGACGCGAGAATTATCAAGCTGATATGGAAATTTCTCAAAGCAGGATATATGGAAAACTGGCAGTATCATAAAACATATTCCGGTTGTCCACAGGGTTCGGGCGCAAGCCCGATACTATCGAATATATATCTGCATGAGCTTGATAAATATGTTGCTGAAATCATGGAGAAATTCAACAAACCCAATAAGAAGAATAATTATACAGATGAGTATATAGTATTTTCAGTTTAAAACCGTAAGAACATCGGGAATATAATACCAATTATGCAGAATCTAAGACCCAACAGAAATAATAATAAACAGCGTCTTGCACTGTC
>Ga0099364_10014674_pt1 | contig 10400 bp, 4 predicted proteins | sample TergutTh196P3_FD_73070 | JGI IMG/M metagenome (GOLD analysis project Ga0099364, IMG submission 73070) | Microcerotermes parvus P3 segment gut microbial communities from Pointe-Noire, Republic of the Congo - Th196 P3 | ecosystem: Host-associated > Arthropoda: Insects > Digestive system > Gut ...
TGAAATTCAACGTAGATAAAAATGACGAGCTGATAGCCGGCATCATCGCCGAAATAGAAAAGACAAACGACCGTTTAGCCCATATCGTCGATTTTACGGTCGACTGGTTTGCCCGTCTGAAAGAAAAATATGGAGCGGCCTACCCGCGTCGCACCGAACTGCGTAAATTTGATACCATTGTCGCGACGAAAGTGATTGAGGCCAACGAAAAACTGTTTATCAACCGCGAAGAAGGCTTTATCGGCACCTCGTTGAAAAAGGACGAATACGTCTGCAACTGTTCTGACATTGATGACGTCATTCTGTTCTATAAATCAGGTATGTACAAGATTATCAAGGTCAATGAGAAAACGTTTGTCGGACAGGATGTGATTTATCTCAATGTTTTCAAACGGAACGACCAGCGAACCATTTATAACGTCATTTACCGCGACGGAACAAACGGACGTAACTACATCAAACGCTTTGCAGTCACGGGCATTACGCGCGATAAGGATTATGACGTGACACTGGGAACGCCCGGCACGAAGATATTGTATTTCAGCGCCAACCCGAATGGTGAAGCCGAAACCGTAAAGGTGGTATTGAAACCCAAACTGCGGCAGAAATTATTGACCTTTGAAAAAAGTTTCAGCGAAATCCTGATCAAAGGCCGTAATTCAAAGGGTAATGTGCTGACAGCCGCCGATATACATAAAATTAGTCTCAAACAGAAAGGCGCTCCCACGCTGGGCGGGCGTTTAGTATGGTTCGACCGCGACGTCCTTCGCCTGAATTACGACGGCAGAGGGGATGAGTTAGGCGAATTTCATAACGACGACCAAATTTTAATCGTACTCCGCAACGGAGAGTTTTACACGACCAATTATGATCTGAGTAATCATTACGAAGATAACATCCTGATTATCGAACGTTTTGAACCGAACAAAGTCTGGACGGCCGCCCTGTATGACGCCGATCAGAAATTCCCCTACATCAAACGGTTCCAGTTTGAAGCCGGCAACAAACATCAGAACATTCTCGGCGACAATGAGTTAAGTTCATTGTATCTGCTGACCGAACAAATGTATCCGCGCATAGAAGTCGTATTCGGCGGGAACGACGCCTACCGTATGCCGTTAGTCATTGATGTAGAGCCATTTATAGGTGTGAAGAGTTTTAGGGCGAAAGGCAAACGGGTCACTACTTTTGAAGTCACCCGTATTTATGAACTCGAACCGGAAAAATTTCCGGATGATGCTGATGGCGATGCCGGAATAGATGATATAACGATAAAAGAGGATGAGCAGGATGAAGATGCTCAGATGAATCTTTTCTAAATAACATAGAGATGAAATATTGGAATGTTGCCGTCTGTTTATCCGTTTGTTTGTTTCTGTCTTTGCCGCTTCAAGGGCAGTCTGTAGCTGAGGATTCAACCAAAGTGGAAGAGCCGACAAAAACAAGAAAAAAAGTGGATGTTGACGCGGGCGTCCGACCATTAGGAAAAGTAACGATTCGAGGCGAAGCAACGGATGATTTTGAAGCGCCGCGTTCCATCAACGAAGGCACGCTCATTGGTATTGGCGGGTATAAAATGAAAGACACATATCTATCACCCGAAAAATACGGCGGTCTGGGGTATCGTTTTTTAAACGAACGGATGCAAATGACAAAAATGGCGAATTATCGGGTCTCGCGACAAAACATTGTGAATGTGGATATTTCGTCGACTATCAACGGCGCTGAAAATGCCAATTTCCTCTCTGCCTTCGTAGATTATACGTTAGGTTATCACTATCGTTTTCTACCCGACCCGTTTTTTAAAATAATGATTGGAGGAAGCGCTCACGGCATGTTAGGCATGGTTTATAATACACGTAACGGGAATAATCCCATAACTGTCCATACGGATATAGACCTGAATTTTTCCATGATCGCCATTTACGAATTTCGTCTGAAAAATCAGCCGTTAGCTATCCGGTATCAATTTGAAACGCCTTTTGCGGGCATCCTGTTCTCCCCCATGTTCAACCAGTCCTATTATGAAATATTCAGTCTGGGCAATACGTCGGGGGTATTAAATTTTAATTCTTTTCATAATAAGTTTGCTATGCGGAATTATCTCACACTCGATATACCGATTGGCAATATGACCCTGCGAGCAGGCTATTTTGGCAATTCTTATGCAACGCATATCAATTCGTTAGACCGGCAAATTATTTCCCATAATTTTATGGTAGGCTTTGTCAAGGAACTTATCGTGATCAAAGGGCGCGAGATGAAAAAACGGAATGAATTTAATAGCGCTTATTATTAACGGAATTAACGAAATGAATGGAGGAACGCCTGATGAAACGAAACGGTTTATACTTATCTATCCTTGTTCTTTTTTTCGCTTTTTCATCCTGTTTTGAAAAAGATAGCTTTACCGACGACCCGCAAACCAACTTTCAGGCGTTATGGAAATTAGTCGACGAGTATTACTGCTTTTTTGAATATAAAAACATTGACTGGAACGCTATACACGACAAGTATAGCGCTCAGGTAGCCCCTTCTATGGATCCGTACCAGTTGTTCAATTTATTAGGCAAAATGCTGTCCGAACTCGAAGACGGCCATACGAACCTCACCTCGTCGTTTAATACCTCGCGTTTCTGGAACTGGTACGACGGATACCCTAATAACTATAATGACATTGTACATCAGAAATATTTAGGCGGCGATTTTTCTACCGTCGGCGGATTTATGTATAAGGTAATGAACGACCATATCGGATATATTTATTACCGCGATTTTTCCTCTTATATCAATGAAAACTATTTAGATGAAATCTTTATGAATTTCGATCATTGCAGCGGCTTGATCATTGATATTCGCAACAATTCCGGCGGCTCTCTGACTAACTCGGAACGATTTGCCGCCCGTTTTATTACCGAAAAAACAACGGTCGGATACATTATCCATAAAACAGGAAAAGGGCATAACGACCTTTCTGAGCCATATACCATCAAATTAGAGCCGTCGAAGCGGACTAAATGGCTTCGCCCCGTCGTTATCCTTACCAATCGCCGATGCTTCAGCGCTGCCAACGATTTCGTCAACAAGATGAAACTCTTCCCGCAGGTCACAATCATGGGCGACCAAACCGGAGGCGGCTGCGCCCTCCCTTTTCATGCAGAGCTGCCCAACGGCTGGAGCGTCCGCATCTCCTCATCCCCCATCTTAGACGCCTATAAAGCCTACACCGAATACGGTGTCCCCCCCGACATCAAAGTCGACATCATAGAAAACGACCAGCTCAACAACATCGACACCATCATCGAATCCGCCCTAACCTTACTGTCAGGTGAGAATTAACAGGGTGCAGTTCAAATTGTCGTTTTGCGTTATTGAACATTCCGTTAGGAATGTATCGCTCGGTAGACAATCATTGCGTTACAACCCTTCGCATGCCGTAGGTATGCGTCCCAGATATGGTTGCATACCTACGGCATGCAATGAATAGATAATCGATATTTTTCTCTTATGTAACAAATGCTGATATGTTATTTATGTGGGGCTGTAAATAATACTGGGGGACTACCGAGCGATGCATCCCTAATGGGATGCAGCCGTAGAAATGCAACAAATAGATTATCTGAATGTTTCTATCGATCGAAAATCCCTACGGGATATTTTTGCGACAATTTGAATCGAAGATCGGCCATAATCAATTGCACCCCACAGAAAAAAAGATTTTTTTTCTTCAAGAAATATGCTTATCTTTGCGGCGAATTTTGAATTATTAATTATAAATATAAGTATCTATGGAGAAATTAGCGGACATTGGATTGATTGGGTTGGCGGTTATGGGTGAAAACCTTGTGCTGAACATGGAGAGTAAGGGATTTACGGTGGCGGTGTATAACCGCACGGTAGAGAAGGTAGACAAGTTTGTGGAAGGACGCGGCAAGGGGAAAAATTTCATTGGCGCTCATTCGATTGAGGAGCTTTGCAAGTCGTTGAAACGTCCGCGCAAAGTGATGATGTTAGTCAAGGCGGGAAGCGCTGTGGATAGCTTTATAGAACAGATTATACCTTATTTAGAGCCGGGGGATGTGATTATTGACGGCGGAAATACCCATTTTCCGGATACAATACGACGTACCGCTTACGTAGAAAGCAAGGGATTGCTTTATATCGGAACGGGCGTTTCGGGCGGCGAAGAAGGCGCATTGAACGGCCCTTCGATCATGCCCGGCGGTTCGCCTGCGGCATGGGAATTGGTGAAACCTGTCTTCCAGGCAATCTGTGCGAAAGCAGACGGAGCGCCCTGTTGCGATTGGGTAGGTGAAAACGGAGCAGGTCACTTTGTCAAAATGGTGCACAACGGCATCGAATACGGCGATATGCAATTGATATGCGAGGTTTACCAAATCATGAAAGACCTTTTAGGCATGTCTGCCGAAGAAATGCACGAAGTATTCAAAACATGGAATGAAGGCGAATTAGGCAGTTACCTGATCGAGATCACCCGCGATATATTAGCTTATAAAAACGAAACAGGCGAAGTCGTCGTAGATAAAATATTGGATACGGCGGGACAAAAAGGTACTGGTAAATGGACAGGCGTAGCAGCATTGGACTTGGGCGTTCCACTGACGCTTATTGCCGAATCGGTTTTAGCCCGCTGTTTATCTGCTCAGAAAGACGAGCGCGTAGCGGCCTCAAAACAACTTATTGGGCCTAAACCGGCATTTACAGGAGATAAAGCAGCTTTTATCAACGATCTAAAAAACGCGCTTTACGCATCCAAAATCGTTTCGTATGCACAGGGATATTTGTTAATGCGCGAAGCGGCGAAAGAATATCAGTGGAACCTCAACAACGGAGGTATAGCGCTGATGTGGAGAGGCGGATGTATCATCCGTTCCGTTTTTCTCGGAGAAATAAAAAAAGCCTTCGACCGTGATCCTGATTTGACTAACTTGTTATTAGACCCATTCTTCAAAGAAAAAGTGACTTCCGTACAGGCATCATGGCGTCACGTAGTCACTACTGCTATCGCTAATGGCATCCCCATACCTTGCCTTTGTGCTGGATTGACATATTTCGACGGATACCGTACCGAGCGTCTGTCGGCAAACTTATTACAGGCGCAACGCGATTATTTTGGAGCGCATACATACGAGCGCATCGACCGTCCGCGAGGAGAATATGCCCATACAAACTGGACTGGCAAAGGTGGTGATACATCTGCTTCTACGTATGTTGTCTGATTTTTAAGAATATGCTATCATCTCAAATCGCCTATTACAACGCACTTTCGGAAGAGGACAAATCAATCCTGCAAGCTGCAGCTTTAGAAAGCTGTTTTTACATCGAATACGGATTTATCCATAAAATGGAATCTTTATTCAACAGGAAATTCGTGATAAAAAAAATATCCGGCATTATCAACAATGCCGTCAAACATGATTTTTTTCTTGCCGAAACAGGGTGGAAGACAAAGTACACTGTATCCCCAGAATTTTTAGTATTTATTTTTCCCGAAATAAATTACCACGTATCCCTTCGGAAACAATTAGACTTGGATAACAAGACTTTTCGCTTTGCAAATTCACCCCTTGAATTGTTTAGAAATTGCCTGCATAAGCTGGTATATAAACCCGAACTATACGCTGAAGTCGAAAAATATTTCCTGACTTATGCTCCCGAATTTGTTCTGTATTGTTACACAATACTAATCGCCGATGATCGCTATGAGCAATATCTGAGTAAAATATCAAAAGATATAATCTATCATATTTTTGCTCAAACAATCAGTGAAGCCATAAGTGATCTGAACGACCTGACGGAGCTGCATGCAAAAATTAAAAAAATCGCATCATTAGCGAACTTTCCAGAATTATTGGAAAAATGCAACGTTAAATTATATGAACTGTTCCTGCAAGGGAAAATCGGAGAAGCATCTGAAAATGCCCCGGATAAATTTGATTATAAGGCTATTAAATGCCTTTTAGAAGGGAATATCGAAGAATCGGTTGCGCTATTCAAAAAATACATCAAAGAACAAACAAGGGAAGGCGCTAAAAAACCCATACCGTCAAATACATATTCCGCTTATTTTTACTTCATTGCATTACTTTTATCGGATTCCTCGATTTCAACGCCCGTGTTTCAAAAAACAATTCAATTTGCATTAAAAGACGCTAATAGACATTTTGCAATATATACAGCCATTGCATACGAAGCGTTGAACGAAGAGAAAGACAAGCTATCAGACCTGAAACAAACCATCAAAAGCTATATCACTGATAATGAAATCAGCTCCCTCTCATTGGAATCCATGCTCATTTATTATCTCATCGGTGAAAAAATGGATGATAAGCATGCGTTGCATATCTACCATATCATCAAAAAAGCGGTTGACGCTAAATATTTTCTATTGGGATATGAAGCGGCTTTTGTCGGCAAAACTTGGTTCAACAATAAGCAATTCTGCGATTTGTATGATGATTTAGCCCTGAAAATGAACTACCAGCCCGGAATTTCGCGCATCCAAAGAAAGACAGAATGGGAGAAATCCCTCAACCTTTTGCTGGGCATCAAATCGAAGACGGCTTCAAAAAGCAAGGAAAGCGGCGAAAGCAGCGCGCGGGTGGTCTATTATTTTAACCCTAAAAACAAAAACATCCAGCCGGTGTTGCAGTCACGAACGGCAAAAGGATGGTCAAAGGGACGGAACATCGCGATGAAAACGTTTACGACGCTCGAAGTAAAGGGCATCACCGAACAGGATATTCGCATATCGAAACATATCAAATATTACGAGAGCTATTACAATAGCTATTACGATTTTGACAAAAATGTTTTTATTGATATGGTCGGCCATCCCTATATATTTCTGGAAAACGCAAATGACCTGCCGGTTGAATTTGTTGCTGCTCAAGTAGTTGTGTCAATCAACAAAGTTTCTAAAGGGTATCAGCTTGTTACGAGCCTGAACGACGTCACTGAACCTGTTTTCATTGAAAAGGAAACAAATACGCGCTATAAAGTGTACAACCTGACTGCCAACCAGATTCGGATTATAAAGATAATCAACGAGCAAGAGATGATTGTTCCCGAAATTGGAAAGGCTAAACTCACGGAATTGCTTGGCTCGCTGAGCGCCGAAGGGATGGTCGTTCATTCCGACTTGGCGGCTTCCGGCAAAGATACGCATATTGAAATGAAGGAATTGCCCGCCGATTCGCGCATCCGCGTACAGTTGCTTCCTTTTGGAGACGGACTGAAAACCGAGCTGTTCAGCAAACCCTTCGGAGAAAGGCCTCCCTACTGCAAGCCGGGAAAAGGAGGCAAAATGCTTATTTCCAAAGAAAAAGACATCCAGTTGCAAGTGAAACGCAACTTGAAACAGGAAGCCGAAAACGAACAAACGCTTATGAATGACATTCAAAGCCTTGAGAGTTTGAACGTCAACGACGACCTGATGTCGTTCGACGACCCGATGGATTCGCTTTCTCTGTTAGATATGCTGGCCAACCGACAGGATATTTGCGTCGTAGAATGGCCCGAAGGTGAAAAGTTCAAACTTCGAGGCAAAGCAACCATCAGCAACTTAAATCTCAAGATTACAAGCGGCATCAACTGGTTCGATTTGCAGGGCGAACTGCAGGTAGATGAAAATACGGTGCTAACGCTTCAGCAGCTATTACGCCTCACCAAAAAGAGCCACAATCATTTCATTGAACTCGGGCAGGGCGAATTCCTCGCGCTGAGCGAGCGATTGAAAAAGCAGTTGGACAACCTCCGCCTGTTCTCTAACGAAGATAAAAAAGGTATTCAACTGAATAAATTCGCTTCCATAGGCCTGAGTGATTTCTTCGACGAAATGGAAAATGTAAAAGCCGATAAGGCTTGGAAATCGTTCCGCCAACAAATTGAGAAAATCAAAGTGGAAAATGCGCCCGTTCCGGTTGATTTGAAAGCCGATTTGCGAACCTATCAAGAAGAAGGATACCATTGGCTGGCGCGCTTGGCCGAATGGAACGCCGGCGCTTGCCTCGCCGACGACATGGGTTTAGGCAAAACCGTGCAGGCTTTGACCATTTTACTTCATCGCGCATCGCTGGGAGGGGCTTTAGTCGTTTGCCCCGTGTCGGTCGTCAGCAATTGGGTAACCGAGGCCGGGAGATTTGCGCCGTCGCTTCGCTTCAAGACTTTGGGCGTCAGCACAAGCAATCGCAACGAAATGCTGCAATCGCTCGAAGCGGGCGATGTGCTGGTGACAAGTTACGGACTGTTACAGTCGGAAGAAAAACTTTTCGCCGAACATGAATTTGCCACAATAGTCCTCGATGAAGCACACGTCATTAAAAATTACGCCACCAAAACCTCCAAAGCGACGATGCAACTCAAAGCCGGTTTCAGGATGGCGCTTACCGGTACGCCGCTGCAAAATCATTTAGGCGAAATATGGAACCTGTTCAACTTCATTAATCCTGGATTACTGGGCAGCCTGCAACATTTTACCGACACTTTTGTCAAAACCGACGACATGCAGTCGAAAAAGCATCTGAAGAAAATGATTGCGCCTTTTATCTTGCGTCGAACCAAAACGGCGGTTCTCGACGAGTTGCCCCCCAAGACCGAAATCGTGAAGAAAATACAACTATCCGACGAAGAAACGGCCTTTTATGAAGCCCTACGCCGTCAAGCGCTTGAAAACCTGAGCCATGTTGACGAATCTAAACATCTGCAGGTATTGGCCGAAATCACCCGATTGAGGCAGGCAAGCTGCAATCCGCTGTTGATCGACCCGAATATCCATATCCCTTCTTCCAAGCTGGCGACGTTTCTTGACATTGCAAACGAACTGATTGAGAACAAACACCGCGCATTAGTGTTCAGTCAATTTGTTTCGCACCTGGCGATTGTCCGCCGGGCATTAGACGAAAAAGGTATTACCTATCAATATTTGGACGGTTCTTCATCGCAAAACGAGCGACAGCGCAGTGTGAAAGAATTTCAGAACGGCAAAGGCGAATTGTTCCTTATCAGCCTCAAAGCTGGTGGTCTGGGCTTGAATCTCACAGCCGCCGATTATGTGATTCACCTTGACCCGTGGTGGAATCCTGCCGTAGAAGACCAGGCTTCCGACCGCGCGCACCGTATCGGACAGCAGCGACCGGTCACTATCTACCGCTTGGTTGCCGAAAATACGATAGAAGAAAAAATCGTACAGCTCCACCACCTCAAACGCGATTTGGCCGAACGCCTCCTCGAAGGCAGCGACATGGCAGCACGCCTCTCCGTACATGAAATAGTCGCCTTAATCCGCGAAGGCACCCATTTATGTCAGGGGGACGGAGAAATTGACATAAGTCCCCTTATGTAACAAACGCTATGATATGTTATTTCTGTGGGGCTGTAAATAATACTGGGAGACAACCGAATATATCGTCATGGGTTAAACATCCCGTAGGGATGTTACGCTCGGTAGAAAAATGATGCCACATCCATTCGCATGCCGTAGGTATGCGACCTATTTATGGTTGCATACCTACGGCATGCAAAAAATGAGAAACATGCATTTTCTACCGAGCGATGCATCCCTAACGGGATGCGGGGATTGATTTAACGGCATTTTCTACCGAGCGATGCATCCCTAACGGGATGCGGGGATTGATTTAACGGCATTTTCTACCAAGCGATGCATCCCTAACGGAATGCGGGGATTGATTTAACGGCATTTTCTACCGAGCGATGCATCCCTAACGGGATGCAACCGTAGAAACGCAATATATAGATTACGGAATGTTTCTACCGATATCATGTCCCTACGGGACAAAATTCGATTTCTACCGATATAATGTCCCAATGGGACTATTTTACATGCTGTATATCAGCAAATTATAATGAAGTGCGAAACAGGAATTATTTAGGTGTCACTATCAAATTCCTGAACTGTATAGGGCCGCCTTCGCTCTGAAGCCCAATATGCCCTTCTTTTACTTTGTTTGTCCCCTGATTCTGGAGTACGCCATTAATATAAATCGTGATTTTCCCATCTTGCACTTCGATTTTGGCTTTATTCCATTCGCCGACCGGCTTTTCATTCGATGCAACCCGTTTCCTGATGACCGGAAAAGCAGGACGTCCGCTATCAGGCTCTACATATTCATCCAAATCCGAGCCGGATAGCATCACAAAATCACCGGCATTTCCACCCTGGAGCTGACATTCAATAGCCTTCGGGAAGGCATTACCGGCTTGCGTCTGCGCTATCATCATAAAAATACCGCTGTTGGTTGCTTCTCCCAGCCATTTCCACTCCAATTCCAGCGTATAATCTTTGTACTTCTTCTTCGTGTACATATACCCGAAAGGAACGCCCGTTATCATTATGGCTCCATCATACACGGTATATACAC
>Ga0099364_10014675_pt1 | contig 10400 bp, 13 predicted proteins | sample TergutTh196P3_FD_73070 | JGI IMG/M metagenome (GOLD analysis project Ga0099364, IMG submission 73070) | Microcerotermes parvus P3 segment gut microbial communities from Pointe-Noire, Republic of the Congo - Th196 P3 | ecosystem: Host-associated > Arthropoda: Insects > Digestive system > Gut ...
GCCCACCACGCCGAATACGCGGTTTACAAAACTAAAACTCTGGGCCGCCGACATCCTTTCGGATTTTTGGGAAAATCCGCGGATATCGCAAAACAAGACCGCAAAGCTCACCGTCCTCGCGTCGCCAAGCTCAACGTCGCTTATCTCCTGTTTGCCGAGGTATTTCAGGAATTGCACCGGCACAAATTTATAATATGTCTCGCACAATTCCTCCACCTTTTGGATATACGCCTCGATATCGTCAACCATTTTGCCGAAAGAGACGGACAGAGTCTCTATTTCGTCGTTTGTTTTTACGTCGTCGTAGAATATCTGGCTTCCGTCCCCGTGCTTGTATCGGGTTACGTTTCCGGTGAGCCTGTTTATCGGACGGGCGACTATCCTCTGAGCCACGATCACAATAACAAGCGTTATCACAGCCAGCGTCGCCAATATGGGGATCAGCATACTGGAAATCCCGTACCAAAGTTCTCTTTCGACAGTAGAACGATACATAAGCGCTTTAATCATTACATCTTCATCGAAGAATTTCGTCACCGAAAAAACATAATCGTCGGTGAACATCAGCCAATTGTCGATAGCCCCCGGAGAAAAGCCATGTAATTCGTGGGTAATCAAATACTCTTCATCAGATATATGCTCTTCGCCTCTTGGGATTATTCTTTCATCGGAATCGTATAGTCTGACGTTCTTCCCGGCCGCGAATTCATATACGAAATTCTCATCTTCCCGCATCGATTTATAATTTATATCGAAGAGCAACGTTTGGGAACCGTCCGGCTCAGGTCTGTATACCGTCAGGCGGTCTACTTTAAACGGGCTGATCTGCGTGAAAAAAATGTACTCTACGTTCTCATACTTCTCGCTTGGCTCTTCCATCAACAATATATCCGAAAGAGGGTGGATATTTGAGCCGAACAACACGCCTTGAGCAAAATGAACAGCTTCGGTGGTGTTGCCAAGCCGCCGAAGAAACAGTATAGAGCTGACGTTATTATAAGTCACGAAAGACAAAAAAACGCCTAAGAACAAAGATACGCCGAGCATGACAAGTAGGAGTTTTTTTCGTATCGATGATTTATTGCCCAGTTTTTTCATAAACTAAAATCCTCTCCGGTTCCTGTCTTCAGCTTTTTCTTCACCGCACAGCCGATGCTGTAAGCCTATTAAAACAAATCTCATTTATTTCGTGATTTCGTATCAGCTAATCGACCCTACGAGCCACAGGGCGGCTGCGACATAAAAAAACGAAATAAGGCATAAGACCGACAGCGCGATTCCAGCGCATAAAAACGTCATATCGCCTCCGCGTAAATAAACGCGCAATGACAGCACGGTTCCTACAACGCTGAGCAATAACAGAACAGCGGCAAGCCAAAGCGGCATGGCGAGATCAACTCCTTATAGCTTATCTAAACAGATTTCTAAGATCCCTTAGCGACTGTTCCAATTCCTTCCACGATTCGCTCAGGCTTTGGTCCTGTGCCGCCGTCGCGGTTGAGCTTCTCCCGAACAGCTCGGCGACGAAATACTTGTTGCCTACCCTGGCGACTCCAAGCCCGGCGATAGCGTAGTCGGGGTTCAGCATGTTGGTTCTGTGGCCGGATGAATTCATGAAAGCAGTGTTGAAAGACGCCATATTAGTATGGGTTGCGCTGCCTTCTCTCCAGGCGATATTTTCACTGCTCATCTGCAGCGCGATACCGAATTCCGCGAACACCGTGCTGTAGTTACTGCCATCCGGTCTTTCGTGTGAGTATTTTGTAATAAGTTCGGAAGCGCGGCGCTCCGCGGCCCTTCGCATGGTTTCGTCCATTTGCAGCGCGGGCGCTCCGACTTTCCTGCGCTCCGCGTTGATGAGATTCAGCAACTCGTCGGCCTGCGCTCTTAAATTGTCGACGGTGTTTCCGCCGCCGCCGCTTTGCGCCGGAGCGCTCGGCGTTTGAACCGCCCCATCCCCGGCTATTCTCATGGGAGCGTCGGCGATGGCGGCTGTCGGCCTGAATTCCACGACGTTATTTCTTGCTGTGTATTTCGTGAAATTCACGGCTCGCCGATTCCTTCCGGGCGGGCACGCTTCCCCGTCGAAATAGGAGAACGCGTCGCCTGTCACCGTCCTCGTGATGTCTCCGCTCCCCCAGGTCATTGAGTTCCCTGAAAGGTACGCATGAATATAAACGTCCGCTCTCGCCGCGTTGTTAAAGTTAAGTTTTCTCTCGTTGCGCGGCTCTACGTCGTACCAACCCCGAGTCCGCCATTTTTGAGCCTGGCCATCGAAATAGGCTAGGCCGACGAACATTCTTCTGTCGAAGTCGTTGCGGATTCGCAGCTCCAGCGCAGACGCGCATATGGGCTGCGCGCATAGCGCTGCGAGCGCGGCGAAAACCGCGGCGAAGATTTTCCATTTCAAAGCCGCATGTTTTTTCATATTAATGAAAATTATTTTAAAATGTTCCATGTCTTCATTCCTTTCAGCGCAAGCAGCAAATCAAGGCGCTCCGTCAGTTTTTTTACCTCCTGCGACGACGTTTTTGCAGTACTTCAGAGGCTATTTTTCCTGCATACTCTCGACGAGCGCCTGAAAGCGGGCTTCAAGATCGTCGTTATCCGCCGGCTGAGGAGCGATCGTTGTTCTTTCCTGACTCAAAGGCTCCTCGGGCTCAAGGGTTTGCCTGTTTGACGTGTTTACTCCGCCTGACGCCAGCGCCGTCGCTTGATATTGCAGCCGCTCCAGTCTCCGCTCTGTCGGCGGATGCGAGTTAAACCCGGAAGGCTGAGTAACCACTCCTTTATTTCTCATAAGAACAAACGCGTCGTGTAAGCCAAAAGCGTCATAACCGGCTTTGTGCGCAATCTGTGCCCCCGCGTCGTCGGCCTCGACTTCCTGTTCTCTGCTAAACCCCGACTGAGCCAGCATTAACCCCCCAAGCCCCAGGATTTGCAGCAGAGCATTATCCGATCTGCCGACAAGCTCAGCCGCCAACCCTATGCCCAAATTTTGACCGAGGGATCTGGAATAATGCCCTTTCGTTATATGGGCGGCCTCGTGCCCGAGAATTCCCGCCAACTGATCCGCATTCTCCAGAGCGTTCATCATTCCCTGCGTAACATGAACCGAATACCTCGAACTTGACTCAAACTTGACATAAGCGTTTATTTCCGGCGCCGGGTCAAATTGCAGCGGAGCATGTGTCAGCCCCGCGGCCGCCGATATCTTTTCCCATACCTGCGAAGCCGCCGCCCTGCTGACGGCGCCTGTATCCGCTACCCGCGCGGAAGGCGAAACGCTGTAATAGTCATCCCTATAGCTGTCTTCCAGCCAGACCCTAAAGTTATTCGAATAAGTTCTTTCCATCCTATATGTGTACGCAATTCCATCCTTATCCATAATCATTACGTCATAGCGGACGTTGACCGGCACGTTCAGGCTCATGGACTGGCCGGAAGGGAGAACGTGGTCGCCAAGCAGGTCGGTTCCCCAACTATCGTCCGTTACCGGGCTTACGTACAGATAATAAGCTGTGCTCGACGTCCTGTTTTCTATCTGCATGGTTACATTTGGACTGGCCGGAAGGGAGAACGTGGTCGCCAAGCAGGTCGGTTCCCCAACTATCGTCCGTTACCGGGCTTACGTACAGATAATAAGCTGTGCTCGACGTCCTGTTTTCTATCTGCATGGTTACATTTGCCGCTTCGGCAGGCACAGCCGTGACAAGCGTGAATAAACACATCAAAACAAGAATCCCAAACTTCCCTTTCCCTTTCCCTTTCATTTTATTGACCTCCTTGAATAATTTGGTAGTGCGTATACAAATCCCATTTCGATACTTCCTTAGACCGCCCCGTCAATCTACGTGACCGAGAAATCTCATTCGCCGGACTTTATCGTCGTCGTCGAGTTCAAATGAAAAGGTAAGGTATCCGGCTTCGTCGTCTTCATAAATCAGGCGGCTATCCTCAATTCTGTCCGGCTCGCCGAAAGTTTTCAGCAAATCCGCTTTGGCGGAGCCTTTATCAATTCCCAAAAAACCTCCAAACCCCGCTTCTTCGACATTCACCAGGATAATAAAAAACCTGTCTTCGCCTTCATAGGGGTACCCCATTACAGTAATCTGTATTCCCGGATGCCTCATGGTCGTATACTTCAGTTCGTTGCTGCCGGTATGCGGATCCAGTTCAGTTGCTTCCTCCCATGTCACGTCATTTCCATAACGGTCGCTTCCAAATTGTACTTTCAGCGCTTCAGCGCTGGGATATCTTTCCAGTAATTGCTCCCAGCATTCAAGAATCGCCTCGTCATTGCAATGCGCAACGCCAGGGAAACACGCCGCCGACAATACCAAACAACAAATCGCCAAAATCTTTTTCATTTCAGCCGTCTCCTCATCTTTATGCAGGGGGCGGATTACCATCCGCCCTCTCTCGTATTTGCCGGAATTTAAGCCTCGATGATATCCGCCTAGCCCTGAGCTATATCGTCGAGGGTAAACGTAGTTCTCGAATTGTCGCGCACCTCTTGCCACCATTTTACGTACGAATCTTCGTCCGTATCCACCATCATAATGTCATACGTGCCGGGTTCCAGGCTCACTTGAAGATCATTGCCGCTCCTGAGGTTGCCGTGCCCCTCCAACCAGTTTCTCCCCCAGTTTCCATCTGAGGATAACTTTACATACACGCGAGTAACCGTATATCCTGTGTCATTAACGATAGTGTGCATTGCGTTCGCCTCGGCGGGGTTTGTCAATTCAAGTACTGCCGCAAAAAGCAACGCTAAAACAAATATCCCGATGATGATTTTTCTCATTTTATTTACTGCCTCCTTATAGTTGATACATAAACCAAAATCCCCGTAAACTTACAATTGCCATGATGCATATCGCATTAAAGATTCCTATATCCCGCTTTTCAAACAATCACTCCTACTCGACCCATTCCAAACCTATGAGCCATTCCTCAATACGATCTTCGTAATCTTCAAACCAATCCGCCGCAACCGAAACCGTGGCCACGAAACTGTAAACGTCGGTGAAGATGTACAGGGAAACGTTCATGCGCGTGTCCTCGTTCTGTCCCGTTGCGTACGCCGCCATGACGCAGGGATATGTAAAATGCGCCGAGAACACGCTCGGGTTCATATCGATTTCTATGTCGTCCACATCGCCGCCGTCGTCATAGACGAACATTTCTATCAAATCCCGCACGTCGTCGGGCTCTTGAAGCTCGCTGTCCTCGATCGTCCCCCGAAAAATCTCAAACGTCAGTAAGCCGTCAACGGAGCGTGAATACGAAACATTGCTCAAGTTTTCATCCAACGGGAACGGGTCGTCTCTGAACTCGACCACTTCCGCGTCGTCAGGAAAATTCGTGCTCCTGAGCCAAAGTCCCTTTACCCCCGCGTCCGGTTCGGCTGCAAACGAAACCCCCGCCATGCCCATAAATACCGCCACTGCCAGTAACAACGCCAAAATAGCTTTCAATTTCATGTTCTTCATATTAAATATCTCCTTTTTTTGTTTATTTCTTTTCTCTCACGTATTCCCCGTCGATTGTCACCCCCGCGCCGAACCATCCCCCGTACTTCAATTCCTCGGTCGTTTCGACTTTTGCCGTTTCGCCGTCAAAGGTTATAGTGACGGAGTCATCGTCATCGCCGGTAGGCGACGGCGACGTCATTTTGCCGCCTGAAAATTTACCGGGACCGTAGAATTCGCCGGTGTTGTGCGGCCCTCTTTTCATAACCACGAAGATCTCGACCGCATACTCATCCTCCTCTTCTCCCTTTTCAAGCGTCATGTATCCGTCGAAGGCTTCGCTTTTCAGCCTATAGAACCCCTGGGCGTCTTCCGCGTTTTTCCGCAGCCAGTCCCGGCGGAGTTCCGTGCCGACCTGCTCGTAACGCATCCAGTAGGCCGTTTCGTAGGCGTCGGTTTCGGAGACGCCGCGTTCCATGTCTTCTTTGACCGAGGCGGCGATCACTTCTTCGCCTTCCTTTTCGAGTGCCTCATACTCATCGGGCGTGAGCCTACCTTCGGCTTCCTCCATCCCCAGCGTGAACTGGTCGAAAGCGCTTTTGTAGCTCTCGTTTTTCATATACTCCTCGTGATTTTCCGGAAGCGCCGCCGAAGCAAAAGAAACCGCCGCCATACCGAGCGCGAAAGCAAACAACACCGTCATCGCAAATTTCATTTTTTTCATTTGATATCCTCCTCAAAAAATGCAGACCTCGTACCGAGCGCGAAAGCGAACAGCACCGTCAACGCAAATTTCATTTTTCATTTGATATCCTCCTTTAAAGTAATCGTCATCCAAATCTCTTCACGGTTGCTATAATTGTCTGAGCGACAATCCTTCGAGAGGAGATGGAAGACATGCAGCAACTTGAGATCAACGAGGCGAAAACACGCCTTCCTGAGTTGGCCCGTAAGGCCGCCGGCGGGGAATCTTTCGTCATAGCCGACGCCGGGAAACCCCTGGCCAAGATCGTGGGATACGAAGAAAACGGAACTTCAAAACGAGCAAAACTTTTCGGCTGTATGCGAGGTCAGGGACATGTAGTGAAAGACCTCGACTTCAAAGCTTTCTGCCACGAAGAAATTGCCGAAATGTTCGGCCTGGAACAATGAAACTGCTCCTCGACACGCAGATGTTAATCTGGCTGTTGTTTTGGCCGGAAATTTTGCCGCAAAAAGCTCGTGAAATTATCGGCGACGAAAAAAATGAGCTCTGTTTCAGCCCTGTGAGTTTATGGGAAGTGAGCATCAAACGTTCCCAGAACAAACCGGATTTTCAGGTGGATGCAAGGGCTATGCAAGAAAACTTATTGGATAAAGGCTGTTTGGAAGTCCCTATCACCAGTTCTCACGCTATCGCCGCCGGAGAACTGCCCATGTTTCATAAAGACCCTTTCGACCGTCTTCTGATAGCGCAGGCGATGATCGAAAATCTTTTTGTGCTCACCAGCGACAAGAAAATAACCGAGTATACCTCGCTTGTGATGTTTACTCCCCGATAATTACAACGCGCCTAATTGTGCCCATATTCTGTTGTCAAGATGCTAAAATCAACCCGGCATTAATCTTTCGTTACCGCGGGCGGATTACCATCCGCCCCTACATTCACGGCAGCGTGAGCGTCGCTTCCATGCGTTCCTTGATTGGCGTGAAGCGTTCTTCTTCCTCTTGTGGATACTTCAGAATGAACCCGGCTTTCATGTCCTCGTTAACGATCCCGTATTCGTGGAAGATGTACACCGCGCCGTCTATACCGCCGCCGCCTTCGTAGGCTATCGAATAGAATCCCGCCCCGCTTCTCTCGGAGTCCTCGACAATATAGGCAACCCGGTCGTAACATTCCAGCAGCAGCGCATCGCCGTCTTCACCGGAGACGTTGTGGCCTCCCCAGATAGTGAGCGTGTATTCTCCGTCCGCGCTCTCTAACCAAATCCCGTCGCCGTTGTCAGATTCGTGTTGCGTATCGAAGATGCCGGGATACTCCGCCGAGTAACCGAAACGGGCGTTGAGGTACGGTTTGTATTGCTCTGTGTTCGCCGCCGCGCCTCCCGTCAAAAACGAAACGGCTAATAAAGCGCACAAACTCAAAAGAAATTTTTTCATGTCTTCCTCCTTGCGATACGATTCCTGGCTGCATGTTGTCCAAAGTAAAATGTCAATACCTCTGCGTTTATTTGATATACAAATGTTTATTTTCGGGAATTCAGGTTGCAGTTAAACTGGAGCCTCACACATAACGCTGCGACTCATTGCCCTGACAAACGCCTGGTTTTAAAACCTCAATCAATATGACTCATGGTAAATTCGAGATACCAGTTTCCTGAACCCCCGGACGGACGCATATTCATTCGTGTGTATGAATCTCCGTCCTCATCCACCAGTCTTACGTCATAACTGGCGCCGTCCTGCACATTCACTCTAAAATCGTTTCCGCTGCTGAGGACATTGCTGCCCAGCATGTCCTCTCCCCATCCGCTGGATCCGGCCGGGCTGACATACAAATAGTAAATTGTGTATCCCGTATTATTAATTATCCTGAGAGTTGCCGCCTCGGCGGATACGGCTGTAACAAACAGCATTGAAACAAGAATCCCTATACCGATGATTTTTTTCATTTTGTTCACGTCCTCCTTTTGAATTTTTAAACCCAAATTCCCGAAAATTGCACATTTGTATATCAAATAAACGCAATGGTATTGGGATACGCCCCTGTTAAAACGAGGATACGCGTATGCAAAAAGGTTTTCAGTACCTTATGTACAGAAAAAAGTAGACATATGTACAATTTTTTTGTGACGGCGATTGTTTTTACTCAAGCGTTTGAGTATAATCACTCAACACATTGAGCAAAACTCAAACGCATTACCGCGACGAAGGGACAGCCATACTGATATGCATAGAACGTTTGTAAGAATAAAATACGGAGGGTAAACAGCGTGGGTTTCACGATAACAGCGGCTGAGCTTATTGCGTTTCTCCGCTCGAAGGGTTACACAATACGAACTGAACGCGCAAGGCACGGGACTAAAGCTGTAAAAGGCGGGCATAAGATACCTATACCGATACACAGAGGAACAATGGCGGATGGAACGGTGCGGAGTATACTGGCGCAAGCCGGATATACGACTAATGACGTTATAGAATGGAGGCGGCAGTAATGGCGCGCGAATATAACCTGAGTTTAATATTTTACCCCCAGAAAAGGGGCGGCTACACGGTCATATGCCCGGAACTGCCGTTTTGCGTCTCGGAAGGTGAAACCCTCGACGAAGCTACGGCTGCCATCTATGGCGTGATAGCTGATCTTTTACCGGACGAGATAAATAAAGGTGAGGCCGACGAAGAATTATTGAGGATCGGACTTTGCATGAAGGGAAAGCTATTCCGGGAGGTAGAGGTCGCGATTGACGAGTCCGGCGAGGTTATCCTCCCATTGATTGGTGAAAATTCCAAACCTCCCGCAGGTGTTGCCCAGCAATGCGCTCCACTCGCTGTATGACCGCATACGAAGCGAATCCCGTTTACCGCGGAATGCATTGGCGTCAATAAACGCAACCTATTGGAATTAGGCGAACGAGTAACGGTAGTACAAATGAGCAGCTACTCGGTTGAGTTTACTCGTCGGGCAAATGCACAAATTCGACGTTTTAACGACTTCCAAAGCGCGCCGGGGAACCCGCAAGGCTCCCCGGCTGTAAACTGTCATTCAAGCCTTATGACTGATCACCGAGTTTCAGCATGAAGAGTGCAGCGGCCGATTGAGTCGGAAAGCAACCTGACTTCAATAAAATAAACTCCGGCATTCAATCTTTCTAAGATGAAAGCATTGAGATTCTCGCCTGAATCATCATCCTCAGCGACAAGATCTCCATCCTGATCGTGAAAAAACAGAAGCGTATCCATATTTCCTCTGGTCTGGACAACAAAAATAGTTCCATCGCGAGTAATTTCGTAACGATACCACCGCGATTCGCCCGAGTCATGAAAGAAAACCGGGATAGCTTCTCCAAGCTTTATGTCGACCGCGCTGGAACGTTCGATATTCCGATCATTGTCCACAGGTATCGGATCAAAATTTGCCGCGATCTCATAATCTCCTGTGGTTTCGCCATCAAATCCCCTCAAACGAAAAAGAAAAACCTGATCAGGCTCGACCAGCATTTCAATTAAGGCATTGGACTCCATACCGCCGTCGTCGTTTGCCGTCACTAAATTGAATTGAGGATCGTAAACTTCCAGATAGGTATCCGTATTTCCGAAAGTCTCCGCGGTAATAAAACCTCTTTCTTCCGCGCGGACGCTATACCAATATCTTGTTCCGGCGGCGATAGTTCCATTATGAGCGGTTCCAAAACGCAATTCCACAGGCTCGGGAATAGGATCGCTGGTTACCAGGATGCGGTATGGCCCCGCGACTTCGTTGTTAACACCCCTTAATTTAAACAGGTATGTTCCGCTTGCGGCGCCAATCATTTCGATGCGGGCATTAATTCCTTCCCCTCCATCGTCATTCTCTGATATCAGGTTTCGCTGGGCGTCATAGGCCTCCAGATAAGTGTCTGTTTCTCCGAGGGTCTCTATCACCAAAATGCCGGGTTCAGTAACTTGGATACTGTACCAGATTTCCTCGCCGGAAGATAAATTCCCGGAAATTGGAGAACCTCCCAAACTCAGTTTCAGGGGCTCTTGGGCAAGCGCATTGTGGGCGAACGGCCCGATGAATACAAAAATAAATAATGAAGCGAATACCTTTTTCATCTCATTACCACACCTTTCGTTCAACTCAGAATATAAGTTTCTCCGCGACTCGCGTCGCTGCAACTGCCATAAAAACCAACGGGGTCCCCAACGCATACTTCACTTACTCCCTCAATTCGTCTTCCTCCT
>Ga0099364_10014676_pt1 | contig 10400 bp, 9 predicted proteins | sample TergutTh196P3_FD_73070 | JGI IMG/M metagenome (GOLD analysis project Ga0099364, IMG submission 73070) | Microcerotermes parvus P3 segment gut microbial communities from Pointe-Noire, Republic of the Congo - Th196 P3 | ecosystem: Host-associated > Arthropoda: Insects > Digestive system > Gut ...
TGTCCGCACCGTTTGATTGCAAACAATCAGATATTTTTGGACTGCATTCATTTGCTTACTCAACACGAACCGGGCAATGAATTGCATATTATTCCCGAAGTATCAGTTCCGGGCGGTAGCATTGATTATGTGCTTGCTTCTGTCAAAAATGGTAAAATTAAAGATTTCACAGGCGTTGAGTTACAGACATTAGACACAACAGGTTCTGTGTGGGGTTATCGTCAGTCGTTTTTAGAATCACAAGGAATAAAACAAACCGCCTTTGATGAAAATGCAACTTTCGGAATGAATTGGAAAATGACAGCCAAAACAATTTTGGTACAAATGCATCACAAAATAACAACTTTTGAAAACTTGAACAAGCACATTGTTTTGGTTTTGCAAGATTGTTTGATGAGATATATGAAAAAGGAATTTTCGTTTGAACATATCTCAACCACGCCAAAAATTGGCGATTCGTTTCACTTTCATAGTTATCAATTACTTCCCAATAAAGACAAATATCGTCTATCGCTGTTTGAGCGTGCAAGTACTGACGCAGAAGGTATTGCTCTCTGTTTAGGATTAAAAGCAGAAGCGAATGTAGAATTAGACGTGATTTTAAAGATGTTGGAAAGTAAAATCTCTGAAAAAACGTTGTTGAAATTGTAAATGCTGTTAATAGTCAAGTTGTCAGCAAAACAGATTATTCCGTAATTGACCTGTCAACTGCGGACGAACGAGGAAATTGTTTTTATTTGTTTGACTTGGAAATTCCCGAAGAGTTACAGCAATTAGAAAATGTAATCGGCAACAACAATTTAGAAACATTCAATTTCAACGACAACAGATTGGCAGACATTCATTCTATAATTGTTGTATTGGCAGACAATAACAATGAAGTTTCTTTGTACAAAAAATTATCGCCTGTTGAAATTATTGGTCGTGGCGGATTTCTGTTGTGGAAAGAAGTTGCAAGTGAAAGGTTTGAGAGATTTAACGAGCAGGTATTGAGAATAAGTCCACAAGTTTTGAGAGTTCAAAACCAACTAATTATATCGGATTTAAGTTCTATAGAAAAAAGTTTTGGCATTGACGATGTAATTATTAGAGAAGCAAATATTGGACTTGATGCAATTAGAAATATTGATATTGTCAGCAACATTGAAACATTGGAAGAGATTGTTACAGATGTCAGGTTTGCAAGAAAACTCACTAAAATTGCGCGAAGTTCACCTGTAATCTTAATGAATATTCCTAACTCACAAATTATTGCATTTTCGAGAACACACCCAGCAGTCAGAACAATTAAACTGTCTGACGATGGTACACAATTTCGTTTGGATACGAAAAAGTCAAAAGATTTGTTTGTTAAATTGATGAACGATGATTTTTTAACTTCTGAACTGACGCGCTTGTATTATGAAAGTTTGGCAAAAGACAATATAATAGAGGAGTCATAAAATGGTTAAACAAAATGCACTGCCTCTAACTGGCGGTTTGGCGCAACGGCGGCAGTAGCCCGCAGAAAAGGTAGTGCGAAATTGAAAGGTAGTCGCATGCATAAATGGTAGTGTAAGCCGCCGCTGCGCCAAGCCGCTCTGACGTTATCGGCAACCCGCGAACAGAGCAACACGGACACGAAGGATAAAATTATTAAAATACAGATAATTATATAAAAATGGCAGGAGGACAAGCAACTAATTCAGGCATTGATTATCAGCAACGAGTTGCTGCGTGGTGTCTTATTAATCAATTTATAGAATTTGACATATCAGTTTACTTTGACCAATTGGACGAAGAATTAATTATTCAAAAAGTTTTATTTGAAACAGATAAACCTATTGACGATATAAACATAGAATGTACAAATCATAAAAAAATATTTCTTCAAATCAAGCGAAGTATAAACCTTTCGACAAAAGAAGAAAGTGATTTTTCAAAAACAATTTCCCAATTTACAGATGAGTATGTGAAAAATCCGTATGCAGAAGACTATTTTGGACTAATTACGACCTCCGACGCTTCGGGAAAAATTACCAATGATTTGAAAAAAATTTGCGTTTCAATTCGATTAAACGACAATGCTTTTACAGATAATCCACTTAATGAATCCGAAAAAGATAGTCTAAAAAAAATTGAAACTGTTTTCGTAAATATATATGAAAAAATCACAAGCAAAAAGCCCGATGATAAAACTTTCATTAGGTTTCTTAAACGGATTTTCATTGGGGTATTAGATATTGAAACAGGACATTCCAACGAAATCGCATCATTAATGTTACTTCGGAGTATTGGATTTAATAATCCTGACCTTATTTGGTCTTTGCTTATCAAGAACTGTCTCCATTATGCTTCAGAAAGAATGTCAGTTGACAAGCCAAAACTGAAAGAGATTTTTGATAGACATCTTGAAAAAGAAAATAAAAAAGAAAAGGACGAAGATTTATCAGAACTCTTAAAAACGGAAATAATAACTATGGGATATTTCCCTGTTGGCAAAGAAGTTTTATTAATTGAATCGTTCAGCGAAGAGTTTGATTATATGATTGTAGAACTTTATCGTTTTACTGATGACGGTCGCATAAAGAATGTTTTTTATAACAACAAAATAAAAATTCAGGGTGGATATGAATGGGTAGTTGTTCAGAGGTTCGCAACAATGTCAGGTTTAGAGCGATTCTTAGAAGAGGCACAGGATAGTTTTTTAGATAAAAGAATTGTGATTTTACCAGCCAAAGACATTGATGAAGTTGAAAATAGCCAATGCTCACTACTTCACAAAATATATCTTGAAAGACTTGTCAAAGACAACAAAACCCCTTTATCGTGCTTACATTGTGGCAAAGGAGTAAACACTAATGAATCTTTGGTCATTGAAGTTGAAGACGAAAATAGCCACGCAGCAGTTGGATTAATTCATAAAACTTGTGTTCGCCCGATAGATAGAATACTTGGTATTCCTAAAGGAAACAGAGAGGAGACGAAAGAACATTTAAAAAATTTTGATTATAAACTTTGGGGTACCTTGCTGATGAAAGGACAAGGTATGCTTAACGCATTGAAATCTTCACCTCAATTAATACAAGGTAGAATACCTTTGGTTGCTTGGAATTCAAAAGAAGAGTATGATACAGACTATAGTTTCTGTATAAAGTTTATACTTGAAGATGGTTCCAGTTCATATTCGTATCAGAGGAACAGAATAGAAAGGTTAAATAAACTCCAAGCGGAAGAACATCTTGAATTATTTAATTCTGTTCAAAAAAAACAAACAGAAAAAAATGACCCTTTGTGTGTTTTATCCATAAGTAAAGTTACAGCCCCTTACTCTGAACTCCTAAAAATTAAGACACCAGAAGAAACTATTTTAGAGATTAAATCTGCGGAAGTAACAAAATACAGCAAATTAATAGCAAAAACATTTGATAGAGATATTTTTTATTATGCCCCATTATGTATAGTTCGTGATATTGAAACAGAAACATTCATAAATTTAAGTAATGTTGTGCCAATTGTTTCAGACCCATTGACTTTTGATAATCTACTAAGTAATTGGAGAAAAATTGGTTTTAAAATTGACAATCCAGTTGAATTAAAAATCATCAAAAGCGACAAAGATTTTGATAACTATATGCGAATGTTTTTTGCTGATAATATGATTCCTATTTTAGACCCAATATTTGATAAAAATTTCACATTAGTTCAAGGTATTCAAATTCAAGAAATTAATTCAATGGTTGAGAAAATGGAACTATCCAAATCAAACAATAGCGCTGAATGAAAACAGAAAAGTTAATCAATAGGGCAGCCGATAACGAGCGGTTTGGCGCAAGCGGGGCAGTAACTCGTCCGAAAGGCAGTGCGGATTTTGAAGTTTTGTTCCTCGTATCAAGTGTAGTGGAAGCCCCGCCTTCGCCAAGCCGCCACTACGTTGTAGGCAATGCAGTGCGCTCCGACAAGGTTGTAAAGTCAGCCAATGATCGTTGCTTCATTGACTGCGAAGAGCGTATTGAAAACTAACCTTAATAAATTTGGCATGAAATTTGATAGAAATAAAATAATTGTTAATCAAAAACTAAAAATCGAAAATTGATATGATTTACCATTTAAAAATAATTTTGCGCAATTTGCGCCGCAACAAGTTCTACTCCGCTATCAATATTGGCGGATTGGCTATTAGTTTGACAGTCTGCATCCTTATCATGTTATGGGCGTGGGACGAAATGAGTTTCGACAGGTTTCACCCGAATGCTCCACATATTTATCGTGTGAACGAAAAATCTCTCGACAGATATTCGTATGTTACACGTGAAGCAGTGGCTCACGCAGCGATAGCCGAAATACCTGAAATCGAAAAAACGTGTCGGGTTGGCTATTATTATGGCGCAAGTTTTTGGGAATACGAAAACAAAAGATTTTATACCAGCGCTTTTAACGGCGTGGCAGTAGATACATCGTTTTTTGAAATGTTCGACTTTAAAATCGTGAGGGGTAATTCCTTTACAGACCATTTGTCAATGGTAATTTCGGAGTCCAAAGCCAAAATCATTTTCGGCGACGACGACCCGATAGGAAAACTCATTAAATCAAGCCACGACAAGTTGTTTCACATTACCGGCGTAGTGGAGGATATGCCGAAAAATACCCATTTCCGTTACGATTATTTTGTTCCGTTAATTGCTCTGCAACTCGACTATACCCGCGCTGAAATAGGTACAATAGAAGTTGAGAATTGGAGAGGCGCACTTGTTGAAACGTTTTTTCAACTAACGCCTAACGTTGATATGGCTTTGGTTGCCGACAAAATCGGTAATATGGCAACGCGTCGCACAAACAACGAAACAACGTTCATTTTGCAACCGCTGTTAAAAATGCATCTGTTTCTTGCCGACGGGCAACCTGAAGGTATGAAAACGGTACGCCTGTTCTGTATCATTGCCGTATTGATTTTATTGATTGCATGTATCAACTATGTAAATTTGGTAACAGCACGCGCCTCCAAACGCAGTAAGGAAATATCCGTAAAAAAAATAATGGGAGGAGGACGCAAACTGTTAATAGGGCAATTGACCGGAGAAGCCGTATGTCTCTTTTTCTTGGCTTTGGCGCTTTCCACGATCTTTGTCTATTCGTTTTTCCCTTTGTTCAATAAAATTGCAGACAAAGAGATGGTATTCAGCCTGTTCAGTTTTCCTACATTGTTGGTTTACGGCATAACAACGGCGGCGGTAGTGTTGTTGGCGGGTTTATATCCTGCAATTCATCTGTCGTCGTTTAGTCCGTTAGACGCTTTTCGCGGAGGCGCTACCGGGCAGGGTAAACACAGATACCTTCGCCAAACATTAGTCGTTGGGCAGTTTGTTTTTTCTTTCGGTTTAATTGTAGCCATGATTGTTATTGGCTCACAATTGAAGTATATGCGCAAAATTGATATAGGTTACGATAAAGAAAATGTGTTTACTTTCATGGTGCGGAATATGTATATGCACTACGAAACGGTAAAAAACGAATTGTCGAAAAATCCCAATATCATTGGCGTTTCAGGAGGTTTTTTAGATGGAGTCACTACTGTGAATGTAGATTGGGAAGGAAAGGCATCGGGCGATAACCCGCAAGATTTTTCTCTACAGCAATTTAGCCACGATTTTTTCCAATTAATGAACATGCAATTGATTAGCGGCGAATACTTGTCGGAACACGATATAGGAAGTTACGTATTGGTCAACGAGGAGGCAGTTAGAGTGATGGAGATAGATAATCCCGTAGGCAAACAAATTCGTGGCGCTATCTATTCACGTACAGATGAATATTATACTATAAAAGGCGTAGTGAAAGATTATCATTTATTTTTAAAAATGCCTGTCCGACCGATGATACTGTCATTAGTCAATTATCCTTTAAGGATATATATAAAAACTGCTGATGGAGGAGCGAAAAGCGCCCTCGCTTCGGTGGAAAAACTGTGGAATGAATACAATTCCAATCATGAATTCATGTATAGTTTTTTGGAAGACGATTTTAACAGGATGTACAAATCCGACTTGCGAATAGGAAAATTACTCTACATATTTGCATTTATTGCTATTTTCGTTTCCTGTCTTGGCTTGCTTGGTTTGGTCACCTTCACAGCCGAAAGCAAAAGAAAAGAAATCGGGATTCGCAAAGTAATGGGCGCAAGTGTAAGCGATATTGTAATGATGTTGTCGAAAGAATATATGATATTGGTAGGCATTGCGATGTTGATTGCTTTTCCATTAGCGTATTATTGGTTAGACAGGATGTTGCAGGATTACGCGTACCGTATCAATATTAGTTGGTGGATGTTTGCTCTGGCAGCGTTAATTACGATGATTTTAACTTTGCTCGCGGTAGGCTGGCAAGCGCTAAAAGGCGCTATGACTAATCCGGTGGATGTGATAAAGTCCGAGTAATTTTTTTTATGCAAATTTTGCAAAAAAGAATTTTTTTGTAACTTTGCATCGAATTCAGAAGCGTTAAGTTTCAATTTCGGCGAAGAAAAATGAAAAGATGCTTATTTCTGAAAGGGTTGATTTTCGGGCAGTGCAGACCATGTGACTGACCACGCCGAAGGCATGTATTGCCGAGAGTCAAAAAGTCTTGTGTCTAAAAGTCTCAAAATTACCGGAATGGGCATCGTATCAGCGTTGAGTAACAACATTATAATATGAACAGACAGTTTTTTTTCTTACTTAATCTTTCCCTTTGCTTTTTCATCGGTTGTAAAAGCAGTATACCGATGTTTACCGAAAGAACACCGACCCTATTAATTGGCAAAATTGTCTTTGGTGGAAGTGATTATGTGAGTAGGCAAGGAATATCGTTTAGTGGTATATCTACTTCCGGAATTGAAATTTCCTTTAGAAACACGGTCACCAACGAAGTTTTTCGTTTTTCTTCTGACAAAAATGGCTTATTCTATGTTAATTTGCAAGAGGGAAAATACTGGATTGATGAATTATACATAAAAAAGGAACGCAATGATGGTGCTTGGTCAGATATTTACACCAATCTTCCAAGAAAAATATTGGAAATTGAAAGGGGGAAAGTGAATAATATTGGAACAATCCACTGGACTTTTGTGAACAGAAGGCATGATGTGGTTCAATTAGACAGTTCATTTGACACTAAAAATGAATTTGCAAAACAATTTCCCCAATCCAACTGGAATATGCAAGAATGGATATACAATCCATGGGCTTTTGAAGTCAAGGAAACTTCGGACGAAAGAATATCGTATTATGTGAAAAGTTACGATGGACGAGATTCATCTTTGCTTACACTACCCAAAAATATACCTGATGAAATAAGACGGCAGATAGAAAAGGACATGGAAAAAAGAATGAATGACCTTCTTACGCAAGGTGACACAACTTATTATGTGAAAAGTGAAAACGGATTGGATTCGGCTTTTCTTACAATACCCAAAAATATGCCTGAAGCCGTAAGACGAGATATAGAAGCAAGGATGAGACAAAATATGAAATAGAAATTTGCTTACCTTTGTAACATCAGAGTTGTAGTACAGTGAATTTGCCTACCAGCCCAATGCGTGAAATAACTCGAAAATCGATAGAAAAATCAACAAAGATGCCAGCACACAACTGGCGGTTTGGCGCAACGGCGGCAGTACGTCCGCAGAAAAGGCAGTGCGAAAATGAAGTGTGCTGCGAAGCGAAGAACCAACCGGTTCTTTGCCCGCTGCTGAAAAGATGATGGAATGAATGGCCTCCACGTCATTCACTGACCCATCGGTCACGTCCTCCGGCGGAGGTGACCAAACCGCCACTCGCTGCTTGAAGGGTAACCTTCCGGTAGTGAACGGTAGTGGAAAAGGGGAGTGAAAAACTCTTCAGGTGTGTAATTGAAAGATGAACGCGAGTGAATCGTCATTTAAAGTATCGAAACGCAACACGCAAGACAAAACATCACTGATTCATTGAGTGATGGACAAGCACGACGGACATCCGGTTACTGGTCGTGTGTCTGCCGGTACAGAGACGGCATGATTCAATTACGGGCTTTTCAGCGGAACGCAGGAGAGCCACAGGAAATCTACAAAGAAGGAAGCGAAATCAAAGAAGCATCCGGAGGGATGACCTCTGGTATAAGGCAAAAGAAAAGGCAACCTTACGGCGTACCTGTGGCAGTCGGACAAGACCATAGTAGTGATGAAAGTGGTGAAAACCACCGGAGCGAAGGGTCTTGGTTATTGCAGATTTACTCATGAAAACAACCCCAAAAGGTATGATTGTAAATGAAAGTAAACGTAGAAAAGACAGTACCCATCAGTTTTAAGGAAGTAGTTCAAGGGTATGCATCCGCGCGTCAGGGCGGAAAGGCAACGGGAATTGACGATGAAAGCTGGGCTGATTTTGAACAAAATTTAGAGAAAAATCTCTATGTTGTTTGGAACAGGCTTGCTTCGGGCTCATATTTTCCGCAGCCCGTGCGATTGAAAATGATTCCCAAAGCCTATGGCAAGCAGCGAAAACTTTTTTTGCAGGCTTGGCAACCCAATCTAAAAAAAAGGAGCGCTCCGAAGAAACGCCCCCTTAATTCTCAACTCTCAATTCTCCATTTTCAATTTTCAATTCCTCCTTTAACTTCTCCAACTCCTTTCACGCCTGCCACATCTTGAAATACGCGCGTTCAAACGCCTGCATTGCTTCATTGGGGAGATAAACGACCCAATCATCTTCGGGTAATTTTTGTTTTTCGTTATCTTCCATGATTTTTTTTGCCACTAATTCACGAATTTTCACGAAACGAATGACGGGAAGGGCGCACACGCAGGTGCGCCCCTACGCAATTCTCAATTCTCAATTACTATTAGTCGGCTGCGCTGTGGCGGTCAGTGCGACCGCCACAAGGCATACCGTAAGGAATGAAAATCGGTTCATCGCTTTACAATTTTTGACTTATTCGATGCCAAGCCCGTCGGCACGCTGTTTCCCGATTTTGAGCACTCCGCTATTTCTCGACGAATTACCTGTCAGTTCCACGCGATAGCCCGCTTCGTTGGAGGCAGAGAACGAGTATTCGCCCAACATATCCTCTCCGTCCGAGTTCATCGTGTTCTTGGTGAAACCCGCCGCCTTGACCTTTTCCCAATAGGCTGTTACCTGCTCTTTGGTAGCCGAAAATCTTACAAACGCCTGCCTGTCCGATATATCCACATCATCGGAGTCGATGGTGAAATCGGGTTTTGGAACCTGCTTGAGGTACTCGTTGGATGTCCAGCCGTCGCCACTTTTGGTCGTAGTGGCTTTGGTTTCGCTCTGTTCGGTGGCGGTTGCACCGTCGGCATTCTGTTTTTTACTTGCGTTTCCACCACAGGAAACCATTACTAAACCGATAGCCAATGCTATCAAACTGTTTTTGAAATTTACTCTTGTCATTTTCTTGAAATTTATTAAGTTAAATATATTAATTCTTACCATCCCGCACCCGCATCCTGTTGGTCGGAAATATCGGTGTTGTTTGGGTACTGCAACAGGTAATCTTCAAGTTTTTTGTCAATTTGACCGATGGTTACTTTACCGTAATCAATTTCCGTAATCTCGAATTTATAGACAATATTGCTGATTTTACCTTCTGCTTTCATTGTTACTTTTGTTTCAGGGTCGTACCATACACGTATTTCCTCGCCTTCTCCAACAGGAATATCATAAACCATCTGTTTGTTATAAATGGAATAACTTTTACAGTTTCGCCCCGCAATCACTGTTATTTCGTCATATTTTGTCAGAGTACTTGTTAAAGTTATACCCGCTTGAGTTTCCGTTACTACTTCTTGGTTCCATCTGGGCGTTTGAGAAAAACCAAAATATTTTTCAATAGCCATTCGAGGCTCTTCTCCCATCAGTCCGTCTCGCATTGTTTCAAATGGCGGTTGAAAACCCATATTACCGAGCCATTCTATTTTTTCGTGCAGATTAAAACAGTATGCCCAATATTTTTCTTTACTGTAGCCGTACCATTTTTCAACATTTTTGATAGAAGTTGCCCAACGGTCTCCTTTTCCCCAAAGTCTTCCCTTGCAACTCATTACTTCGCCAAACAGTTTTTCATTATTTGGCGGGTCTAAATCAGGTATTTGATACCAATACTTGAAATGCACGTTTCGCAGGGTTTTTTCTAAATCGTTCTGCTGTGTGCCGTAATACTCGTTGTCGGACATATCAATTCCGTCAACATTTTCTTCATCATCGGTTGGGTCTTTTTCGCAACCCGAAAACACTGTAATTCCTGCGAGGCAGGCTGCTATCGCTGCCACTTTCCTCAAATTTGCTCTGACTTTTAACATATTACAAAAATTAAGTTTAAAAAATTAAAAAAATGTTTTGTCAGATGTTCGCCGCTCAAGTTTCGGTCTCGATTTTCTACTGCTTTCTCGA
>Ga0099364_10014677_pt1 | contig 10399 bp, 7 predicted proteins | sample TergutTh196P3_FD_73070 | JGI IMG/M metagenome (GOLD analysis project Ga0099364, IMG submission 73070) | Microcerotermes parvus P3 segment gut microbial communities from Pointe-Noire, Republic of the Congo - Th196 P3 | ecosystem: Host-associated > Arthropoda: Insects > Digestive system > Gut ...
GTTTTTGGTAAAGTGGCGATCAGCGAGTAAACGGCGCTAACACTTCTGCCACTATTCGCTGTCGAAAGTCTCTCTCACACGGTAGCTCTCCGTGTGTGTCCGCCAGCTTCCAAGTTTCAATTTTCAACAGGCAGTCTAACATACACCATGTTGAAAAGCGTCAGTAATTTTGCTGACGAGTGTGAAGGCGGCGGGAATTGTTCACAGAGCCCGGAGCGGCAGCTCCGGCGCACGGAGCGGATTCGCCGGAGCTGCCGCTCCGGGCTCTGTGAACGTGGCTCTGTGAACAGTTTTCTATCCGTGTAGAGTATATATTTAGATAAACACTCTCGGAAAAACACTCATCAAAGTTGGACACGCCCTTACCCCGTACTCTTCGCTTGTATCCCCTGGGCTTGTATCCCCTGTGTATTTCCGGCAAAATCGGTACAATACGTCGGAGTATCTAACTTTTTTACACTCCCAATGGGATTAAACATTGCATCGTGTCTCTCAGACTCGGCGGAACGGTTTGCCGGGCAAACGGCCATCGTCAGCGATGACCGCTCTTTTACTTACACCGAACTCGAACGCTGGTCAGGAAGAATTGCCGAAGTCCTGCTCACACAAGGAATGAAACGAGGCGATCACGTGCTGCTCCTCGCTCCCAACGTTCCCGAATTCACTGCCGTCTATTACGCCATCCTGCGGCTGGGAGGAGTTGTTGTCCCCCTCAATACACTCTTCCTGCCGAACGAAATTGCAGAGTTGCTCGACCATTCCGATGCAAAATTTATGATCGTTTGGCACACTCTCGCCGAAAAAGGGGCTGCCGCTTTCGAACAAGCCGAAGCCTGTCAAAAACTCTTTTTCGTCGGTACTGACCGGCAAAATATGCCGCCCAGTCTCTTTCCCGAAGGACAAAAACGTTTTCTTCTCGACGAATTGACCGCCGCCGCCTCACTGGGCAATAGTGCCGGTGCCGTCGATTATTGTCAAACCTCGCCGAACGACACTGCCGTCATCCTGTACACGTCGGGAACGACGGGGAAGTCCAAGGGAGTCGAGTTGAGTCATTTCTGTCTCTACTCCAATGCATTTTACACCAAAGAGCCACAATCCCTGCGGATTCAACCGGAGAGTGTAACCCTTGCCGTATTACCGCTCTTTCACACCTTTGGGCAGACCGCTATCCAGAATACGTCGATCATTGCGGGAGCGAAAATCGTGATGGTGCCGCAATTTGAACCCCGACGCGCCCTTGGCGAAATGGAGAAACACCGGGTAACGCACGTCGCGGCCGTGCCGACGATGTACAATTTGATGCTGCAAACACAACGCCGTTACAAATACGATGTGTCGTCGCTCCAAGTAGCGGTCAGCGGCGGAGCGTCGTTACCAGTGGCGATTTATCAGGATTTCGAGGAAGTTTTCAACGTCAAAATCAACGAGGGATACGGACTCTCGGAAACGAGTCCGATTGCCTGTATGACACCGGCTTTCGGCGGCTTGAACAAGCCGGGCTCCATTGGCCCCGAAATTTACGGAACGCAGGTACGGATCGTCCGGGAGGACGGCACCTTTGCGGACATTGATGAGGTGGGCGAATTGGTCATTCGCGGGCACAACGTGATGAAGGGGTATTACAACGATTCGGGAGCCACCGCCGCCGCATTTATCGAAGGGGATTGGTTCCGCAGCGGTGATGTGGCCAAGATGGATGCCGACGGATATTTTTACATCGTGGATAGAGCGAAAGATGTGATCATCCGTGCCGGTATGAACATTTATCCGCGTGAAATCGAGGAAGTCTTGCACCATCATCCGGCAGTATTGGAAGCCGCCGTGGTGGGCATTCCCGACAAAACGTTGAGCGAAGACGTGGTCGCCTTCGTCACCCTGGCTCCCGAAGCAACGGTCACGGCTGCGGAAGTGCAGAAATACTGCCGGGACCGTCTCGCACGCTATAAATGTCCGAAACGGGTCGAGTTTGTCGAACAACTGCCGAAAAACTCGACAGGAAAAATTATGAAACGCGCCCTTCGGGAACGACAAGGGGGGCAGTGAATGAATGGTGGGAACCTCTAAAAAATCAAATTTCTTATGGGTACCTCTAATAATACAAAATTGCTTTTGCGTTCTTTGCGGTTAAAAAAGACTTAACCGCAAAGAACGCAAAGAGTTGCGCAAAGGGTGCAAAGGGTTTTTGTGTTATTAGAGGTTCTCTCTATTAAGGATTCCCCGCAGTGCTCCGCTTCATATCCCCGGCGGCACAAAGAGTCCCGGATCGGACGGCAGACTCGGCGGAACGGGATAGGGTTGAGGCACAACGATGGGTGCAAACTGAGAAGGAGGCGCAAACTGAGAAGGGGGAATGGAAGTACCCATCGAACCCGCCGGGAGGGGCGGTGCGTTCACCGTGGGGCTTCCCACCCGCAACACGCCGTCGGCATGAGCGGTTCGCCGGAATTCTTCCGCACGGGCAACGAGTTCCACACCGGTAATCCCCTGTGTCGGCTCTAAATCGAACTCATAATACTTGTGGTCGGTCAGTTTTCCCGGCAGCAAGACTTCGGCAAAAAAATCGAGGCCGACCCACTGATACCAAGGTGCATTCACCGGCATCAAGACGGTTTTCGTTTCGTAGCCCTGTTTCACGACACGGAATTCCTGCTTGCCGTAGTGCTTAAAGTTTGCTGAAACCGGAGTGCGTCCGAGTTCTTTCCCATCGAGATAGACCATCGCGCCGGGAGGATTGCTCATGAGGGTCATTCTCCGCCGCACGCAACCGCAGAGCATCGGAATCACCAGCAATAGGACAATGAAGACGCAAAACCACCTAGGCATGCCGGATGGTATAAAAAATGCCGCCGAAAGTCCAGAGCAGTTTTTTTCAGGTGGGTGGGGCAAAGTTTAGGTGGGTCTTTTTTCCTTTTCTTTGTGTCCCTTGTTCTTTGCGTCCCTTGCGTCTTTAATGATTAACAGGGCTTTGCGTTCTTTGCGGTTACTCTTTTCAACCACAAAGAGTACAAAGGGACTGTATCGTCATAATATATCCAAAGAGCCGCCTACACTTGCGGCTCTTTGTAAATAGGTGAATGTTATTTTTATAGACTTCCCAACCCCCCGTTGCCCTCGGCTGATATAGGACTGTATCAAATCAATTCTTTTTCAATGACCCGCATTGACTCCCACACTTTAGTGCGGTAGCGGAGCCAAAAGGCGGTGCAATAGGCGAGTACCAGCAGTGTTAAGACTGTCCAACACCAGATAATGCCGAGTTCGAAATAGTAAATGCCGACGGCACAGAAAATCGGCAACAGCGGCGCAAAGATGCCCATAATCAGAGCAATATAGAGCGTGTCTCCCGCCCCTCGCAGTGCGGACATACAGATGACGGCACAGGTATCGAAAAAGAGATACAACGCCACAAACCGGAGCAAGAGGACACTCATCTCATGAATACCGGCACTGCCTTCCAAGAGCGCAAAGGGGAGCAAAAAGAGGCCGGGCAAGACCAAAAAGAAGAACCCGAAGATGCCCGCATAGAGACAGCCGATGATCAGGGCAGTCATCGCGGCACGCCGGGCTAAATCGGGACGGTTCTTGCCCAGTTGGTTGCCGACCATCGACGTTACAACGATGCCGATTCCATTGAGCGGGATATACGTAAACGAATTCAGCGTGAATGCAATCGTACTGGCATCCCGTTGTACTTGTCCGATACCGCCGATCATCATGATGAATGCCGTAAAAGTGATCGTGTCAATGGATGTGTAGAGTCCAGCGGGAAAACCGTAGTAGAGTAGTCTGCCCATCAGCGGCAAGTCGAGACGCATCCCCTTTGCCACTTGGAATTTTCGGGCCTTGTAATCCTGAATGAACATCAGCACCGCGTAGATCAGGAACCGCAACCAGAGGCATAGGACGGTCGTTATGGCGGCACCAGCGAGTCCCCATTCGGGAAATCCGAATTGACCGAAGATGAAGCAATAGGTGAGAGGGATGTTGATGGCAACACAGAAGAGATTGTTGCACATTTCGACCCGCATTTTCCCTTGTCCGCGAAAGAAGGAAGCGGCGGCTTCTCCGCTAATCACGGCGGCACTGCCGAAGAGCATATAAAAATAGTAGGAGCGTTCCAATTCCAGCAGTGCCCCTTCGTGCTTGAACCAGACGAATACTTGGGCAAACGGTTCATAGAGTAAGAGGAGAATCGGCATGACGGCAAGTCCGAACCAGATACCCTGCCAGACGATTCGTCCGATACGGTGATAGGCGGGCTTGCCCACATGCCCGCTACCATGATATTGGGCGACGAAGGTGGTCACAAAGGCACCGATGGCGACGGGAATCGAGACGGCTGCCCAAAAGAGCATGCCGCCGTGCCAGGAGGCGGTCATCGAATCGTCTTGGAGCCACATCAGGAACATGCGGTCGGTGAAGTTTAACAGCGACACGGAGCCGCAGGAAATAATCAGCGGTATTGCCTGCCGAAGTACATCAAAACCTCCGCAGGGACGAGTCCACCAAGTATCATTTTTGTCCATAAACCGCTTTCCTATCCTGCGATTCTATCGCAGTGTCGCGGACTCTGCAAGTTACTGTTAACAGAACTGGGAGCATAGACTCTGATATTTCGGACGCACTCCGATTCTTACAGGGTTGGCAGGAAAACAGTTCACAGAGCCCGTAACGTCCGTTAGGGAATCGTTCGTTTGATTCCCTAACTGATGCCACGGGCTCTGTAAACATTGGGAAACATTGGGCTCCGTAAATAGTTCCCGCCGGCACAATAATCTTTTCCTCTTGACATGAATCCGTAAAATCGCTACGCTTCCCGACGGTACTATTTTCAGTGCAAGCGGTTATGTTCAAGCAGTTTCGAGTCATGCAGTTTCAGGGACGGTTCCAAGGATTATTTTGGGCAAGTGCTCTCCTGTCGGCTCTTTTTTTATCCGTCGGCGGATGTAAAAGTTGGTTTCCGGGCAGAAAGAATCAAGACCCGGCAGCGGATACTTTCAGAACCCATACCGAAGATGGACGATCCCGACTCGTCGGAGATTGTATCACCGTCGGCAATTATTTTAGCGTCCCCGTCCACGGATTCGGACTCGTGGTTGATCTTCCCGGCACCGGCGGGGAAGATGCCAATTCCTTCGTGTACAGGATGGTCTTTGACACCCTGAACAGGAATAAAGTGCCCGGCATTCGTTCAATTCTTGCCCGGCCTGATACCGCCGTCGTCGAAGTCAGAGGACACATGCATCCCGGCATTCAGCATGGGGAACGCTTTGATGTAGAGATCGTACTTCCGCCGGAAACCGAGACCAAGAGTTTACGCAGCGGCATCTTGCAACCGACCCGGCTTGCCGAAATGGAAACTTTCGGCAACGAAGCCGCAAAGGGCGTCACGCGTGCAATGGTTGCCGGCCCCATTATGGTGGATGACCCTATGGCCACCGAAATGAGCAATCCGAGCGGTCTGAAAAAGGGGAAAATTTTAAGCGGTGCGGTGGTTACCGGCGAATCCCGAAAATTGTCGCTCCTGATGAAAGATAGGTCATTTTTCGGGGTAGAGCAAATCGCCAAAGCCGTCAATGACCGCTTTCACATGCCGACGGGTTCTCGCAAGGGAGTCGCCTCTGCGGAGACCGATGCCTTGATCGTTTTGGAGATTCATCCCATCTACGCGAATGATATTGACCGGTATGTTAGGGTCATCCAGTCGATTGCGGTTTTTGAAACGACAATCCAGCGGCATCAACGCATTGAACGGCTCAAAGAAGAATTACTGAACCCGGAAACCGCAGAGCATGCTGCATTTCAACTGGAAGCCATCGGCAGACCCGGAATCGAAGCATTAAAGCAGGCATTGCAAACTTCCAACTTGGAGATTCAATTCTACGCCGCAACTTCACTGGCCTATCTCGGCGATGGAACGTCGGCGAGGATTTTATCAGAGATTGCCCGGCATGAACCGGCCTTTCGCGTCTATGCCCTCCAGGCATTGAGCGTCATGAAAAATGACTTGGAAGCGGAACATTATTTACAGGAATTGCTGCATGTTCCCAGTGCGGAAACACGGTATGGTGCATTCAGGGCACTGAAAAACCGGAATCCTTGGGATCACACCATTCGCGGCGAAATGCTGGGGGGGCAGTTTAGTTATCACACGATAACTTCGCAAGCCGTGCCGATGGTACACGTCGCCACGCAAAAATATCAGGAAGTGGTGCTTTTCGGGACGGAGATATTGTTGAGGCAGCCCTTTGCGTTACAGGCAGGAGCGACGATCATTGTCAATGGACGCGAGCCGGGGAATGTGCAGATTACCCGAATTGTCAGTACGGGCGTTGACCAAAGGCGGATTGTCCCTAACAACCGTTTGGACGAAATTATCCGAGCAGTGGTCGATCTGGGGGGAACCTATCCCGATGTCATCCAGATGCTCCAACAGGCAGACTTGCAGGGAGCACTCACATGCCGATTGGAAGTCAACTGTCTGCCGGAACCGAATCGTACTTACCGTCGGCCGGGCAGTGAAGAGCCGGAGTACGAAGAAGAGGAGGAGGAGGAGGAAAAGCCGAAAACATTTTGGGAACGGATGGATCCCCGAAACATTTTCACGCCGAAGCCCGAAGAAAAATCCTCGGAATAGAGTCCTTGCCCTTTTAGAATTTGCCCCGTTTGAATTATGCGAATGAAAGACGGACAGAAAGAGGACGTTTTTTTCTTTGCGCTCTTTGCGTACTTTGCGGTTAAAAAAATAACCGCAAAGTACGCAAGGGACGCAAAGAAAACGCCCGCCACCCGCAAGTTCCGGCGGAGTACCGCCTACACTTGCGGCTCTTTGTAAATGGGTGAATTTTGTAAAGATGTGAATGTTATTTTGATACGCTTCCTACATCATCGAACAGATATAAATCATCAAGAACAGTATCATCAAGAATAGTATGGACACCAGTACCCTCATTGGTTGCCTTTTAGGCGGTTTGTTAATGGTGTGTGCCGTCGTTTTCGGCGGACAGGAAGGGTTCGCTCCCTTTTGGAGCATCCCGGCACTGATTATCGTCTTCGGCGGCACGGCAACGGCACTCTTTGTTGCCGTGCCGTTCAAAACGATTCGTAAAGCATTTTCCCTGAAACAATGCTTTGCGAAACCGCGAAATGATGCGCAAGCGGTCATCAATCAACTCGTTTTCTTTGCGGAATCAGCCCGGCGTGAAGGGCTGCTGGCACAGGAAAACCGGTTGGATGACGTGGGTGATCCCTTCCTTGCCGAGGGCTTGCGTTTGATTGTCGACGGCTTGCCGCCGGCCACGGTCGAAAGCATTTTGAATGATGAAATCGAAGCGGAACAACACCGGCAACAACAGAGCCGCAACACTATTTTACATTGCGGGCGATATGCGCCCGCCTTTGGAATGATCGGCACGCTCATCGGCTTGGTGCTTATGCTTACGCATCTCGATGCCGAAACGGTCGGGCCTGGTATGGCCGTTGCCGTGTTGACGACGCTCTACGGATTGATTGCCGCCAATCTGATTTTCATGCCGATGGCGGAAAAACTGAAGCAACTGCATGAGTCCGAACGGCGTATCAAAGCACTCATGGTTCGCGGTGTCTTGGCCATTCAATCCGGCGAGCATCCGCGAATTATCCAAATGAAATTGCAGACATTCCTTCCGCCGGAGGAAAGGGGGGCTGCGAAGAGAATAACGAGGGATGTCATCCACACGATTCCCTTTCCGGCAGCAACGGATGACGAAGAAAGGGAAGCGAAAACGGCATAACCAGCAACAAGGGAATCAAAGGAGAAACACATAAATTATGGGTATGTAAAAACTTTTTGGGAGTTTTGACACACCCATAAATTATTGCCGCATCACAAACAGCCTTTTGTGGTATAATCACTCCGCAATGACGGAATACGTTGATTATCCCTTTGAATCACATTTTTTGACACTCGCCGATGGGCTGCGCTGTCATTACGTCGATGAACCCTATGTCGATGAATCCTCCCTGGCCGAGGAGCGTCCCGTCTTGCTCATGGTGCACGGCAATCCCACTTGGTCGTACTTCTGGCGGCGTGTGCTCACGCAATTTCGGGACAGGTTTCGATGCGTCGCCCTCGATCACCTCGGCTGCGGACTCTCCGACAAGCCGGACGAAGAGGAATATCCCTTCACGCTGGAACGGCGGATTGATGATTTGGTGCAACTCATCGAACACCTCGACTTGAAACGGATCACCCTCGTTGCCCACGACTGGGGCGGTGCTGTCGGAATGGGAGCGGCTGTGCGGTTGCCGGAACGATTCAAACAATTCGTCTTCATGAACACCGCCGCATTTCGCAGCACGCAATGTCCCTTACGGATAAGACTCTGCCGAATGCCGCTCTTCGGCAGACTTGCCGTACAGGGATTGAATCTCTTCGCTCTCGGCACGCTTTGGATGGCATCGGCAAACCGAAAAAATCTTACTCCCGAGGTACGTTCTGCATTGCTCGCACCTTACCATTCGTGGCACCGCCGTCTGGCAATCTATCGCTTTGTACAGGATATTCCCCTCTCACCGAAACATCCGAGTTATGAAACGCTGAAAACAATCGAGGAGTCCCTGCCCCGATTTCGTGAATACCCTGTGTGCCTGATTTGGGGAATGCTGGATTGGTGTTTTTCGCCCGAATATCTCAAACGCTTCTTGCAATTCTTCCCCGAAGCGGCAGTTCACCGCCTCAACAACGCCCATCATCTCTTGCTTGAAGACGCTCCCGAAGAAGTCCTTGCCGCTCTGGAATCGTTTTTACAGTCCGTTACCGCCCATTAAAGCATGACAACCGCATGACAAATGCCGCCCCCCTTTTTGAATTGATGGAAACACGCCGTACGGCTCCAACGCAAACGGAGACGGAAAAACCGGCGGTGCCTCTTTCCGTCTCCGAATTAACACAGAAAATCAAAACGCAAATCGAGACGCAATTCGAGTCCGTTTGGGTTTCTGGACAAGTTTCCAACGTAACCTATCACCGTTCAGGGCACGTCTATCTTACTCTGAAAGACGAAGGAGCGCAACTTTCGGCCGTAGTATGGAAAACATCGGTCTCGAAAATCAAATTCAAGTTACAAGACGGTATGGAAATCGTCTGCCGGGGGCGGCTTAACGTCTATCCGTTGCATGGAAAGTACCAGATGGTCATCAGCGAGTTGCAACCGAAGGGTATTGGTACGCTGGAACTCGCCTTTCAACAACTTCGGGAAAAACTTGCTGCCGAGGGCTTGTTTCAGCCGGCACGGAAGAAGCCGTTACCCCGCGTGATCCGGCATGTGGCCGTCATCACGAGTCCGACGGGGGCGGCCGTCAAAGATTTTCTGCAAATTTTGAGCCGACGGACGAAAATGATGGATGTCTTAATCGTTCCCGTCAGGGTTCAAGGGGACGGTGCGGCAGCGGAAATTGCCGACGCTCTCCGAAGGGTAAACCAGTTCAATGGGATTGATTGCATTGTTCTCACACGCGGCGGCGGAAGTATCGAAGACCTCTGGGCGTTCAATGAAGAGGTCTTGGTGCGTGCCGTGGCGGCATCGGTCATTCCGGTGGTCTCCGGTGTGGGGCATGAAATTGATGTAACGCTGTGCGACTTTGCGGCGGATGTTCGGGCGGCGACTCCCAGCGAAGCGGCGGAGAGAATTTCCAGAGAGGATGCCGACCGCTCACGGGAATTACAGCAAATCCGCCGAAGACTCTATGATTGTGCAGAGAGGAAACTTCGGATTGCTTCGGAGAGGTTGAGGTCTATCGTTCGGCATCCTCTCTTTCGGCGGCCGGAGCAGATGATTGAGGCCCGACGCTATCAACTGGACTTGTACGAAGAGCGGCTTGACCGGGCAGCAGACCGCCGGATTCAATCGTTAAGAGACCGTTTAGGAAGGGCGGCGGCATCGTTGGATGCGTTGAGTCCCCTTTCGATTTTATCTCGCGGTTATACTTTAACGGAGAGTGCTGAGGGCCGGCTCATCCGGGGCTCGGGCGAGGTGCATCCCGGCGACATTCTCCGCACTCGCTTTGCCGATGGAGTTGTCGAAAGCCGATGTGTCCAAACACTGGGCAAGGAGTCCTAAACGCATCAGCACTCTTCCGAACAGATTGATCGCACACGGGACAAAGAGAGAATATCGTGAGGGCACCTCCGTATTTTGCGGACATTTTCCCTTTTGCCCCTTGTGGTTAAATTTTACACAAAACAAACAGAGCCCGGTGCGGCAGCACCGGTTTTTTTGATTTCGGAGATTCCGCTCCGGGCTCTGTCAACACAGTTCTGTGAACATTGCCCGCATAATCGTCATCTTTTACCATTTTTTTCTTTCTCCCAAGTCCGCTCCGCCGAATTGCCGATAGACAAAACGAAACCGTAACA
>Ga0099364_10014678_pt1 | contig 10399 bp, 7 predicted proteins | sample TergutTh196P3_FD_73070 | JGI IMG/M metagenome (GOLD analysis project Ga0099364, IMG submission 73070) | Microcerotermes parvus P3 segment gut microbial communities from Pointe-Noire, Republic of the Congo - Th196 P3 | ecosystem: Host-associated > Arthropoda: Insects > Digestive system > Gut ...
ACGAGAGGACCGGGATGGACGTACCTCTGGTGCACCAGTTGTCGTGCCAACGGCACAGCTGGGTAGCTAAGTACGGACGGGATAAACGCTGAAAGCATCTAAGCGTGAAACCCTCCTTAAGATAAGTTCTCCCATCCATTTATGGAGTAAGGGTCGATGAAGACTACATCGTAGATAGGCCGGAGGTGTACGCATGGCAACATGTTCAGCTGACCGGTACTAATAACCCGAGGGCTTGATCTTTTCAATTAACAGTTAACAGTGAACAATTTACAATTAGCTTTGTTGGGTTGTTCGGCGATAATTGTTGCTTGGAATATTATGCAGGCAGACAGCCTTGCCTCTATTACGTCATTGTTCGGTTTTGAAGGCGCAGGAAGCGCAAACTCCGCAGCGCAAAGCTGAAAAAATCCCTGTAACCGATAGGTTGACAGGGATTTTGTTTTAAAAGCCGCGTCATTGCGGCCTCCGAGCCGCAATCCCCCGAAATCCACAGCGGATTGCGTCCTGAACTCGATTCAGGACCGCAATGACGTGGTCTTTTAGTTAGTCGTGAACAATTAAAATTTATCGTCCACTCGTCTCCTGACCCCTGAGATGCAGTCCGCGGACTGTGTTATTCACCTGTGCTGCGGTCGGCAATCCCGATAGCGCCCTGCTGACGACCGTCTTTTAACTGAAAATGGGTAATCAAATCCTCGAGCATAGCGGACTGACCGCTCATTTGTTCAGACGCAGCAGCGCTTTCCTGAGCAGTCGCGCTGTTTTGCTGAATGACTTGCGCTACTTGATCTATGCCCGTATTGACTTGGCTTATACCTGCGGACTGCTCTTCTGAAGTCAAGGCGATTTGCGCTACGATTTGACTGCTCTCTCCGATGCCGGATACTATCTCTTCAAGGCTTGCCGCTGTTTCGTCTGCTATGCGGGCGCCCAACTCAGCTTTTTCTATGGAGTTTGCAATAAGCCCGCCGGTGTCTTTAGCTGCCTCGGCGCTCTTTGCGGCAAGGTTGCGGACTTCTTCTGCGACAACCGCGAAGCCTTTGCCATGCTGTCCGGCGCGGGCAGCTTCGACCGCAGCGTTGAGCGCGAGGATATTTGTTTGGAATGCTATATCGTCGATGACCTTAATTACTTTGCCGATGCTTTGGCTTGCTTGGTTGATTTCTTTTACGGCGGATGTCATTTCATCCATCTGTCGGCTGCCAACTTCTGCTCTTTGCTTTATGGAATCTGCAAACTCAGCGGCGCGCCCTGCCATATCTGCGTTCTCCGTCGTCTTTTGGGCAATCCCGGCAATGGCCTCGGACAACTGCTGTACGCTGGCGGACTGCAACGTCGAGCCTTGCGCGAGAGACTGAGCGCCATCCGCAAGCTGCTTGGATCCAGCGGCAACCTGACGCGTGGACATGACAATTTCGCTGAAAATACTGTTCAAGTTTTCAAACAGATTGTGCAGCGCAAGCCCCATGGTATCCTTGTCCGATTGCAGTTTCATATCGTGAGTAAGATCTCCGCTTGCAATGACTCCCAATGCTTCGGCGATCTCCCCGACATGCTTGATGAAAGCAGCGGCATCCCCGACGACTTGCCCGGTCTCATCCTTGATTTGTGAATATTTACTTATCGCCGCAGTATCCTCATCGCTCAGCGTGAGGTCGCCTGTGGAAGCCGCCCGTTTTAAGAACACAGAGAGAGCGACTAGTGGTTTTCCGATTGGTTTCGCGAGAATAAATGCGACGATGATGACGAGGATGAAGCCGCTCACGAAAAGAATGGAAAACCTGATCAGTGAAGCCGTGGTTTCGGCGTTGATTTCACTTTTCGGTGCCGTTATGTACACCGTGTAGTCGTTGGGCAAAAGCGTTGCAGCCGCCATGTATTCGGCGCCGCCCAGTTTGATTTCGAAAACTTCGCCGTTGCTGTCCCTTGCGGCTCGCACAAGGTTCGCCGTTTCATCGCTTCCAAATCTGCCGATCACCTCATTAGTTTGAAAAAATTCGCCGTAACGATCCTCAAGAATCGCAAAACCCGTATCGTATACTCTGACATTTTTTATCAAGTCTTCAATATGGTCGATTGGTATGTCCGCGCCTACAACGCCAACTTTTATCCCGTCTACAAATACCGGTTCTACGTAACTGACCATAATTATACCCGTTTCATCCGTATACACTTGAGTCCAATATGGGTTTCCTGAGTTGAATGCCCCAAAGAACCACTGCATATCCGGATCAGATTGCTGGTAGTCCTCATATGGGAGCGGGTCGTCCATAAACACTATACCGTCGTCCGTATGTGCGTAATAAATCTCCCCTACATAATGAGAGGTCGTTAAATCCGGATCGAGGGAAAGATATGCGGCCGAAATGTATTCTGAAGTGTCTATCATGCTGTACATGAATCCGCTCAGATTCTCATGAAGACTGCCGTATATGTATCCTTCCGGGTCATTTTTATACGCCTCGACTTCAAAGCGCGAAACCGCAAGATTCTTCAGACTCTCTACTCTGTAGAACGCGTCTACGAACGCAAGGCCGGATTCTTCAGCCATTTCCCGGACTTGATACTGAAGGCTCAGTTTTGTATGACGGTCGATCTCGGATATTATGCGGGTCTGCATATATCCCGCAATGCCCCCCGCGACAATTATGACCGTTGCTCCAATCATAAAAGTGATTTTCATCGACAATCTTTTAAAAGCGAATACTTTCTTCATTTAACATACTCCTAGTTCTTAGCCCCGTTTGATTATTATCTCTGTGTATGCATCTACGCGAGCTTCCTTATGTATTGATACTACACAATTTCCCGGCAAATATCAATCTTTGTTCGCAAAAATAAGATAAAATGATAAAATCTGAATAACTTTATACGAAAATACTTGACAACGCCGACACTTTCGTGTAATATTTGACAAGGTTAGGCGATGAACACAGTCTAACGCAAACCTAAGTTGGTGTTGATTACGGTGAGGGTCCACCCGTTCCCATTCCGAACACGGAAGTTAAGCTCATCAGTGCCGACGATACTTGGCTGGAGACGGCCCGGGAAAATAGGTATTCGCCAACATAAAACGTAATAGGGCTGCTGCATAATAGTGCAGCAGCCTTGTTACAATGATATGCCAAAAAGCTTGAGAAATGGTAACTGCTCAGGAGGTACCCGTGAGAGTGGCTTTTTGAAGCGATTCTCTGTGGCAGGAGGCGGTAGCCACTGCCCATATAACCCATTATTTGCTATGAAAGCTTAAAAAGACACTCTCACGGGTATCTCCTGAGCAGTTACGAGAAATGGAGAAATCTTACATGAAATTTTCACAGATGCCATATGTCAGACCGGAGTTTGAGCAGACGAATGAGAAAATAAAATCACTGCTGGAGGGCTTTAAAAAAGCCAAGAATGCCGAGGAGTGCTTTGCGGCATACAAGGAGATCGACGAGTACATGTGCCATGTCCAATCCATGTTCGCCTTGGCATATATCAGAAACACGCTTGATACGAACGATGAATATTACAGCAAAGAGAAAGATTACATCGACGAGACCGAGCCGAAACTTATGGAGAGTGCACAGGAAATAAGAATGGCGCTTATAGCCTCTCCATTTAGAAAAGAGCTTGAAGCGCAGTGGGGGACGCTCATGTTTGACAAAATCGACATGGCGCTCAAAACATTCAAGCCAGAAATCGTACCTGAGCTTCAGGAAGAAAACCGGCTTTCTACCGAGTACGATAAACTCATAGCATCCGCGCAAATAGAATTTGACGGCAAAACGCTCACGCTCGCGCAGCTAACGCCCTACCATGAAAACCCGGACAGATCTGTGCGCGAAGCGTCAATGCACGCAAGGGCGCAGTGGTTTATGAGCCATTCTGAGCGGCTGGACAGCCTGTTTGACGAGCTTGTAAAAGTCAGGACAAGCATTGCAGGAAAGCTTGGATTTGATAACTTTATCGAGCTAGGATATTATCGTATGCAGCGCCTTTGCTATGACCGTGAAATGGTCGCAAAATTCAGGCAGGGAGTTGTTTCACACATAGTACCCATCGCAGAGCGCCTCAAGGCTGAGCAAGCAGAGCGTATAGGCGTCAAATCAATCAAAATATTCGACGACCCTCTCGTGCATCCAGATGGTAATGCGAAACCGGTCGGCACTACGGAGGACATTTTCGCACACGGCAAAAAAATGTACAGTGAACTGTCGTCCGAGACGGCTGAGTTTATGGACTTCATGCTGGAAAACGAGCTGTTTGATGTTCTCACGCGGCCCGGTAAATCCGGCGGCGGCTACTGCGCGACGATCGATGAGTACAAGTCGCCGTTTATCTTCGCAAATTTCAATGGCACCTCCGGCGATATCGACGTGCTGACGCATGAAGCGGGACACGCATTTGCCAGTTATATCACGAGAGATATTTATCCATCGGATTTGAGGTCGTATTCATATGAAACTGCCGAGGTTCATTCGATGAGCATGGAGTTTTTCACATGGCCGTGGATGGAGGGATTCTTCGGCGAACAAACAAAGAAATATCGCTATAGCCATCTGTCAGGTGCGCTAACATTTATTCCATATGGTACGATGGTAGACGAGTTTCAGCATCATGTGTACCAAAATCCCGGCATGACGCCAAAAGAGCGCAACGAGCTCTGGCTTGAACTTGAGGGCAAGTACAGACCATATCTGGATATCGAGGGATTCCCGTTCTACGGCGAGGGCCGCCGATGGCAGGCGCAGGCGCATATTTATGAGCGCCCGTTTTATTACATTGATTATTGCCTGGCGCAGACAATGGCGCTCGCGTTCTGGGCGGAGGATCAACAGAACCATGAGCAAGCATGGAACAAGTACCGCCGCTTTACAGGGTTTGCCGGAACAAAGACATTCACCGGGCTTATAACCGACGCAGGATTACCCAGCCCGTTTGTGCCCGATACGCTGAAAACCGTTGCCGACGCAGCCGTGCGCTGGCTCGACAGGTGAAATAAAATTTTTGATTGACCATCGGTGTGATAGAACGTATAATGTAGCGTAATGGGAAGAACCAATAAATAGAGAAAATCGAGATGTTTACTTGTAATAAGCCGGATTTTCTCATAAAAAAAGGAATGGACACAAACATGGACTTGAACGCGTTAACCGATTTTCGCACTAGAATCGTTAGTAACTGCTCTAAGGTAATCGTAGGTAAAGATGATGAAATTTTTGACGTACTGGTGTGCTTTCTCTGTTCGGGGCACATACTTATCGAGGACATACCGGGTACCGGGAAGACTATGCTGCTGCGCGCTTTTGCTAAAACGGTAGGGGGGAGCTTTAAGAGAGTACAGTTTACCCCTGACGTCCTGCCATCCGACCTGACCGGGATAAATTTCTATAACCAAAAGACAGGGGAGTTCGAATTCCGACCGGGTCCACTTTTTGCAAATATGGTATTGGCAGACGAAATAAACCGCGCCACTCCGCGTACGCAATCGAGTCTTTTGGAAGCCATGGCGGAAAAGCAGATAACCGTTGACGGGGTCACACATCTTATGGCGGATACATTTATGATCATGGCCACACAGAATCCACTGGAGTCACACGGGACGTTTCCGTTACCCGATGCACAGACCGACCGGTTTTTTATGCGCATATCTCTTGGGTATATGACAAGGGGTGAGGAGACGTCGGTTCTCTTCGGCAAAGATACGATGGAAATTGTGGAGCAGCTTGAACCCCTGACTTCTCAGGAAGAGATATTGAAGATGAGGAATATGTGCCGCGAGGTTGAGGTCAGCGGGGAAGTGGCCGGTTATTTAATGGATATAGTCGCTCGTACAAGAAATGACAGCCGCATTCGTATTGGTGTATCGACCCGTGGTGCGATAGCCGCATACCGTGCCGCACAAGCATTAGCAGGGCTTGAGGGGCGCGATTTTGTTCTTCCGGAGGATATCCGCAGGCTTGCCACGCGGGTTTTCGCGCACAGACTCTCGCTTTCAGGCATATCCGGCACAGGCGAGGATATAGGAATTCTTGAGGATATCGTCCAGTCCACACCGGTGCCTCTGGAGGATGTATAAATGCTACCCCTTCTTATTTTAATTGTCGCTATTGGAATCATTCTGGAAGCGGTATCTCTCCGACGGGATCCATCGAAAGTGGAACTTGAAAATCATATTTCCTCGGGAGTCACAGAACCAGGTGCACCTTTTGAGTTGCAGGCAACAATAACGAACAAAAGCCGCGTACCAATCTCATATTTGATGATAAGGGAAGTCTACCCGCCAGCGGCGGAGATTCCTGACGGTATGATGTTTCAAGAGAAAAATGATGGTTTGCACGTTGAAAATGTTTGTCGCATAAAAAGCCGTCAACGTAAAAAGCTGATATTTGAAACCTCAATAAAAAAGCGGGGCGTACATATGTTCAAAGGGTCTTCAATGGAGTTCGGCGATTTTTTGGGGTTCAATGAAATTTCTAAAAACGTTTCGATTCAAAAGGAAATCGTTGTATATCCAGAAAGGATCGAGTACCCTAGCCTTAATGATGCATTGGCTAATTACTGCGGAGACATAGCAGCAAAGAGGTATTTGATTCGTGACCCGATTCTTACGATAGGATGCAGAGAATACACAGGAAGAGAACCGATGAAAGATATCCACTGGCTGCAAAGTGCGCGCCGGGGAGAGCTAATGGTTCGTGAGTTTGAATACAATCGGCAACTATCCGTCAATGTCATTTTAAGCGTGGAAGGTATCAGCTCTTCGGATGATGAAGGACTCGATGCGTGCTGTGCAGCTGCGCGAACTATATGCGAGAGACTGCTGGATAAGGGTGTCCCGGTAAGCTTTTTTACGAACGCGCTATTGAGGAACAAAGGCAGACAGGAGATATGGAAATGCGATATTTCATTAGGGCACACAGGTGAACTTCTGGAGGGATTGGGCCGCGTTTCATATCTTGCGTGCACTTCATTGGACAGGCTTCTGGAATATGCGCACAGAGAAAACGATTCCGATGCCGCCTTTATCGTCATTTTGTTAGCAGGCGGGGAATACGAGGAAAAAGCCATTAACCGGCTAAAGAGTAACACAAATCAAGAGGTCTTAGTAGTAAATATCAGCCAGTTTGCGGACGCAAAAGCCCAAGGGTGCAGGGAGGAAACAGTGGCTAGGGATTAGGGGGTTACGGAGGAGCATGGTAGTGCATTTTGTATTGTAATTTTGCGAGCGAGGGGGGAAGACGTTTGATAGGGATTCTAAAAACTCTGTTTGATTTATGTTTTTATTATTCGCTGAGCGGGTACTTTTTGTATTTAATATCGGAGGACTATCCCTCGATTTGGGGAGTTCCTATATTGGTGATATCCATATTTATATATATAGTAATGAAAAGCCGGAAACCGGAAGTAGAAAGCCCGGATGGAAACATTGACCCAGTGACGGTTATATGCTGCCTTCTGCCGGGTCTGTTGATGGCGTTCATGCCCACAACATGGCAAATCGCTCACTACATGCCTGCGTGGGTGTATGTAGGATTTACTATGTGGAACGGTCTGATTTACACAGACAGAAGAACCTTTAAGAGTCATTTTGGTTTTACTGCAAAGCTTTATTGCACAGTTATATTAGGAGTCATTGGATTCCACAGAGTAGGCGATGCAGTCGCTGGTTCAATCCCCTATTTGATATTATATCTGATGGTTGGCGTGTGTCTTATGCGAATATTGCGCGAGGATGGAAAACTCTCGAAAAGCCGAAATGTAATCGTCATTATTGTTGTATTGATCAGCAGCATCGCACTAGTCGGATTACAGGCGCCACAAATAGTAGTGGGTGCACTCGGTTTTTTTTACCGGAATGTTATTTCATGGATAATTCTGGGTTTTGCAATGGGGCTGGGTGCGATTGTAAACTTTATTCTTAACATAATCAGGAGTTTATTCGGTTCCCCAAACATCGAAGAACAATCTGTGGATATTGACGTGAGCGGGACTGCGCAGGATACTTTTGGAGAAGATTTGCGAACTGCTCCGGTCGAGGTTCCGGAATGGCTGCAAATGGCCGCGACGGTTTTATTAATTCTTGCTGTAGCGTATGTGATATTTCGGATAATGCGCAGATTGTTGGGAAGCAGGACTAGAGAGAGAAAAGGGGCGCTTTATGCGGAGGAACATGAGAAATTAAATAAGCGTGACCGCAGTGCAAAAGACAGAATACTTCGCCCGAAAGATCCGCGGCAGGCCGTGCGGTGGTACTATCGAAAATATTTGAAAGAGGGAAGCTCTAGGAGAGGCACGAAGCCTTTTCCTGCGGATACAAGTCTTAACATTTTGCAGAAATTTAATCCCTTTTTCCCAAAGAGTGAGGCAGGGGAGTTGCGTGATCTATATATAATAGCCCGGTATCAACATAGTAAAGCAGTGCCTAAAGCAGCAGTGGATGCGGCATCTGATATATGGAGCAGACTAAAAAAGAGTTGATATTATACATTTGTTGTCTAAAAAATGAACATACAGGAGGAAAGAACATGGCAATACCAGCATTCGACCCTAAAGAATTAACAATAGTAGGTGAAATTCCTGCGCGATTTGGCGGGTTACCCACCCCGATTTACAGCTTCCCTGTGACACCGAAAGAGGGATTCATCGCCCTGTACAACCGTAAGCCGATTTGGCAGATTTCAGGGCTTGAGAATCGCTTATTCGCACCGAAATTTCTGCCGGATAACGTAGCCCGCGCTATGGTGATAGAAGAGGAGACAATGGATCCAAACGATGGCGGCGGCAAGGACATGTTTGGCATAGAATGGGAATACGTTCAGTCGGCTGGAGGCTCCATGGTGCGCCCCGGCAAACCATTCCTTTCCGATGCCAACGAATGGCGCGAAAAGATTGTCTGGCCGGATATTGACTCATGGGATTGGGAGGGTACAGCCAAAAGAAACAACGATACATATCTTGCAACCGATAACTACGTCACCTGCTGGTTTCAGACCGGATGGTTTGAGCGGCTGATATCGTTTATGGATTTCGAAGGGGCGCTCATGGCGTTATTCGACGAAGATCAAAAGGACGCGACAAATGAGTTGTTCAGCAAGCTGTCCGACCTTTATATCCGTATATTTGACAAGTTTATCTCATATTTTCCGAATATAGACGGGTTCACGATCCATGACGACTGGGGCAGCCAGAAGGAGACATTTTTCTCACCCGCTGTCGCTGAAGAAATGATTGTACCGCATATGAAAAAAGTCACTGATTTTCTTCACTCAAAGGGTAAGTTCTGTGATTTTCACAGTTGCGGGCAAATCCTCAAGCAGGTTCCGAACATGATTGCCGCCGGATGGGACTCTTGGGCCGGGCAAGCTATGAATGACACGCATAAAATTTATGAGCTATACGGCGATAAGATACTAATCGGAGTCATTCCGGAGGGTTTTGATCCCGACACGAAATCCGAGGAAGAGCAGCGCGCCGCCGCAAGGGAGTATGCGGATAAATTTTGCGATCCTAAGAAGCCATCATACCTGAACGCCTACGGTGCAAGGTTCATTACACTCGCCTATAGGGAAGAGATGTATTCCAGATCACGAATAAACTATAGCAAGTAGGGGCGTTCATCGCACAAAGAGCCTTGCACTTTTATGCAGGGCTCTTTGAAACCATCTAACATGCTAGGGATTTGATTAAAAAAGGTTGAAAAACCCTCGTCTCCTGACTCCTGACACCTTGCGGTCCGCAAGACCGCGTTGGGGCGCTATTGTGCCCTTTTTAGTTTCTGCACATCATCGTTTAACTGGCGTACAGCAACTTTCAGAACTGTGACATCTTCTTCTATCTTCTCGACGCGGGACACCGGTATGAGCCTGTCAATGATTGCTTGTTGCCCTTCCATCAATAAGTTCATCATCGGTATGATCCTGTTTTCAAGCGTGATATTTATTTTTACAATTTCCGACCCGTGATCGTCAAGCTTCTTGCCGTGGTCGTCAAGCTTCTTGCTGTGATCGTCGAGTTTCTTGCTGTGATCGTCGAGTTTCTTGCTGTGATCGTCAAGTTTCTTGCTGTGTTCCGCAAGTAACTTGCTGTGTTCCGCAAGCGTCTTGCTGTGTTCCGCAAGCGTCTTGCTGTGCTCCTCTTGTGTTCTGCCTTGCGCCTCCTGAGCGGTCACTATTGGCTCTAGCAGCCCTTTGATTTGCTCCAAATCTGCCTTGTCAAGCATCAGTATCACCTCGCTACGGAATTATATAGTATAGGATGCGTGGCTGTCAAGAGGGCAAAGCCTCGAGTATGCGTCAAGCAAAAGTTGGCAAAAATTCTTGGAGCAGAAAAATCAGTAAAAATGGCGTCTATTGGGGGCCAGCCCCCAAACCCCCGGAGTTTATCGCTTAACGGTTTTCCAAGGAGAGTG
>Ga0099364_10014679_pt1 | contig 10399 bp, 4 predicted proteins | sample TergutTh196P3_FD_73070 | JGI IMG/M metagenome (GOLD analysis project Ga0099364, IMG submission 73070) | Microcerotermes parvus P3 segment gut microbial communities from Pointe-Noire, Republic of the Congo - Th196 P3 | ecosystem: Host-associated > Arthropoda: Insects > Digestive system > Gut ...
ATACATAAAGGAAATGCAGGCAAAAAGCCCTGTTGAGGGCACTACCGACTCCATGCGGGGCTTCCCGCATATAAGAAAGGCCCACTGCATGTTCGGCTGGGATTGGGGGCCGAGGCTTCCCGACGCGGGTATATGGCGCGATATCTCGATCGTTCCCGTGATCGGCGGGCGAATCGAAAGCGTCTATATAACGCAGATTCATAAGGCAGGACGCGTCAGGCTTTTGATGCGAGAGGAATTGGATATCACGGGCGACGGCGATTTCACGCTCGAAGCAAGCGTTACAGCGCCGGACGGGACAGTTATAACAGATGCCTGGCCGGAGATCGTAATCGAGACGCCCGAACTTTGGTGGCCGAACGGCTATGGCGGGCAGCCGCTGTATACCGTCGAAGTCATACTGGTGCGCGACAGTCTGCCGGTAGATGGCTGGACGCGCCGGATAGGTTTGCGTACTCTCGGAGTCAAGCGCGAAAAGGATGAATGGGGCGAGGGGTTTTGCTTTAATGTAAACGGGACGGATATATTCGCCAAGGGCGCGGACTATATCCCGGAGGACAGCCTACTTCCCCGCGTTAACAAAAAGCGAACGCGCTGCTTGCTGGAGGACGCCGTTCTGGCGAATATGAACGCAATCCGCGTCTGGGGCGGCGGACATTATCCAGGAGACGATTTTTACGATATCTGCGATGAGCTGGGACTTGTCGTATGGCAGGATTTCATGTTTGCCTGCGCTATATACGAGCTTTCCTATGATTTTGAACGGAATATCCGCGCCGAATTTATAGACAACATAAAGCGCCTTCGGCATCACGCCTCGCTTGGCCTTTGGTGCGGCAACAACGAGATGGAGTGGCAGGTGTTCGATAAAGTTTATGAATATACGCCAAGCCAATATTCAGCCTATTTCCGCATGTACGAGCATATTATCCCCGAAGTGCTGCGCGAGCATGACCCGGAAACTTTCTACTGGCCGGCCTCCCCTTCCAGCGGCGGAGGGTTGGATAATCCAAACGACCCAAACAGGGGCAACGTACATTTTTGGGAGGTATGGCACGGGCAAAAGCCTTTTTCGGAATACCGCAAGTATCATTTCCGGTTCTGTTCCGAATTTGGTTTTCAGTCATTTCCTTCCATCAAGACCGTGAAAACGTTTACCGAACCGGAAGACCGAAATATTTTCTCGTACGTTATGGAAAAACACCAGCGCAACGCCGCCGCCAACAACAAAATCATGAGCTACATGGGCGATACATTCCTCTATCCAAATGATTTTGAAACGCTGCTCTACGCCTCGCAGATTTTACAAGCCGAGGCAATAAAATACGGCGTCGAGCACTGGCGCAGAAACAGAGGCCGCTGCATGGGAGCGATCTACTGGCAGTTGAACGACTGCTGGCCTGTGGCGTCGTGGGCTTCCATAGACTACTTCGGGCGGTGGAAGGCGCTGCACTATTACGCGAAACGCTTTTTCGCGCCCATTATGATCTCCTGCTGCGAGGAGAGCGTTATGACGCAGAATACAAACACGAACGCCGAACCGTATGCCGTCAAAAAAACCGCCCGGCTCTCGGTGGCGAACGAAAGCTTTGAAACATTTTCGGGGACCGTGACATGGGCGCTGCGCGACCCCGCGGGCAGCGCGATAAAAAGCGGCGAATATCGGATAAACGCGCCCGCGCTCTCAAGCGTATGGCTGGATACGCTTGACTTTGGCGATTGCGCGCTTTACGAAAATTACGTCAGTTTCGCGCTGAATGACGATAACGGCGAGTCCGTTTCCGAAGGCGGCGTGCTGTTTTGCATGCCGAAGCATTTTCGGTTTATCAATCCCGAACTTACCGCGGAGGTTCATGATGATGGGATTACCGTTACCGCCGCGGCCTACGCGAAATCCGTGGAGATCGACTGTGACGACGCCGATATTCTGCTCAGCGATAATTATTTCGATATGAACGGCGGTAAGAAAACTGTGCGCGTACTCCGAGGCAAACCGGGGAATATACGCTTAAGGAGCGTCTACGATATTCGTTAAAATGAGAGACAGACGCGCAATGCGCGTCCGTTGCTACGCGTTGAAACATTGAAAGGGGAAATCCAAATGGATATACCGAAAATTATTTCACAGATGACGCTCGAAGAAAAAGCCTCGCTCTGTTCGGGGCTGACTCTCTGGGAGACAAAACCGGTCGAGCGACTCGGCGTTCCTTCGATTTGGATGTCCGACGGACCGCACGGACTGCGTAAAATGCGGCAGGATTCCTTAGCCGGCTCCGAGCGTAATGAAAGCGTGCCTGCGACATGCTTCCCGGCAGCCTGCGCGACGGCTTGTTCGTTCGACCGTTCGCTGTTATTCGAGATGGGCGCGGCGATAGCAGAGGAATCTATAGCCGAGGGCGTTCAGATTATCCTCGGGCCCGGGACTAATATCAAACGCTCGCCGCTGTGCGGGCGAAATTTCGAATATTTTTCCGAGGACCCGTATCTCTCGTCCGAAATGGCGGCGGCGCATATAAACGGAGTGCAGAGCCTCGGAGTAGGCGCGAGCCTCAAACACTTCGCCGCCAATAATCAGGAAACGCGCCGGTTTACTGTCGACGCGCGGATTGACGAGCGCGCTCTGTTCGAGATTTATCTGGCGAGCTTCGAGGCCGCCGTAAAGAACGCCCGCCCCGCGACGGTCATGTGCTCGTACAACTACGTAAACGGTGAGTACGCTTCCGAGAACAAGTATCTGCTGACCGACATACTGCGCGATAAGTGGGGCTTTGAAGGTTTCGTCGTGAGCGACTGGGGCGCGGTGAACGACCGCGCCAAGGGGCTTGCGGCAGGGCTGGAATTGGAAATGCCCGCGACTGACGGAGTCCGCGACCTCGATATCGTGGCGGCGGTTCAAGCGGGCCGATTGCCGACGGAAACGCTGGACTTGGCCGTGGAGCGCATACTGCGCGTGTATGAGCGAGTCGCGAAACAGGAAGCCAAACCGTATGACAAGCATATGCATCACGCGCTCGCGCGTAGGGTTGCGGCGGAATCGGCCGTGCTGCTCAAAAACGAAAACGCGCTGCCCCTGCCGGGCCGGGAGAACGTCGTGTTTGTAGGCGAATTTGCCGATAAACCGAGGTATCAGGGAGGGGGAAGCTCGTGCGTCAACCCAAATTTCATGACTTCGCCGCTTGAGGCGGCAAAAGAATTTTGTTCGGTCAAGTATTGCAAGGGATTTGAAATCGACAACTGCGACGAGCCGGACGCGGCTCTTGTATCCGAAGCTGAAATGGCGGCGAAGGAGGCGGACGTCTGCGTTATCTTCGCTGGGCTGCCGCCGGCTTACGAGTCCGAAGGATTTGACCGCGAGCATATGCGCCTGCCGCGCGCCCAAGATGAGTTAATTAAAAAACTCGCGGCGGTCTGCAAAAAAACCGTAATTGTGCTGCAAAACGGCTCGCCCGTAGAGATGCCGTGGGCGGGAGAAGTTTCGGCGATATTGGAGGCTTACCTCGGCGGGCAGGCTTGCGGCGGGGCCGTTTGCGACATACTGTTCGGAAAAATCAATCCCAGCGGTAAGCTTGCGGAAAGTTTTCCATTAAAGCTCGCCGATAATCCGTCTTACCCCTGGTTCCCCGGCGAGGGCGACGTTGCGGAATACCGCGAGGGCGTGTTCGTAGGCTACCGCCATTACGACACGAAGGAGATGGACGTGCTGTTCCCGTTCGGACACGGCCTGAGCTACACCAGCTTCGAGTATTCGAACCTGAGAATTGACTCGCCGCGCATCAAGGATACCGACGCTCTCACCGTCACGGCCGACGTCACGAACACCGGCGCGATTGCGGGCAAGGAGATCGTCCAGCTTTACGTGTCGAAAAAAGAACGCGACAGCTTGGTCGTCCGCCCGAAACAGGAGCTGCGGGGGTTTGACAAAATCGAACTTCAACCGGGCGAAACGAAAACGGTGACGTTCAAGCTCGGCCATGCGGCATTCGCGTATTACAACACGCAGATACACGATCGGCACGTTATCTCCGGCGATTACGTAATCCGCGTCGCGCGTTCCTCGCGCGATATCGCGCTTGAGGGCGAGGTTTACGTGGAATCCACAGTCGCCTTACCGATGCGCGCCACAATGTGTACGGCGTTGAAAGACCTGAAACGTATGAAGGGCGGGGAGGAGTTCGTAAAGACGATTATGAAAACCGTGCCCAATATCCCCGGGGCCGACGGCGAAGGAGAGCCCGGCTCCCTTGAGCGTATGTTCGCCATGATGCTGATGGATACGCCGCCGCGCATGTTAGCGAGTTTCGCGCCGCAGATGATCGGGAAATTGAAAGAAATGCTCGACGAATTTAACGCGAAGCAGGATTAACGAGAAATAGACGGGCGCGCATTGTGCGCCCGTTGCTTTTATATATGCACCCACTTATTCAAGACGGCATTCAACTGCCGGTAGTCTATCGGCTTTGAGATAAAATCATCAAAACCGTTTTCCTTGAACATTGCGTCGTTTCCTGTTATAGCATTTGCTGTAAACGCCACAATTACGCCATGATAACCCATCGCGCGCAGCTTTTTCGTCGTTTCTACTCCGTCCATCAGCGGCATCATGTGGTCCATAAATATTATGTCATAGTCCTTGCATCGTTCTACTTTTGCTATAGCGGAAAAACCGCTGATCGCCGTTTCGATTTCCAGACCATAAGGCGACAACAGTCCTTCGGCAACATCTAAATTTTCCTCCACATCGTCCACGATCAGAACTTTCCCATTTTGCATCGAGTCTTGGAGAATATGCAGCTTTGCGTATCGCTTATTTCCCGAGAATGTGAAATTTTGCAGTTGTTTCGCAAGCTTCGCGCCGATGGCTTCGCACCCGAACCCGAACCCGGCCTCTTTTTGTTCAACCGTTACCGTGAATATGCTGCCTTTTCCGTACTCGCTTTTGACCTCGATTGAACCTTCCATCAACTCTATCAGATTCTTGGTGATGCTCAGTCCGATGCCCGTTCCCTCGGTTACATGATTGTTTTCGGTGTTGAAGCGCAAATATTGCGAAAAGAGCCTCTCGCAGTCTTCAGTTTTCATACCCTGTCCCGTATCTTCAACGATAAAACGCAGCTTTATTTTATCGTTCTGCGGAAAGTGGCTTATCGACAGCTTTACATAACCTTTTTCAGTATATTTAATCGCGTTTGAAAGAAGGTTGTTCAATATCTGTTTTAAACGCAACTCGTCGCCATGCAGCTTTAACGGAAGGGTTTCGTCCACGTCCAATATAAACTCTATCGGTTTTGAGCCTATGCGCACAACGTTTACCTGAACCGCGTCATGGATAAGGCCCGGCATTTCATATTCCGCCGGGTTCAGTTCCATCTTTCCCGTTTCGATCTTCGACAGGTCGAGAATATCGTTTATTATTCCAAGCAAATTACTGCTGGAATTATATATTTTTTCCAGCGCAGTGGTGTATTCATCCGGCAGGTTTTCTTTTTGCAGTTGTATTTGCGTTATCCCGATGATCGCGTTCATAGGCGTGCGGATTTCATGGGACATCGTCGCCAGGAAATTGCTTTTTGCTTGGGAAGCCTGTTCCGCTTTCCGGCTTGCCTCAAGAAGCCGGATATTCTGTTCCGCTTTGCGGTTTGCCTCGCGCAGTTGTACGTTCTGTTTCGCCAATACGTTTTCCGACCTGGAAACAAAGATATTCATCAGAATAAACAATAATAAAATGAGAAGCAGCATTCCTAAAAATACAACGTTTATGGGGCGGTTCAACGCCAAAAGGCCGGGCAAAGGATATCTTACCGCCAAAAACCAGTCCATCTCAGGTATGGAACTTACCAAATACATATTGTCGCCATATATCAAAAACCGGCTTTCATCAGGACTGAGCGTTTCCGCGACCTCCGTCGCCTTCACCCCGGCATCACCCCAATAATCTCTAAGGAGAACCTTATCGGCGATTAACTCAAAATCGGCGGCGGAAGTAATTTCATTTTGCCGGTTGAATAAATAAGGAGTAACATTACTGTCAAACTCAGTGTGGATGTTGGCAACGAAATGCGCAAACTCGGTCAGGTTTATGCCTGTGCCGATCATCCCCACCGGTTTTTTTGCCCCGTTAATATAGGCGAATACCGGGACATTGACCCAAAGTCTTATCATTTGCATATTGTGGTTATAATTTATGTTAAAGTTATATTTCTCCGTTTCGTATAGCGTCATATTGTACCAATAAAATTCCGGGTCATCCGGGTCGACGATATACGTATCCATGTCGGTAGCGTAAAATATTTTATCTACATCGTTTACCCAAAAGACCATACCCTCCCTGATATGTTGTTGAAACAAAGAAAATTCAACAAGAGCCGATGCTTCGAGGGCAGGATCATCGGGATTCATAAAATATTCCTGAATAATCGGAGTGGCCCCCAATTTCATAACAAGCGCCAATTCGCTGTTGGTTTCCGTCGACAGGCGCAGCTTTAAGGTTTCGGCCGCGATAGAGAGATGCTGCTCTATATAGGAACGGTTGATCTCGCGTGCGGCAAACACGTATCCCATACAAGCCACCAAAGAAATAATCAGGAAAAGGACGCAGGAAAATGCCAGAAGTCTTTTATGGACATAAATTTTATATGTCATGTTTCATACCTCTTCCAGTATTCGCCGTCCCCACTCCGCAACACATCCTGTATCGGCTGAATCAATCCTGGAAATCTTTCTTACAAAAATTTTAAAACACTTAATTTTGTCGCATTTTGTCTAATGAGTCAAGCAAATCATTCCATTACGCAAATTATTCCATTATGTCACCGCCTCGAAATGTTCGAACTAAAAAGACGACATAGTTGAACTTTGCAAAAATGTCAGAAAGGAATTATGCGCCGTAAAATATGCGCGTAACTGGAAGGAATAATGACAGGCTATAACCTTTTATGCGTGGATTGCGAACAGCCCGAGATTTTAACGCCTTTCGTAGAAAGGAATGGCCATAATTATGAAAGTACATGTATTTCGCCCCTTCTTGAAGGAAGCTGCGCTCGCGCAAGAAGCCGCTTTATGTTTCGTCAATTCGGTCAACATTGACGTACTCGGCGCAAGCGGTTTCAAGTTTCTTGAAATCGCAGCAATTTTTAACCATTATTGGGTCTTTGCTTTCCACGACAGTACTGTAAACAAATTTTGCCAACCGATTGATGGTTTTCGAATTTTCCCGGCAAAATCGCAGTTCCAAATCAAGCAGACGCCTGTATTTCGGTGACGGCTCGTCCTTGATTATCTTTATAGCAATCACATTTGACGGTACAGGAATCATAAAGGAAAATCGTATGCTCGATATGGCTTTGTTTTCTTCGTTTTTTATAATCATATTCGTGCGCTGCGGGGTCGTAAATGATGTGATCGGGGCAAAATAATCATGGCCGTTTACGGACAATACAATTCCGCACAAAAATTTATCTCGCTTACTTGTGGCGGAATAATCCACTCGCGGCACTTTTGAATCAAAGCGAAGCAGATACGATATGTAATCTGCGTTCACTTCATAAAAATTCAACTGTTTGTCCATATTTTCCCCCTAACATCTAAAATAAGGGACGGTTTAACAACCGCCCCTCGCATTACAAGTCGCGCTTACGGCGGCGAAGCGCCGAGAATATACAAGTCGCGCTTACAGCGGCGAAGCACTGAGAATATACAAGTCGCGCTTAACGGCGGCGAAGCGCCGGTATTAGCTGTTTTACACCTCTCGTTGCATGTATTATAATACTCAAAATAAATAAAAAGTCAATCACGCGCGCCTTTGAGCAAATCATTCCATTACGCAAATTATTCCATTATGTCGCCGCCTCGAAATGTTCGAACTAAAAAGGTACGCGCGAAAAGCGCGCGCATACAATGCACTACATGCGCGCTTGAATGCCGAATGACCATTGACAAACTCCCACGGCCAAAACCGTGGGAGTTTGTTATCCTCAATTGGGCGGCAATTTTTTGATCCGTGCAATCAAGCGTCCGGGTCAAGCGGGCGGTAACGCGCGTAAAGAAAATCGGCGTAACCCTGTTTATCCACGAAGTCGATGCAGTTCATGCCAATGAACGCGCCTGTAAAGCCGAGCGGCGTCGCGTATTCGTCGGAAAGTTTCGCCGCGTCCAGTTGGTACGGAATATCCTTGTACGCGACGCTGTCCGGGGAATACGAGAAAAAGCCCCATCTCCCGTTCATCGTAACGCGCAGGTGTACCGTGTCGCCGACGGGTATTTCATCTTCTCCGAGCGGCATGGAAAAATTGTATTTGTCGAAGCACAGGATGCCCAACGTCTTGCATCCCTTGCGCTCGTCAAAAGCCGCGCGCAGGAAGTATTGGTTTTCTTCGTTGTAGCGGTAGATCAGTCCCGCCATGCGCCCGAAGTGATCGAACGGCAGCGTGAAGGCTGTTTCAAATACAAAGGAAAAATCGCGCTGACGCCGCGCCAGTATGTTCTGCGCGAAACACGAGAGTAGCGAGTCGCCGCCGTAGAGCCGCAATGCGCCGCCGGAAATTTCATGCCGCGCCGGTATGCGCAGCGACATAAAATCCAGCGCAAAACGCTTGCTCGCAAAATCATAATCCACGGCTTCGGACGTCGTGTGATCTCGATTGCCGTAGCCCTCGAAAAACTCGTCAGGCACGGTCGTTCCGTTCTTGAGATACGGCCAGTCGTCCCTCCAAACGATCTCGGCAACGCCGGTTTCGCGTCCGAGGGGGCAGGCTCTCACCTGGTCAAGCGGACGCCCCATCAAAAGCGCGATCCACCAGCGCCCGTCCGCGCCCTGGCATATGCTGGCGTGTCCCGCCTTTTGCAGCGGGGAATCCGGCGCGCCGCTGGTGTCGAGAATATGTTTTTTCGGATGAAGTTCGTACGGCCCTGCGATGTTCTTTGAACGCGCGACGGTTTCGGCGTGATTGTAGGTCGTGCCTCCCTCGGCCGTGAAAAGATAGTAGTATTCTCCGCGCTTATACAGGTGCGGGGCTTCAACAAGACTCCGGTCGGTGCCTTTGAATATCTTTACCGGCTCCGCGATGGGTTTGAGCGCGGCGGGATCAAGCTCGGTAAGCAAGATGCCGCTGAACAGCCCGCCGCCCGTCTTACGGTAATCCCACTCCATATTGACAAAATATTTGCGCCCGTCGTCATCGTGAAAGAGCGACGGGTCAAAGCCCGAACTGTTGACGTATACCGGATCGCTCCAGGGTCCCTCTATCGATGCGGCTGTGGTGATATAGTTGTGCGCGTCCTTGAAGGGATCGCGCGCCCAATGCTTCACATCTGTATACACGAGGTAAAACATGCCGCCGCAATACGACAGACAAGGCGCCCATATTCCCCCTGATTTGGGATTGCCCTGCATATCGAGCAGCCGTTTCTCGGAGAGAGGGTACGCCGCTGTTTCCCAATTGGCGAGATCACTCGACGCGGAGATGCAAACCCCGGGGAAATACTCGAACGTCGAAGTCGCGATATAGAACACGCCGTCGTGGAATATCATCGACGGATCGGGATGAAAACCGGTCAACACAGGGTTTCTGATCATAGCCTGACTACTCCTTTACACCGCCGAGCTGGACACCGGCGATAATATATTTTGATAATGCGAAATATATGATAAAGAGCGGCAGCACGGACAACGACAGCGCCAAATACACCGAGCCAAATTCTGTCCTGTAAATATCGCCCCGCAAAAGGCTTACCATAATGGGCATAGTGTATTTTCTGTTGTCCGTCAGCAGTACCAGCGGAAGGAAAAAATTGTTCCAGCTCGCCACGAACACAAAAATTGCCTGTGTCGCTATGGCGGGCTTCATGATAGGCAATATGATCCTGTTGAATATTCGAAGTTCGCGCGCCCCGTCTATCCGCGCCGAGTCCACAATATCCATCGACAGCGTGGCGAGCAGATACTGCCGCATGAAGAAAACGACGGCTGGCGAAGCAATCGCGGGAAGTATCAGCGGCCACAGGCTGTTTGTCATGCCGATCCTGTACATAAACTGGTAAAACCCTATCGTCACCACCTGCGCCGGAATCATCATCACCGCCAGTATGAATATGAAAAACGGCTGGCGGAGCCTCCATTTGTACGCGACAAGCGCGTAGGCGGTGAGCGCAGAAAAGTATGTCGCGCAGACCGCCGCGCCGGTAGAGATTATCATGGAATTCATAAGCCCGATCCGCGCATAGAAACTCTTGCCTTGCAATATGCTCAGGTTATTCCGCAACTGGTCCGACGGAAGCAGCACGATTCCTCTTTGCTGAATCTCGAACGTCCCGCGGGTGGCGTTGATGAACATGATCCAAAACGGTAATATACAGGTAATCGCGATTAAAACGCAGACGAAATAAATGAATATCTTAAAGCCGC
>Ga0099364_10014680_pt1 | contig 10398 bp, 8 predicted proteins | sample TergutTh196P3_FD_73070 | JGI IMG/M metagenome (GOLD analysis project Ga0099364, IMG submission 73070) | Microcerotermes parvus P3 segment gut microbial communities from Pointe-Noire, Republic of the Congo - Th196 P3 | ecosystem: Host-associated > Arthropoda: Insects > Digestive system > Gut ...
AGTGAGAAAACCCGCGCCGTGTTCATCGAAAGCCCCACAAACCCTATGATGAAGGTCACGGACATCGCCGCCGTGCGGGCGTTGATTGGCGATCGGCTGCTGATTGTAGACAATACTTTTTTAACGCCGTATTTCTGTAATCCCATCGCCTTGGGGGCGGATGTGGTGGTTCATAGCGGGACGAAATATCTCGGCGGACACAATGATACCCTGAGCGGATTTTTGGTGGCGGTGAATGATGAACTCCTTGAAAAATTGCGCTTTATACAGAAAACCACAGGGGCAGTGCTGTCGCCCTTTGATTCATTTTTGATAGCGCGGGGGATAAAAACACTGGCACTGCGCATGGAAAAAGCCCAAGAAAATGCCCTGAAAATCGCCACTTGGATGCAGGAGCAGCCCAAAATCACTGCAGTTCACTATGTGGGTCTGCCTGAGCATCCCGCCTATGAATTGTCCAAAAAACAAGCGCGGGGCTTTGGCTCCATGATTAGCTTTTCTGTGGACAGTGTGAAAACGGCTCACAGAATTTTGAGCGGCGTGAAACTAGTTTTGTTTGCAGAATCCTTGGGAGGCGTGGAGAGCCTGATAACCTACCCTCTGACCCAAACCCATGCGGAAGTTCCCGAACCCCAACGCCTTGCCCTTGGCATCGACAAAAAATTGCTGCGCCTTTCTGTGGGTATTGAGGCTGCGGATGATTTGATTATAGATTTGGCAAGAGCGATAGGGTAGCTTTTGAGTTGTGTGTGAATGATACGGAAATGTATCTGCAGTTTCCACGCCAAACGCATGAGTAAAAAACTTGTGAGCAAGTGTATATAATAAATCCTGAAAAAGCTGAGTTAGTTGGAAGAGCTGTATACTGGAAATACTTTCACACACTTAACGTGAATTTTTCCAAAATAGAATTTGACTTACCTCTAAAAATATGTTATACTATCCACCGGCAGATGTGAATATATATTATAAGCTTGCTTTTGCGGATTGGCGTGGAAGTTTTTCGTCGGTTTAAATAGCAATTCGCAAAACGGTTTTTGGAGCAATGAAGATGAGCTTTTTTTGGGAAAGTTACTGCAAAGCGAGGGCTTTGGCGGCGGGAGCGAGCTTTGAAGAGACCGCCCAGTACATGGAGCATATTGAGGATTTGTTGACGACAGCGCAGCTGCAAAGTCTGGACGGGATTGAGCATCACAAGGACACAAGCCTTTTGACCCACGTACGCTGCGTTTCATACGTGGCTTACTTGCTTTGTGCCCGCTTTGGCGGCGACTGCAAAATCACGTCTCGGGGTGGTCTGCTACACGACCTGTACTACTACGATTGGCACGATTTCTCCGACAAATCCCACCGTTTCCACGGCTTTCGTCACCCAACCAGCGCCCTGAAAAACGCCCAAGCTCTTCTAGGCGAGCTAGATAAACGCACTGCTAACTGCATCAAACGCCATATGTTCCCGTTTACCCCCCTCCCCCCCGTCTACCGTGAGGCAGTTTGGGTCAGTGTTGCCGACAAAATTTGTGCTAGTTACGACGTGCTAATTTCCCGCTTCCCCCGTCTGCGCCGCCGCTTTGAAGCCGACACAAAAAAGCTAAAAAAATCAGCAACAAGGAGATAATTTTATGAGTCCTCTCGCAAATCTTGCCTTTATATTCTTTCTCTACAATGTCCTGGGATGGATAGTTGAGTCCATCGTCGTTTCCGTGGCGTCCCGCAAGTGGATTAACCGCGGTTTTCTCGCAAGCCCCATGCTGCCAATTTATGGAAGCGGCGTATTGGTCATGCTCGTTTGCCTGACGCCCATCAAAGAGTTAGGACTCTTTGTGGAGATTTTTGGCAGAGAGATCAACCTCGCCATTGTCTTAGTGGTCATCGGTGGTGTGGTTCTGTGCGACCTGTTGGAGTTCGTAACCTCATATGTGATGGAAAAAATCTTCCATGCCCGTTGGTGGGACTACAGCGGAAAATTCTGTAACCTACAGGGACGAATCTGCCTTGAACACTCTTGTTATTGGGCATTCTCCGCTTGGATTTTACTCTATGTTATTCACCCCTTTACGGAAAAAACTATCGAGTTAATTCCCGTAAATTACCAATATTTCGCACTGGGTATCGCTCTTGCGGTCTTTGTGATTGACTTCCTCCACTCTGTAAAATCTGCCTCCAACATCCGCGCCTACATGGACAAAATCAATGCGAAGATTGATAAAATGCAAGCTTGGGCGATGAATGAGGGTGTTGCGGGAGAGCAGTTGGTATCGGACATGAACGAGACCGAGGACTTTATCGCCGAGCAAAGTCAGGAGCTTGACGACTGGAAATCGGGCACCCACCTGACAGACAGAGCGAAAAAGACCACAAATGACCTTGCCAAGCGCATGGCTCAGATGTTTTACAGCTACCCCAATATGCAGAAGCATACCTACAACGCCCTTGAGAAGCTGCGCGGCTTGCTCAACGACGTGGGTGAGCGAATTGTTGACCCTAGCAAATCTTCGCGTAAGGATGCAAAAATTATGATGGATGAGTGAGATGACGAACTTTGGTTATAATATATCAAGAACCTGTATACAGTAGCTTGAAACGATCTCTTTTTAGCACTTTATCCGCCAAACTTCGTTAAAAATACTCGAGATGAACAAATCATTCCTGCGTTTTTTGCCTCGTTTGGCAAAAAAATCTCTCAAAATTTGTCTGTCTAGTGCTTGTCTAAAATGTAAAAAACGCCGTATATTTTGAGGTAAAACGGGGCGAAACGAGGAGAAAACCGCAGGAATGCTTTCTTATTCCGAGGAGCTTTGACGATGCTGCAGCCCCTTTTAGCCAAAAGGGACAAGTTATTTTATTTTTCAGACAGCCCCTAACCTATTGAATATAGATTCTTAGCAGTCAGGGGCGAGTGTTGGAATTGAACTCTCTGTGTAGATTTACGTTCTCAAACATGAATATTGAATAGTGCATCGGAGGAGCCTATGAACCGTCGTTTTGTCCTGCCCGTCGTCTTGATTTTGTTAGCTGTCTGCGCGGCGATTGCCGCATTTGCCTATTTCGGCAATAAAAGTGACGAGCCGTTGCCGCCTGAAATCCTCAGCACAACGCCTATAACTTCCGAAACCCAGGACGACACACAAGCGGAATTAGCCAATAATACCACATCCCAGTCCCAGACGACGGCTAATACCGCCACCCATACGGGTTTCGCCCCACTTGCGCAGTTGCCTTTCTTTGTGGAGGATGAGGACAAAATACCAGATTTATCCAAAAAGCGCATAGAGTTCAGCTATGGCGTGGCGAAAGATAGTAAGCCCCACCAAATCAGTGTAGACGCGCAGAAGTTCTTTGACGCGAAAGGCTACAAGGCATTCGCATACGATGCGAAATCCAGTGGCAAGCGCTTGTATCTAACCTTTGACACAGGTTACGAAAACGGCGTGACTGCAGGTATTTTGGACACACTTCGGGATAAAAAAGTTCCCGCCGCGTTTTTCTCCACTCTCCATCACGTAAAAACCGCGCCGGATCTGATTGCAAGAATGATAACCGAGGGGCATATTGTGGGCAATCACTCGGTATCGCACCCAGATTTTACCGCTATCAGCCGTAAGAAAATGATTGAGGAAATCCAGGGTTACGACAACTATCTTCGCGTAAACTTCGGCTACACAGCGCCGTTTTTCCGCTTTCCCGAGGGCGCATACAGTGAAGACGCGCTGCATCTGGTACAAACTTTGGGCTACACTAGCGCTTTTTGGTCGGTGTCTTGGGCAGATTGGGATGTCAACGCACAAAGGGGCAAGCAGGCGGCGTTCGATACCATCACCGCCCGCCTACACCCCGGGGCAGTGATTATGCTCCACTCCGTATCCACAGACAACGCCGGCGCCTTGGGCGATATCATCGACTGGGCAAGGGCACAGGGTTATGAATTTTATGGGTTGGACGATGGATTCTAGACACTACTTTTGTCCTTAAAGGCGCATCCACCAATCCACTTGCAGCAAATAGCCCATGAGTTGGGGTCCTGCCATGAGTTGCCCAAACCATGGTTTGCCCAATTCCTGCTCGGAGGTGACGAATTTTGTGACGGCGTCTTTGTCCAATAATGGGGCGAGGGGAGAGGTGCTGTCGCCGAGGAGATTCAGTAAACTCTCGCTCAATATGCGGGTGAAGTTGGGGTTGTAGGTCTTGGGGTAAGGGCTTTTTTTGCGCATGAGCAGTCCAGTTGGTAATAACTCCTTGAACGCGTCACGCAAAAGCCCTTTTACTACGCCGCCGCGGCATTTCATCTCCCATGGCACGTTCCAGAGATATTCCACGATGCGTGGGTCTGCAAAGGGTACTCGCGCCTCCAGTCCTGAATACATACTGGCGCGATCCATACGGGTGAGGAGTGTCTGCATGAACCAGTGGAGATTGAGGTAGGAAATCTGGCGGCGGCGTGCTTCCAGTGGATTTTCGCCATGCAGCGGCGGCACTTCCGCCAATGCTTGCCTGTAAGCGGCGTCGGCATATTCCTCCAGTTTCAGCTCCTGCCTAAACTCGCGCGACAAGAGCATCTCCCGCGTTTCAATGCTGCGCGACCACGGGAATGAGTCCGCGTTGAGCAAGTCCTCGCGGTAGAACCACGGGTAGCCTCCGAATATTTCGTCAGCGCACTCCCCTGTCAACGCCACCTTGTTCTCTTGCGCAACTTTGGCGCAAAAATAGAGCAGCGACGAGTCAATATCCGCCATTCCCGGCAGATCCTTTGCCTCCACTGCGGGATACAAAAGCTGCGCCAACTCCTCCTCGGCGCACTCCAAAAAGCTATGCCTGAGAGGGTATTGCGCCAACATTTTCTCTACAAACGGGCGATCACGCTCGGGTTGAAAAGCGTTGGCACAAAAATGTTTGTCGTTGTCTTTGAAGTCGAAGGAGAACGTATTCAGTACACCTAATTTTTTCGCCGCGACCGCTGTGATGATACTGGAATCCACCCCGCCGGACAGAAGAGAACAAATGGGAACGTCCGACACCAACTGCCTCTCAATGGCATCGCGCACCAACTCCCGCACCCGCTCTACAGTGGCGTCGTAGCTTTCTTCATGGGGGCGGCTCTCCAGTTGCCAATAACAGGTTTGGCGCAGCCCATCAGGGGAAAAAACCGCATAATGGGCAGGCAACAGCTCCTTCACATCCTTGTAAACGCCATTACCTGGGGTATGGGCAGGTCCCAGTGCAAATACCTCACGCAAGGAATTTATATCAATTTCTGGCTGTATATAGGGATGGGCAAACAGAGCCTTGTGTTCCGACGCAAATACCAGAAATCCGTCCTTTAGCCAATAGAACAGCGGTTTTACGCCCACGTGATCCCGGTACAAAAACAAGCTCTCACCGTCCCAAATGGCAAAGGCGAAGGTGCCGTTAAGCCGACTCACGAAACCCTCGCCCCAACAGATAAAGCCGTTGAGGACGACCTCCGTGTCGCTAGTGGTGGCGAAAGAGAAGCCTTTCCGGATAAGCTCGCCTTTCAACTCGTCGGCGTTGTAAATTTCGCCGCTGTAGACGATAGTGAACCTGCCCCGGGTTATTGGTTGCCCGCCACCCGCAAGGTCACGAATGGAGAGCCGCGTGTGGGCAAGCCCCACGTGCTCTGCCAAAAATTCTCCCTCGCTGTCAGGTCCGCGCCGATGTATTTTCAGGCGCATATCCTGCAAAACCTGTCTCCAACGCCCTTTATCATCCAAAAAATCCCTGTCAAAAGATGTAAATCCCGCAATGCCGCACATCAAATCACCCTTCCGCAATAGTATGTACTTTAGTATATTAGTGCGGGGGGTGTTAAGGTTACAACAGACTTCTTAAAAACTAGCAGGCATGAAAAGATTGGCGAGGATTTTTTTAATCGCATTGCTCTGCCAAAAAACTACCCCCAAACAACTCAACAAGCTTTTGAATACGATTACGCTTAGTTTCTTCCTTTTTCGCAAGCTCGATTTTGTTGACCTGCTCGCGCTTTAGATAGTCAGGCTGCTTCAAAAACGCATCCAGAACACCGTGTTCTTTGAGGATTTTTTCAAGAACGGGCGGCGTGGTGAATATCCGCGGCGCGTCGTCTTTCGTCAGAGTGACGCGCACAATGTCGCCGATTTCCTTACCCACGGCGCGGTGAATAAACTCGTTGTAGACAAAATAATGTCCATTGCGCGACCCCAAAAGTGTGTGCTCAAATGCTTGTCCGTCCACGGTGATTTTCACGGGAACACTACCCTTTGTGCCGAAGCAATCCAAAGCGGATTCGGGGAAATAAACAACCCGCCACTGTATTTTGCCCTCAAGTCTTTTGATTTGTCCGTCAAATTCCCAGGTCATTCTAGCGCTCCTCAATTATTATTGATCCTGATCCTTATTATATCATTTGGCAAAACAGGTGTCAAGCGCTAAAAGTATTATAAGCCTCAACGAAAAAGTTCAACACACCCTTTGTGACATTTTGTCATCAAAATATAACGATGTGAGTGCGGGAACGGCAAAATGCAGCGTTTAGATACCGTATCACCGCTTGAACTTTTTATCCAGAACCGTTGCTTTTCGCGGTTCTTTGTATTTGATTACGCGCTTAACGCATTTTGTGATAAGTTCAAAGGGGATGCCAAAGGGTTTCCACGCAAGAAATATCGTTATCGCCAACGCAATCGCTACCAAAATCGGCAGGGACGTGATTGGCGGATAGTCTTTCAAGAAACGGGAAATCACCACAAGTATAGGGATATGATACAAATAAATTGGCAGGGCTCGCTCTCCTAGCGTCGTTAGAAGGGGAACTTTTTTCTGTGGCATAAAGGCGACAACGCAAAGCCCTAACAAGGCGACAATCACGTATTGTAACAACCTTGGCAGTATTGACGCGAAACTGTAGCTTGCATTTTTCACCCATACCATATAGAGAAAATAGGATATCGTTGTTTGTACTTGTTCAATGGAAAACTCGTTTTTTTCAATTGCCATTTGCCTAAAGCACCACAAAACGCCGAAAAATATTCCGACAAAAACGAATGGGGATATCCAACGAAAAGCTGAGTTGGCAATTTTTTGCAACCACTCTTTTTTGAAATATAGTCCCGCTAAAAAATACGGTAGTGAATAAATTGCTTTCCAAATCGAAAGGCGCGAGAAGCTTCCTAACAAACCGTCATTGTTCCAAAACAAAAACTCAATAAATACGCCTAAAACTATCGCGATTGCAAATAGTAATTTTGGATTAATCGCTTTACATAGATGGAGAAGAACTGTAACTATAGCGAGGGAGTACAGGTACCACAGATGATTTGTGCCAGCAATTCCGAACCATCTTTCGACAAGGTTTGTGATGGCAATAACCGTGAGCATGATAGCGACCAATGAACCCACACGGCGCGCAGTAAGGCTTCTGTTTATGACGGCACTCTTTGAGAGATGACCGCTTAGAAAGAAAAACATTGGCATAGCACAACCGTTAAGAAAAAGACAAACACTAGCAAGGAACATCATGTTATCTAGCGAAAAAGATTCAATGCCTGGATTGTATTCTAGATTTCGCAGGTTAATAGACAATAAATCAATAGTATGCAAAAGAACGATGAAAAAACTCATCAGAGCGCGAATGTTATCTATATGGTAATGCCTTGACGGTGAGAGAGTGTGTGGGGGGTGGGAGGGGGCGATTTTTGTACTTGCGGTCATTCTTTTCCCCTTGTGAGGTTACTTTCTGCCGACATTATAACACAAATGAGACGTTTTGGCAAGTCTGATTTGTTGCTAGTTTTTGAGCGTGGGATACGCTTACATAAATAGGAAGACTACTTATAGTCGATTAACTTGAAAATCGGCTGAGGATTTGCGAGAATATTTTTCGTCTGGCAAGGAAAAAAGCGCGGGAATACTTTCGTATTGCGAGCATTTTTGACGAAGTCAGATGGAAAATGCACCGCAAAGACCAGTTGATTTTCATGTTAGGAGACTATACTATATCACAACCAAATCAACAGCCCAAAATCCTCAATCACCAACGCTCTGCGCCCTTAAACCCCAACAACAAAAACAAATAACACCCGACCGCCAACAGCGTAAAATTAAACCCGCTGTGGACAAGCAACGCGACGCCCAGGCAAATCAGCGGTATCAGCACATATACCGAGAGCTTGGCGCAAAAAGCTCTTGCCCGCTCTTCTGAGGCGCCCACAGCGCAGAGAAAATGAAACAACGCCCGCCCGCCGTCGAGAGATTCCACTGGAAGCAGGTTAAAAAAAGCGATGCCCAGATTGGTGAGCATTGCGTTTCTGAAAGCAGGAACTTCAGGAGTTTGCAACAGTGCGAAGAAAAACGCAAGAGCGAAATTTATTGCCGCCCCCGCTAGAGATACCCCGCACTCTTGCAGCAGGGACAAGCCCGCCCCCGCCCGCTCAATGCGCATTCCAAATGCCCCAAGATACACACGCCGCGGGCTTTCTTTGAACGCCAACAAAAGCGCCAAATGTCCGCATTCATGGGCAATACAGGATGCAAGCCCGATTGCCGCCGCCCCGCTTGTATCTAAAATCAACATAAGTGTCACTGCCGCAGCAAATAAAAAATGCATCTCCACGGCGCAATTTTTAATTCGAATTGTCATAATTCAGCACCCAGTATTCATTAATTTGCCCCTCTATTTTTTATCCTCACACCTGTATTCCCCATGGGGTTATAGCGCAGCCCGTTCAAGCGCAGTTCAAGGTGCAGATGGGGACCTGTGGTCTCTCCTGTACTGCCGACGGCGGCGATTGTCTGTCCCGCCGTGATTTTTTCTCCTGTCTGCCCCAAAATCTCCCGCGCGTGGCAGTAGTAGCTCTTGAAGCTGCCGCCATGGTTAAGGAGTATGTAGTTGCCGCCTGTCGCGCTATAGCCCGTTTTTTCCACTGTCCCGCCGTACATTGCCAAAATAGGTGTCCCCTCCGGGGCGGCGATATCCACACCACCGTGCCAACCCATTTCCCCCGTTTTTGGATGTTTCCTCAGACCAAAGGGAGAGGAAATGCGCCCCTCAACGGGCATAACAGCCTGCCCGCTCACCCACAGCGGCGCGAAACTCAAGCCCACAGGCGCGGGTAAATTACTGCCCCCCGCTCCGTCGAGTTCGCTATCGTCAGAAAGTTCCTCACCCACGTCAGGCTCGCTGTTATTGCTAATGTCCTGTTCCCCGTTAAGTTCGCTATCGTCGGTAGCGTTATCCTCATCCTCTCGAGGCTCATACTCCGCGCTGTCATCTCCACTGGCTTCATCATTCCCCAAAACAGCTTCATCCTCTCCATTCCTCGCTCCTACATCATCACTTCTGTCTACAGTATTTGCTTCAACAAATACTGATTCCGCCGCTTTGCTAATTTGAGCGAAAATCTCCGCCCATTTCATGTTTACCGACATATATTGGGCGTATTCATCCCGCAATGCCGCGAAAGGCTCCGGCGCAATCGCCCGCAAGGCGAACGCAAAGCCCACCAACACCGCCACTGCAAGAAACTGCTTGAAAAGCAGCGGCAGCCACCACTGCGCCAAGCTTTCGGAGCTCTCCTCCTCGCCGTATTCCTCGTGATAAAGCTCCCGCTGCCGCCTGCGCTGACGGATAACCTCCAGTTCATCAACCGGATAATCCTGAAAATCATCATTATACATCGCAATCACCTCAAAACAAGCTATGCGCGTACCCCTGTAATAATGTCTACTTTTTCCCATTACGACATATACTAATCTAGGCTTGTTGAAAATCTAAAAAAATAGATACTAGAAACTAGGGGCTGTCTGAAAAATAACTTGTCTATTTTGGCTAAAGCGGGCTGCAACATCGTCGAAATTCCTCGGAATACGAAAATATTCCTATGGTTTTCGCCCCATTTCTCTCCGTTTTACCTCAAAATATCCGGCATTTTTAAATTTTCAGACAAGCCCTAAAAAGGGGTTAAGATGACTTTTGGTGAGTTTCCAAGCAGCAGTGAACGGCGGGTGCGCTTGATCGAGCTGATGTCCATGGGAGTGCAGATACCCTGTGATGACGGGATTATCGTTGGCGAGGACTGCTATATCGGTGAGGGGACACTGATACTCCCGGGGTGCATAATCATGAACGGCACGCGTATTGGACGCGGGTGCGTTATCGGTCCGGGAAGTGTACTGTCGGCGTGTGAGATCGACGACGGTGTGGAATTTTTACACAGTTGGGCGGACAGAGCGGTGATTGAAAGCGGCGTGAAAATCGGACCTTTTGCCCGTCTGCGTCCCAAGGCGTGGATTGAAAAAAATGTGAAAATCGGCAACTTTGTGGAGATAAAAAATTCGCAGATAGGCGAAAAAAGTAAGGTTTCCCACCTGAGCTACATCGGCGACACGCAGATGTCAGAGGGCTGT
>Ga0099364_10014682_pt1 | contig 10397 bp, 9 predicted proteins | sample TergutTh196P3_FD_73070 | JGI IMG/M metagenome (GOLD analysis project Ga0099364, IMG submission 73070) | Microcerotermes parvus P3 segment gut microbial communities from Pointe-Noire, Republic of the Congo - Th196 P3 | ecosystem: Host-associated > Arthropoda: Insects > Digestive system > Gut ...
AAGATGCAATCGAAGTAATGGAAAAATCATTTGAGCATCAAGATCAGCCAAAGCTGGGGATGTTCTGGTACGATGCAACTGAAGACCGGCTTTTTGGAGTATCTTCTTCTTTTGCAGACCAGGTTCCATTTAATCACAATGGAGTAAAAACCGAGAGAACTCTCCATAAAGCCTGGTGGCAGAAACAGAAGCAAAGGCTTAAATCAAAAGGTTTGCCGCCGGGTTTTTTCGCACAAGACTATACCATGATCCCCAGGGGAAGAATATTTCAATTTCAAGACGGTCACTTTGAACTTATGTGCGGCAGCTGGATAAATGACCATATCGTCGAGCTTGTTAAGGATGAATTCAACCTCTGGGATGTCCAGCTCGAAATAAAGGTAGACAGCCACTGGGAAATAGGGCACGGCTGGGACGAAGAGTCTTTTTAAAACAACCCCCATCCTATCTCAGACGACAAGCAGTAATGTACTCAAAGCGAAGCGAGCAAGCCAGCGCAAAGCAGGCGGATTGCGACCTATGGTTGGTAGAACAGCCATAAGCCGCTGATGGGTATGTTTCCCACCCATCATAGACGAAAGCAGCAATATCCGCTAGAGTTAACCTATGGATAAAAAACTATTGGATGTATTAAGAATAGGCATTTTTTATGATGGATATTACTTTTATAAAATCAGTAATTATTACAAGTATGAGCATGAAAAAAAATCGCGCATAAGCATTAGCGGCCTGCATGAATTTATCAGAAGCGAAATAGCAAACCACGTCGACATGGATATACGCCGATGCCAGATAATCGACGCCCATTATTTCAAGGGACGCTCGCTGGCAAAGGACATGGGCGAGAAGGTCCAGAACGAGCGGGTTTTCGAGGACATTCTTATGCGGGAAAATATTGTCAGCCATTATCTGCCGCTGCGTTTTGGCGGGGAAGGTGTTGTTATTCAGGAAAAAGGCATCGATGTCTGGCTGGCGCTTGAAGCCTACGAGCTTGCCATTTACAAGCACTTTGACATTCTGGTACTGATTGCCGGTGACGGCGACTATGTCCCCCTGGTACGCAAGCTCCATACCCTGGGAACCCAGGTGATGCTGATATGCTGGGACTTTTCCTACCATAACGAAAACGGCGACATTGTAGAAACAAAAACGTCCCGGCAGTTGTTCTCCGAAGTATTTTTTCCGGTACAGATGAACCTCAAAATCGATCAGGGCAGCAACGAGTATATCAAGGATCTGTTTGTGCCGGAGAAACCTCACGATTTTGCCTTTAATTTCAACCATGCTGCCGGGACTGCTGCCGGCGGGACTGCCGGGGTAATGGCCTATGAACAAAAGGCAGAAGCGACAGAAGAATATACTTCAACGATTTTCAGCATCAACCCCAACGGCTATGGCTTTATTAAAGACGAAGAAAAAAATAACATCTTTTTTCATTACAGCAGACTGGCCAACTGCGATTTTTCCGAACTGAGACAGGGAATGAAAGTCAAGTACACGGTTGAAGAAGATTCGGAGCGCAGTAAACGGGAAGAAATGCCCTGTTTTCGCGCCACAAGAGTTACGCTCATCGAAGAATTTTGACGGAGAACCGTTACTTGACGGACTGTCCTTACTTGACACCTGTAAAGTGAGATTTGATATTTTAGTTACTTGATTTATTGGCCCAAACGAGGGAAAATAATGCAAGTATGAAAAATGCAGTTTTATCCTGTTTACTCATTACTGCTCTGTTAACCCATGCCTGCACAATGCCCAAAATTGAGATAAGACTGGATAATTTTGAACAAAGTCTGCCAATGAGAGTTGGCGCTTTTAATATGGCCGAAATGTTTTCAAAGGCCCTTGCGGATACTTTTCCTGAAGGTTTTGCAATATATGACATGGTAGATTATCGGGACACACAGGCTTTTTTGATTGGCCTCCGGATGGATCTGGCACAAGAATTTAATTTAGATCCCAACAAATCATTGCAGAGCATAAAAAAAGAGATTGATAGTGCGATATTGCGGGCAAACAACACAGTCGGTGATATGCTCAGGATAGATGGATCCCTTGGCAATATTCCCTTTCCCATTACCGAAGAAATTTCCCATGGAGATGCCATTGCATTAACCGGCAGGATCAGGAATATCGAGAATCTGTTAGGCGAACGCAGGTTTCCGGTAACATCAGCACGGATTGTTGCCGTAGTAGGCAGCGGTCAATCACTTAATTTACCGAATGTATTTTACGATCTGGAAAACTTTCAATTTTACAATAACGCTGCGCTCAACAATGTACCTTCATTTGATTCATTAGAACTTGCAGATGGCAGTATGATAAAGCTGGAAGTATCTCTGAGCAATAGGGAAGCACTTGATATAGAAATCCCCATCTTTCCCGGAATAGTGATACCGGGAAACCCTGACATGGTTGACAAGCTTGATATTTCCATCAGGAATATCTTTCTGGAAAAATGGGACTCAAATCTGGATGATTATGTTCCTTTAGGCCAACATCCATCTCCTTCTGTAATACGGCTGAATGCTGCAAATAATTTTTCCGGAGAATTCGTAATAGAACTCGCAGGGGAAAATATCGAATTCAGACCAGAAAACCCGCCACGAGTAACCATTGGCGGAATTTCGGATAATGTTCCATTGGGAAATTTCGCTGACATAACCCCTGTTTCAGCATTACTGAATATAACTCCGTCAATACATGTTATACCACGAAAAATATATGATATGGATATTACCGACGAAATAGAACGGGCTCAGACACAATTGAATAATACCGTTGACGAGATGGTTAAAGTTTTTAGTATGGATAGTATATTTCCTGATGGGTTTATTAATGCAGAAATAGGTGAAGGATCATATTTTATTTTATCAACAACACTGGACACCGGTCTGGTATCTGTCAGCGGAATCGACATAGAGTATAATATTTACTTACAACAGGATCCGGTAGAAGACATGATTGATATAAATGGCAACCGGTTTCTTGGCCTTTCCGGAAATGATGAGACCTGGAACATTCGGGGCACATGCGGAGAAAGTCATTATGAAGACCTTCAGCGCAAGGCGATAAACAATAATAATTTGATTGTTCTCCAGGATGACACGAAACCAGAAAAATACAGTACTATACGCATAATAACCAGATCCGGGATCGACCTGGATTTTGGAGAAAGGTTTGAAGATATTGCCGTTAGTGAACTACTAATCAATTACAATGTACACGTAACCCTGCATATAGAAAAGCTCAACAAGGTACGCTGGAAACTTGACACCGTAGACGATAGGGGCAATACTGTCCCCCTTATCCCTATACCCCTTATTCCTGCACTATCTTTTGACAATGTAGGCGCCGATGAACATGGTAATGGCGGCACAAATATTGCCGCATTCATTGAAAGCATTGCATTTAGTGAAATGGATTTACGTGTCAAGCTTGAATTGCCGGGTTTTCTTGACGGTGCCATTGCAGTCGGTGCACAAATTGACGGTGAATATCAGGAAACAATACTGAGAAACGGTGAAAATACCTTAATCTCTCTTTCGGGTAAAACGCTGGCACTTAATGATGATGCCGGTAATCCCAAAAAGCTCGATATACAGCCTGAATTGTATCCTGTTTTTAACAGAACAGAAACAAGAAAAGACATCAGATACATAGAATTTGATATGTCGGATTTTACTGGCGGCGATATATACCTGGCCTGTGAAATTCTTACCGACAGGTTTTTTCACCCTGATTGCTGGGAAAGAGTAAACATCAATCTGAATGATAGTGCTTTTCGGGAAGCAGGCATATTGAAAAACAACGAAACACTCGACGACTTACTTACGAGGGAATACCCCGAGAAAGAAAAAGACTGGATTAATATTCACAAGATGCTCGATCCTTACATGAGCGGCATTACCTTCAGGGAAGAAAATATCCATTCACGATTATTTATAAACGGCTCATACGAATTTCTACAGGCAATTGACCGGGACTTTGGCCTTACATTGCAACTGGGAGCAATAGGAGAAGTTTTACAAGACCATAATTGGACTGAACAAATTTTGTTCTCACCTGATCCAATACCCATATCAATGGCCAATATTACCGGCGCCCTGCCGACGCTGCCATTGTCCGAAGAAGAATTTATTTACCGGGGCTTATCCATGCCAAGCACCCGAGCTGGTCATGAATTGGACATACCCCTTAACCGCGGCATTGCCGCGATTTTTTCCGCCATGCCCAGAAACCTGCGTTTTACATATTCGATGAAAGGATTACCGGAGATATTTTCACTTACCCCTGATATGTTTAAAGGGGAAGACGGCGGACTTGAAGTACTGTTAGTAATACAAATTCCTCTTGAACTCATTACCGAATCAGGTTCATACATATCGATGGCGGAAATGTTTGAAGGTGACAAAGACCTTTTTTTCAGAGAAAGCAATGACGGGATACATCCAAGCGGAGATTCCGTTTTCACCAATGTAAATATCAATTCGCTTGGTTTAAGAATTGACTTTGAAAGTTCTATTTTCGAAGGAACATATCTGCACATTGATAAAGAACGCAGGTTATTCCCGCCATGTATAAATGAACCCGAAGGCGGCCTGATGCTTGCCAGAGATAACAGCATAGATATAACGTTTGACAACGACACCTGGGATATCATCCGGAAATACATTATTATTCCGGAGATTAAAGTTATATTTCCGCAAAAATCCCTGATACAGGTTCCAAGAAATTCCCTGCCAACCATGATAACCGTCGCGGCAAGCGGCAGTTATACCATCGATTTTAATACTATCGGAAAATAAACAGATGAAAAAAATATTCCTTATTTGTTTTATTATTTTTCCCTCTCTGTTTATCCATGCAAATGATGATTTCCGTATCCCGAATCGCAGATTTGAATTAAGTCTTGCAAATATGGATCTGGGTTTATCCAATGATCATTTTATTGCAAGGGATTATCTTCACGGTCCCTTTTATATATTGGGCAATTTCGGTAACATTCTGTCAGATTTCAGCAGGATCCTGTTAAACGAGGAAGTAATTACCATCAATGCCGGTGAATTTCTTAAAGGTTTTATTATTGATTGCAATGCTACATTCCAGCCCTTTTCCTTTAAATTCGACCTCAATGAAAACTGGAGCTTTGGCCTTGATATTGCCCACACCAATGTATCGGGAAATATATCGCTGAGCGAAAATATGCTGACCCTTAACGAGACAGATCAGGAAATATTAAATACAGGCATGGCGGTAATTGTTGAAGCGCTGGCTATACCGGTTCATTTTCAGTTAAGAAATTTCAGGATAAAAATAAAGCCGGCGGTATATTTTCCCTTATTGTATGCAGAACCCGGTATAAACTATAGTTATAGAAATGTTTACGATGACAACGGAGATGCAATCGGCATTCGCCTTGATGCAGGTATAAACAAACAATTTTATATCCCGGTAAATTTAACGAGGATGGAAGATAATAGCTTTAATGACATTGTTCAGTATGCGCAAAACAATTTTTGGAATAACAACAATATTAGCTTAGGCTTTGATTTGAGTCTGGGGACAGAGTATCCTTTGTTCCCGTGGCTTGATCTTGGCGTTGATATAATGCATATCCCCTTTCTTTTCAGGGGGGCACGGATGCATTATTATTTACAGCTTTCCGGTAATACCTTTCTGGATACCAGCCATCTTGATATTGCCGAAATAATTGCTAATGGCGGAACAATCCCGGAAGAAATGCTGGAAAAAATCTATGGTTTTAGCGAACCCACATTCAATCCCGGATCCGCAACAAAAGAACTTTACCGTCCGTTTAAACTATTGTTTTACGCCAACGTTCGTCCTTTTCCTTTTGACAAACCTATAGTAACCCTAATCCCTTCGGCAGGTTTTTCCATCAACAACTTATATCCCGATATTGCCGCTTTTGAGGGAGGTATGAGCGCCCGAGTTGACCTTGCAAACCTCTTTATTACTACCCTGGGAATTAATTATAACGACCGTAACTGGATAAACAGTTTAGACCTCGCGTTCAATTTCAGGGCACTGGAGCTTGGCATAGGCTTGTCCATGCGCTCGCCGGACTTTGTACAAAGCTGGAGAGGCGCAGGCATGGGCCTGAACCTGGGACTAACGTTTGGTTGGTAGTAAACGCAAACCGCTACCACAGCCGCAGCTCGGCTCGAAATGCCGCCAGTTTGTTTGGCTCTTTTTTACCCTCAAACGCATAAGCATGTAAAGGCACAGGCATATCAGGCATCGCTGCCGCCGGCGTTGTCGCCGCAGGCTGCAGGGCAATCGGCGCGCACCAGATACCGGTAAGCTCGCCGGGTAAAATTTCGTTCATGTAGTTGATGTCCAGCCGCATGCGCCGGGCATTTTCGAGCAGGGCAGGATCGATTATATTTTCGATCCAGCGAATGTAACTGACATTGTTAACATGACCGTTGTAGTCAAGGTCGGTGTACAGGGCGCGCAGTTCTGACTTTTTCTCCAGCGACACATTTTCTGCAAGACCGGGGGCAGAAGGCAGCGCATCCAGGCCATCATTGTGCGGCATGATATCCATAATGGAATGGGGGCGCAAGGGACGGCGTTTTTCCAGGTCGATAATTACCCAACAGCTTCTGGCACGGACCGCAGGCTTGTCCTCAGCATCGCGTATGTCAAAATCGCGCAGGGCAAACAATTTTTCCCAACCACGGGGCCAGGTACGCACCGTAACCATCTCGCCGTATTGGGGCCGGCGGTCAATCTGCACCGACATGCGTGAAAGTAACCACACCTGGTTTGTTCTGGCCATTGCTTCACGCCCTACCCCCAGATTTTCCGCATGACTGATGGCCGCTTCCTGAAAAAAATGAAATGCCGCATCCAGAGTCATGGTGTCCGATTTATCAATGGCGCTAAACCGAACCTCGCAAGGCTCCGACCATATATTCCGCTTTTCCATTGTAGCTGTTTCCCTATTGGCTTGAATAATACCAAAAATTGTGCTATTCTACTACCATGTCTGCGCACATTGATACAGAAAAAGCCAGGAAAACCATAGCGCTTGTTCTTGACAAAATCAGGACCGAAGCAGATCCCTGGCTGCTTGACGAATACCACAGCCTTTTCAAGAAAGAAATTTCATTGTTTCACCGATCGAAAGTAGCAGCCTATTTACTGATGCTCTGCGATCAGGGAAAAACCCCGCATTTTGCAAAACAGGCCGATTTTTCCAGGGCGGAAAAAAACAAATCCCGCAAAGCCGGCAAAGACAAAAGAGATGCGTCCTCTGATTCTCAGCGATACCCGCTTGCCGACGAAGAGTCAAAGCGGCTCTTTTTCAGCGTTGGCCGCAGCCGCCGGGTATTTCCCCGCGAAATACTGGGACTTATCAATACAAAAACGGCAATCCCCAAAGAAGATATTGGCGCAATACGCATTCTTGACAATTACTCGTTTGTACAGGTACGGGACACCGTAGCCGAAAAAATTATTGATGCGCTAAACGGGTATATGTTCCGGGGCAGAACGCTTACGGTAAACTATGCAAAATCACGTAACGATGAAGCCGCCGGGGAAGATAACAGCGAGCTGTACAACGACACCGGTGAGGAAGAAGCCTTTGGCGAATATACGGAAACGAATGAACTGCCAAACGATGAGCCGCAAAACAATGAGTCGCCAAACGACAATTGGCCGGATTCAGAGTACGATCAGGACCATACTGAGGAAGAAGATATTTAAGCCTATTCCTGTCAGCAATACGAGCCAGGCCAGGATTTCCAGGGTATACGCCAAACCTTTACACCGTTTGGCAGCTATCTGTGTCTGGGCAATATCGCTGTTTATCCGCAGCATCCTGGATCTCCAGGTTAGACGGCGGTGAATAACCGTAAACAAAAGGCCGGGCGGTATAACCGGATACAGCGGGATAAACAAGGCAATAAATGAAACAATAACCGTCATGCGAAATGCGGGGCGGGGAATAAACTGAACGGCAATCATTATCAGGCAGAGCGCGCCGAGAACCAACGAATAGGGGGTGATGGCATTCCAGTAATCCCCGCGGTGGCGGCCTGCACAGATCACCTTGCCTGCAAGAGATTCGTCAGGGCCGTCATGAAAAATCACCATGAGGGGATTTTTTTTCGTGGATACAAAATCCCAGCGCCCCTCATGGCATGCCAACAGGCCGCCGACAAAAACCCTTGCCCCCTCGGTAAGCGCAGAGATCCTATCCCATCGGATTTTTTCAGGAGCTTCTTCTCCCGGATCAAAAATTTCTGCAGGGCCTTCATTTTTCTGCATTGGCAGCAAGTAGGTTTCGGCGTTTTTCAGGGAAACGGGAATGGTTAAATCTTCGTTTCGGATCCACAAGGTTTGCCCGTCCGTTACCGATTCAAAACCCCCAACAAAATGGAAGGCCGCCGATTCATTGCCATCGCAACCGCTTTCTTCCTGCTGCCGGTAACGATTGTAGTCAAGCATGGGGCGCAAACGGAGTTCATCAAAACGTCTTCTGAACACAAGCCATTTATAACGCCTGAGCAAAGCACCGGCCAGCGGAACCAGCCCATACCAGAGAAACGCCAAGCTGATGATCACTAGAAAATCAAAAAATCTCAGGTTATTATACCTCCATGCACAAGATACACCATATTATCGTTGGGGGCATTGCCACCAACTGCTGGATATATCCCCTGGACAAAGATAGCTGTGCGGTAATTGACCCCGGCGAGGAGGGCGACCGTATCATTGCCTTTCTTGACCAGTTGAAACTATTCCCTTCCCTTATTCTACTTACCCACGGGCATTTTGACCATATTGCCGCGGTGCCAGCTCTGGTATCTCACTACAGCACGATTGAAGTTGCCATCCATGCAGCGGATGCACACTATCTGGGGCCGGATTCGTACGCCCATCACAGCCACAGCTTCGGCATTGCGGCGGGGGATACGGCCTACCTGGACGCACTATGGGAAGATATGCCCCCGACAGGCAGAACGCTTGCAGAAGGCGACAGTGTAGGCCCCTTTACCGTACTGCACCTGCCCGGCCATACTGCCGGAAGCATCGCATTATGGGACAAGGAAGCGGGAACGCTGTTCAGCGGGGACACCCTGTTTCGCGGTGATTACGGCCGCAGTGACCTGCCCGGCGGCAGCGAGGAGCAGCTATTCGCCAGCCTGAAACGCCTTTTTTCCCTGGATGCCGGCATACAGGTGTATCCCGGTCACGGCCCGGCTACCAGCATCGGTCATGAAGCTGCACGGGGAATGCTGAATTAGGCATGCCCTGGTGCAGGGCTTGCTCTGCGATATTATACCTTTTATACTTAAATCATGAGCAGCGGCACTTCCGATATCGTAGGGAAAAAGGTTTTTTTTCTGTACCCAAATGCTGTAGTTGAAAACCGGATAATCGATGAGCTTATTCAGCATGAATACGAAATATACATTTCAAAAGACAAAGATTCGATCAGGCGGGTGCTGAGAAATTACCCCGATTCTATTGTTTTTATTGATATTAACGAGCATTTGCCTGAGAAAGAATGGGAATCCTGGGTTACGGCAGTCATGAAAGCTCCGGATACCAAGAATGTTTCCATCGGCATTCTGACCGCCAATGATGATGAACTGATAAAACGCAAATACCTTATGACGATTAAAGCCCGAGGCGGTTATACCATCCTCAAGTCTGATTTGAGCAAAACTATAACACGCATTATTGAGATTTTACAGACAGCAGACGCAAAGGGGCGGCGAAAGTTTATCCGTGCAACCACCGACAGGGAAGCAAACACCACGATAAACCTGCCGTTTCACGGAATGTTTGTAAACGGATATATAAAAGACATCAGTGTTGTGGGCTTTTCCTGTACGCTTGACGGCAACCCGGAATTATCCAAAAATACCCTGATTAAGGATATCCAGGTAAAACTGCAAACAACCCTTCTAAAAACAGAAGGCATTATGTTTGGTTCCCGCATGGACGGCAAAGAAAAAATCTACGTTTTTCTCTTCACCCAGCGCATCGACCCCGAGGTTCGCACTAAAATAAGAAAATACATTCAGCATAATTTACAAAACAAAATGGATAAGGAACTTAGGTAGGCTCCGGCTTTGTTATCCATTTTGTCAAAACCGAATCCAGATGCATGATGTCGATGGGCTTGGACAAAAACGCCTGAAAACCGTTGGCGTAAAACATTTCTTCCATGCCGGTAATGGCGTTTGCCGTTAAGGCAATTATCGGAATTTGCCGCGCGTATTCGGAACCCATGCCGCGTATCCTGGCGGCCGCTTCTACGCCGTCCATGCCGGGCATCATGTGATCCATAAAAACGGCATTGTACGCCGGCTGTCCTGCCTGTATGGCATCAACGGCTTACTGGCCGCTTA
>Ga0099364_10014683_pt1 | contig 10396 bp, 6 predicted proteins | sample TergutTh196P3_FD_73070 | JGI IMG/M metagenome (GOLD analysis project Ga0099364, IMG submission 73070) | Microcerotermes parvus P3 segment gut microbial communities from Pointe-Noire, Republic of the Congo - Th196 P3 | ecosystem: Host-associated > Arthropoda: Insects > Digestive system > Gut ...
CAAACACTGCTTCGTATAAAGGAGCGTGTATTAAAAGAGTTTCCCCAGCTGCGATTGGCAAAAGATTCTTTTGCAAGGCTCTTTGATATTGCTATAGATTTTGCTGAGGAAGACCCTGTATTGCCTTTGGAGATTGCAGAAAAAGTAAAAGTCATTGCAGAACAGGAAGGGGCTATGGCAAAGGTTTCATCGATTCATGTAAATATCTGGCTTGGCAAATACGACAAGCTTTCAATGGCAGAGGCCTTTCTTAAAAAACGTTTTGGCTGGAAAATGGGGGAGGGTGATAATGAAGTTGTGTTTATAGGAGATTCCCCCAATGACGAACCCATGTTTGCCCGTTTTCCTCTTTCCTGTGCTGTTGCAAATATCTCAAGGTATATATCCCTGATAAAAAATCTGCCAGCCTATGTCGCATCACAGGAAGGCGGCCATGGCTTTGCGGAAATCGCGGAAACCCTGCTTAAACTGCGCGGACATTAATCCCCGGACTTTAGTCCGCCGGATTATCAGTCCCCGGATTGTTAATCCCCGGATTGTTAATCCCCGGATTGTTAATCCGAGTTTTCATAACTCTTGTACATAAAACGCCTGATCTTCTGCTGGGCATTTTTTTCAAAAGCTTCATTTCGTATAACAAAGCCTGTGATTTTCTTGTACCCAACCAATGACCTGTTTGCTTTTTCAATTTCCTTTTTTACAAGAGTGTATATAAACGCCTCGTCCTTGGCCTTGTCAGGATGATCTGTTGCAATTGTTTCAAAATCAGGGACTGCCACTGCAAAAATTTGTTCCCCGCCAAACTTCTTTTCCTTGCGGCCCAAGACCAGAATTTCTGCGATTACCTTTGAACCGTTAAAATGGGCTTCGATTTCTTCAGGGTAGATATTTTTACCGCCGGAGCTGACGATAAGATTTTTTCCCCTGCCGTTAATATATAGAAAACCCTTTTTATCCTGATAACCAAGGTCTCCTGTTTTAAGCCAGCCGTCATGCGTAAAAGCTTCGGCAGTTGCTTCGGGATTTTCATAATAACCAAGCATAAGCGAGGGAGATTTGACAAGGATTTCGCCTGTGCCGGTTTTATCAGGATCTAAAATTTTTATATCAGTGTATTTAACAGGCTGTCCGACAGACACATTGTTTTTATGCCATGGCGTACTAACGCTTACAAGCGGGGCATTTTCACTCATTCCATAACCGTGAACAATATTAAACCCGAATGAATCAAAGAAATCCGCTGTTTTAGGGTTGAGCGGCCCGCCGCCTGCAACCATTATATTGATCGTTGAAAGATTGGCACGCTTGCGCGCAAACCTGAAAAAAGCCTTTCCAAACCCGGGTTTTCCCTTTTTTGCCTGCGCTAGTGAGATCGCGCGGAATATACCCAGTATGCCGCGAACAACAGGTGAAAGAGCCTTGAACCCATTGTCAATTGCAATCATTATTTTATCGTATAACAGAGGAACTGCAATAAGGAATGTTCCGCCTCCGTCCCTTATATCGTCTATCACAACCTTGCCCACGAGTTTTTCAACAATGATTGTTGAAACGCCTGCTGTTAAAGGTGCTATAAACGAGCATGTCGTGGGGTAGGTATGGTGAAGGGGAAGTACATTTATAAACACATCAGTATCAAGGGGCCTTAAAGAGCAGATCGCAGCACTTGCATTTGCAATAATGGCTTTATGACTTAATGTTACGCCTTTTGCAAAACCAGTTGTACCGGAAGTAAAGACTATGGACACAGGGTCATTTTCAGATACATCATTTTTTCCAGGTAGAGTTTTGTCCCCGGCATTTTTTCCAAAAGCATAAAAATTGTTTGCGCTGTCTTTGTCCATGCAGACCAATACAGGGATTTTTATTCCCTGACCCGGAAGTGAATCAGTAAAAGACTGCTTGCGGGAAGAATAAAAGAAAGCCTTTGAGTCTGTTATTTTAAGGATATTGGCACATTCATTTTCCGAAGCCAGAAAGTCAACAGGGACTATTACAAGCCCTGCTATGGCTGCGCCAAGCCAGGCAGCCATCCATTCAGGTCTGTTTTCGCACCATAAAGCGACCCTGTCCCCTTTTTTTAGGCCTTCAGCCAAAAGCCCGAGGCCTATCCTTTGACTTTCATTTTTTAGATAAGTAAAGGACCAGCGTGTAAAATCCTTGTTTCCCTCTGTACGGTATAGGATTGCTGATTTATCTCTGGATTTTATTTCAATACCATCAAGCCAGTCTATAAAGTTTTTATAGGGCTGATCCGGATAAGCGGCAATAAAATCTTTATACTTTTTCATGTCTATATTCTATGACAAAAATGCGAATTTTGTCAAGTTGAAACATGTTGAAAAAAACGTATAAATCCCATAAATTATACCCATGGACTTAGAAAAACTTACAATAAAAGCCCAGGATGCTTTGAACTCAGCCTCCAGCCTGGCGCAGAAAAACGATAATTCCCAGGTTGAAAATGAACATCTGCTTCTGGCTCTTTTGCAGCAGGAAGACGGGATAGTTGCCCCGCTTGCAGAGAAGATAGGCGCAGACCCGGAAAGGCTAATTAATTCTGCAGAAGCTCTTGTAAATGCCCAGCCAAAAATGTTTGGCGAGGCTGCCCAGCTTTTGTTCTCGTCCGGGGTTTCCAAAGTTCTGGCAAAGGCTGAAAACGAGGCTGCCTCATTAAAAGATGAATTTATCTCCACAGAGCATATACTGCTTGCCCTTTCTGGTGCTGATGGCAAGGCTGCTGATATCTTAAAAAAAGCAGGTGTAACAAAAAACGCCATTTTAGGTGCACTTAAATCTGTGCGCGGAAACACACGCGTTACAGATCAAAACCCGGAAGAAAAGTACCGTGTCCTTGACAAATACTGCCGAGACCTTACAAGCCTTGCAAGGCAAGAAAAGCTTGATCCTGTTATTGGCCGGGATGAGGAAATACGGCGCTGCATGCAGGTACTGTCACGGCGCACCAAGAATAACCCTGTGCTTATTGGCGAGCCAGGTGTTGGTAAGACCGCCATTGTCGAAGGACTTGCACGCAGGATAGTCGAAGGCGATGTGCCTGAGGGCCTTAAGGGTAAAAGACTTTTAACACTGGACATTGGCGCGCTTGTTGCAGGCGCAAAGTTTCGAGGCGAGTTTGAGGAAAGGCTCAAGGCAGTCATACACGAAGTACAGGCAGCTGAAGGCAAGATAATTCTTTTTATTGACGAGCTTCATACGCTTGTGGGTGCGGGTGCAGCAGAAGGCGCAACAGATGCGTCCAACCTCTTAAAGCCTGCCTTGAGCCGCGGCGAGCTTCGTTGCATAGGCGCAACAACCCTAGACGAATACCGCAAGCATATTGAAAAGGACGCTGCCCTGGAACGCCGCTTCCAGCAGGTATATACACCAGAACCTTCTGTTGAAGATACTGTCGCAATATTGCGCGGACTTAAGGAAAGGTACGAGGTTCATCATGGTGTGCGTATAAAGGACGAGGCTCTTGTTGCAGCAGCCACCTTGTCAAACCGTTATATCACAAGCCGTTTTCTGCCGGACAAGGCCATTGACCTTGTTGACGAAGCAGCAAGCCGCCTTAAGATGGAGCTTGATTCACGTCCAACAGAACTCGACAAGCTCGAACGCAAGCTGCTCCAGCTTTCAATTGAAAAACAGGCCTTGTCCCGCGAAGAAGATGCTGCTTCAAAAGAACGCCTTTCCAAACTGGAAAAAGAGATCGCAGACCTTAGCTCTGAACGCGATGCCATGAAAACACGCTGGGAGAGCGAAAAAAAAGACATACAAAAGATCAGGGAGATCAAGCAGCAGATCGAAGAATTAAAAATCGAAGAAAACCGCTATATAAGGGATGGGAACCTTGCAAAAGCTGCTGAAGTAAAGCATGGCAGGATCCCGGAAGCTCAGAAAAAACTTGATGCATTGACTGATGGCATAGACTCACCTTCTGGCAAATCTAAAAAAGCCGGGGACAAGGCGCAGCCCCTGTTACGCGAAGAAGTAAAGGAAGAGGACATTGCCCAGGCAGTGTCAGCATGGACAGGGATTCCTGTTACAAAAATGCTTTCCGGCGAACTTCAGAAATACCTTGATTTGGAAAAGGTTTTGGAAAAAAGGGTAGTTGGTCAAGACCAGGCTGTAGTAGCTGTTGCAGATGCAATCAGGCGTAACAAGGCAGGGCTCTCTGACAGTGGCAGGCCTTTGGGTTCATTTTTATTTTTGGGTCCCACAGGTGTTGGCAAAACAGAGCTTGCAAAGACCCTGGCGGATTTTCTTTTTAATGATGAAAAAGCCCTTACCCGCATTGACATGAGCGAATATGGAGAAAAACATTCTGTCAGCCGCTTGATCGGCGCGCCCCCTGGTTATGTCGGCTATGAGCAGGGAGGCCAGCTCACAGAGGCCATTCGGCGCAGGCCTTACAGCGTAATCCTGTTTGACGAGATCGAAAAAGCCCATTTGGAAGTTTTTAATGTGTTTTTACAGATTCTTGATGACGGCAGAATGACAGACGGTCAGGGCAGGGTAGTGGATTTCAAAAACGTCATTGTCATAATGACGAGTAACCTTGGCTCGGAGCTTATACTCGAAGCAAAGAAGCCTGAAACAATAAGAGCTGCCCTTCTTGAGCTGCTCAAAAAGAGCTTTAGGCCGGAGTTCCTTAACCGTATAGACGAAACTGTTATATTTAACCGTCTTGGCAAAAACGAAATTGCAAAAATCGTTGAGATACAGCTTGAATATCTTTCAACTCGTTTGGAAGAAAGAAAAATTACACTCAAGCTTACAAAAGCAGCCAAAGACCTGCTTGCAGAGCGAGGTTATGATCCTATTTTTGGCGCACGTCCCTTAAAACGTACAATACAGTCTGACTTAGAAAACCCCTTAGCCAAGGCCATTATTGCAGGCAAGATCAAGGAAGGTGACCTTGTCAGCGTTGATATTCCTGTAAAGGACAGCGAGGAATTTTTATTCAAGAAGTCAAAGGGAGCTGCGTAATAACGCACGCAGTAGATAAAATTACTTGCGCGTAACTAAATATTCACCAAGTTTTTCAAAAGCAATTTTCCTGTGGCTCATTAGTTTTTTTTCTTCCATGATAAGCGAGAATGTTTTTGTATGACCATTTGGAATAAAAATTCTGTCATAATCCATGCAGTCAATATCAAGACCTATAACTTCATTGGAAATTGAGCCTTCGATTTTTCCCTCAAAGAGCAGCGGCTCTGCACCTGGCTCGCAATAAGCCACTATGGTGCGGAAAAAAGCAGTCCTGTCCTTTCCTTGCAAAAGGCTCAATATGCCCTCATAACCTATTCTTTTCATAACCCATTTTGTGTTTAGACCGGGAAAGCCCGGATAGGCATTAAAAAAAAGGCCTGCATCTTCCACAGCTAAAGGAACATTGTGTTTTTCTACTGAAATTTCTGCTGCTTTTTTTGCAATTTCACTTATGGGATCATCCAGGTCATCATCTTTTATTTCGACTTTTTCTTCGATTATTTGCCTTAATTCAATTTCCGCAAACTTTGCTAAAGCCTCTTTTGCCTCGCTGAACTTGTGGGAGTTTCCGGTTAAAAATGATATTTGGATTTTTTGCTGCATGTTAGTGATATTTGCATAAGTGGGCGGACGAGTCAATCCCTTTGGGATTGGATCATATAGGAAATTTATTTACTGTCCGCTAGCGCGGACTGAGATTCAAGATATCAGAAAATAAGGTATTTGATTTTTATACGAATCTTCACTATAGTTAAAATATGTCAGAAAAAAGCGTTATACCCATTGATCAAATTTTACCCAATAAACTGCCCCTGGTAGCACTTATGGGCCGGCCCATATTCCCCGGGATTTTTACGCCGATTATGATAGGCAACCCGGTTGACGTTAAGGTCGTTGATGCGGCTGTTACAGGTGACAGCATGATAGGCCTTATTGTAATGCATAATGAGACTGATGAACCCACGATAAATGATTTATACAAGGTGGGGACAGCGGCAAAAATAGTAAAAAAGATTAACCTTCCGGACGGCGGGGTAAATATTTTTATTTCCACGCTCAAGCGTTTTAGGGTAAAGAAAACTCTCCATGCTGCCAATCCTATTATAGGGGCTGTGGAATATCTTGAAGATGAAGAGGACAATACGAGCGAAGTTAAGGCCCTTACAAGAGCGCTTATAAGCGAGATGAAGCAGATCTCCGAGAACAACCCGCTTTTTTCCGAAGAGATGCGGCTAAACATGATCAACATCGATCACCCGGGGAAGATCGCTGACTTTATCGCTAGCATACTCAATATCGATAAAACAGATCAGCAGAAAATTCTAGAAATTCTTAATGTAAGAAAACGCATGGAGCAGGTTCTTGTTTTTATAAAAAAAGAACAGGAGCTCCTGCGTATTCAGAAAAAAATTCAAAGGGAGATAAACGAAAAAATCGAAAAATCCCAGCGCGATTATTTTCTTAAAGAAGAGCTTAAGGCAATAAAGAATGAGCTTGGAATGACGACTGACGCCAAGAGTTCAGAATACCAGCGATTTAAGGAAAAGTTTGAGGCATTCAAGTTTGAAGGTGAGATAAAGGAAACCGTAGAGCAGGAGCTTGAAAAGTTCAGCCTTATGGAACCCAATTCCGCGGAGTTTGTTGTTACGCGCAATTATCTTGATGTTATTGCCAGCCTTCCCTGGCATGACCCTCAGCCCGAGACCTTTGAGCTTGGTAAAGCCAGGGAAATTCTTGAAGAAGATCACTATGGTCTTAAGGATGTAAAGGCGCGTATTGTGGAATACCTTGCTGTGCGTAAGCTAAAAGAAAGCGCTGCAAGCGGCAGCATAGTGTGCCTTGTAGGGCCTCCTGGTGTTGGAAAAACTTCTGTGGGCAGGTCCATTGCAAGGGCGCTTAACAAGCAGTTTTTCCGCTTTTCTGTCGGCGGCATGAGGGACGAGGCAGAAATCAAGGGCCACAGGCGAACCTATATAGGAGCCATGCCAGGCAAGATAATCCAGGGGCTAAAAATTGTTAAGACAAAAGACCCTGTGTTCATGATCGACGAGATCGATAAAATGGGGCAGAGCTATCAGGGCGATCCTGCAAGTGCTCTTTTGGAAGTCCTTGACCCTGAACAAAACTTTAGCTTCAGAGACCATTACCTTGACCTTCCCTTTGACATATCCCATGTGTTCTTTATAGTTACAGCTAACACCCTTGACACAATCCCCCTGCCATTAATCGACAGGATGGAGATAATACAACTTCCTGGTTACATAGACACAGAAAAACTTGAGATCGCAAAACGTTATCTTGTGCCAAAAAGCATTGAACGCAATGGTCTTAAAAAGAATCAGGTAAAATACAATAAGGAAAGTCTTTTACACATTGCAAATGGGTACGCAAGGGAAGCTGGTGTGCGCAATTTTGAAAAGAACCTTGATAAAATACACAGAAAGCTTGCAAGACATATTGTCGAAGAAATGGAAAACCCAGACAAAAAACCAGGAAAAAAAACACAAAAGAAACCCGCGCAGGCAAAAGCCTTGGCAAAAAAAGCTTCTGCAAAAGCCCCGGCCACAGCAAAGGACAGCCAAAAAGACAGCATCATGTTTTCCATGGACAAGGCCTTAATCGAAGAGCATCTTGGCAAGCCCATTTTCCCGGAAGGGGATGTCAAAAAAGCTGATCGGCCCGGCATTTCTGTGGGTCTTGCCTGGACAAGCCTTGGAGGAGACACGCTTGTAATAGAAGCAAGTGCGGTACCTGGCAAGGAAGGGCATACGCTTACAGGCAAAATGGGCGAGATTATGAAGGAGTCTGCTGCCATTGCCATGACCATGGCAAGGAAGCTTGGTATAGAACAATACAATGTTGACCCGTCCTGGTTTGAAAAGAACCATGTACATCTTCATATCCCGGAAGGCGCAACCCCAAAAGATGGTCCTTCTGCAGGCATTACAATGGCTGTAGCGCTCCTTTCCCTTATACGCAATAAAGTTGTAAGGGATCATGTTGTAATGACAGGGGAACTAAGCCTTACAGGAAAAGTGCTTCCCATAGGCGGGCTTAAGGAAAAGACAATTGCAGCCAGACGCAACAAGGCAAAACATATCATCATACCAAAACAGAATGTACGCGACCTTGATGATATTCCCGATTATGTAAAAAATGGTATAATATTTCATCCTGTAGAACGCTTTGAAGAAGTGCTTGCCCTGGCTCTGCCTTAAGGAGTATCTGGTTTGCCTGGAAGTTTAAGTGCGACCATTATAAGACTTTTCAAAACACGTGATGAGCTGTCCTTTAGGAATATCAGACCTAGCCTTTGGCCTTTTCTTTTGGTTTTTCCTCTTTCTGTCATCATTGGAAACCTGCGTTATTTTGATCATAGTATGGCATTGGCAGGTTTTGAATCAGATGTACTTACTTTTTTCCTCCTGGGTCTTGGGTGGTTCATTTTAATTTGGACGCCTAAACACCTGATTATCCATGTGCTGCGTTTGTCATCTTTAGTAAGCGCCGCTCTTATGCTTTTATTGATTTTTATGCCATGGGGTTCAGGACGTCTAACGTTTTATATGGCCAGCAATTTTTTTAATGGCCTAAGCGTAGCTTCTGCCTTTTACCTTTTCTGTTTTGTGTTGAATAATATTGAACGTCTTTTGGGTATGGCTTTTATTCAGCTTTATTATGGATTTTATTATACAACATGGACGGTGTTTCCGGCTGTTCATACAACGGTTTATTACTTTATAAGCATTGCTTCAATGGCAGTTTTCCTTGTAGTTGTTTTTTTCTGCAGGCTAGAGAAGGGATCGTTTAACACTGACAGTGACGGCAAAGGCTCAGGGGTTCCCTTAATAATTGTTCTTGTTGTTGTTCACTATATAATCACACACATGATCAATTATCTTGAATGGTCTGAACATGGTATCTCTATTATGGCTTTTGGGCTTGGTTCTTTTGTTTCTATAGGCCTTGTTATTATAATTCAGATGTTAAAGGGCCGCAGCGCCTTGTATATATGGCTTTTGTTCCTTGTTCTTTCATTACTGGGGCTGGGAGCTTTAGTTTACGATACTCACTTTACTTTTATTTCCGGTTCTTTTGCCTACGGCCTTGGTGACAGTATGGGTTATATTATTATCTACTATATGTGTGCCTCAGCCATTAAGAGAAGCAAATCGCTGCGTATGTTCAGGTTATTCTGTATGATATGCTTTATCCAGTATTTTGCCATTTCCGGATTCTTTTCCATTTATTTTAATTATTTCCAAATGCCAAATAAAATCCTGGCTTTCTCTGTTGTGCTGGTTTTGGTCAGCTTAAGCCTTTTGTTTATGCCGCTTATACAAAAGAGGCTGTTCGAGGCAGACTGGACAGACGGCCTTTCTCTGCGGGATATGAAGGAATATTCCGGATCCATTGCAAAAACAGAAGAACTGAATATAAAAGAACAATTAAACCTTACTGACAGGGAAGAAGAGATATTTACCCTGCTTTTAAGCGGAGCAGCACCAAAGGAAATTGCCTATACCCTTAAAATCAGTTACGATACTGTCCGTTTTCACCAAAAAAACCTCTATCGTAAACTTGGTATTCAGAGCAGGGCAGAACTTTTTGCCCGTTACATGAGCGTTACATGATTATAGACAAAAAAATCATGGGAACCTACTCAATTTTGTAGGTAGGCGATACGCTTGGCGCATAGTATAATCATCAAACAATGAAAAAAAGGTTTTTTTTAAAGCTTAGCTGCCTGACATTGATAGTTTTTCTTGTTACTACCTGTTCCGGCAATGACTCCAGTGTATCATACGAGTTTACTACTGTACGCCGCGGTACTGTGGAGCGTACTGTTTTATCAAGCGGAACAATCCAGCCTGTATCAATAGTCAGAATTTTACCTCAAATGAGCGGTAAAGTAGAAAAGGTCTTTGTTGAGTATAATGATATTGTTCAAAGAGGTGATATTCTTGCGGAATTAAATACTGATATGCTCCGCTTAAGGAGGGAGCAGCAATATGCTGTTGTGGCCAGAGCCCGATCAAATTTCCGTTTACAGCAGCAGAATTACAATAGTCAGCTTCTTCTGGCAGAAAGGGACTTTATTTCTGAATTCGAATTGCTCACCAGTTTGACGAATTTAGAGAATCTTGAATCAGAACTTAGGGTTGCCGAGGCAAATTTAAGAGTCATAGAAACCGAGATAAACCAATATGCTTTTATAACTTCTCCCATTGACGGTATAGTACTTGACCGTATGATAAACGAAGGAGATACGGTTTCTGACAGTTCATCAGGCGGCACAAACAGTATTTTTACCCTGGCAGAAAACTTAAGGGAAATGCAGATTGAAGCAAGTATAGGTGAGCTTGATGTGTCATCAATATACAGGGGGCAGGCTGTA
>Ga0099364_10014684_pt1 | contig 10396 bp, 10 predicted proteins | sample TergutTh196P3_FD_73070 | JGI IMG/M metagenome (GOLD analysis project Ga0099364, IMG submission 73070) | Microcerotermes parvus P3 segment gut microbial communities from Pointe-Noire, Republic of the Congo - Th196 P3 | ecosystem: Host-associated > Arthropoda: Insects > Digestive system > Gut ...
TAAATGAGTAAAAGCCCTGCTTCCCAAAAGCAACCCAATCAATATTACTGCAAAGACATTTAAAAAGTTCATTATTCGAAATCGTGGTTCTGTAGAAATTTCAGCCCCAAGGCGCAGCATACGCATCAATATTACCGATGAAGCCAGGAATACAACTGCAAAGGGCAGTGAAGATGCCTCGAGTTGTAGCCGCATCCTGAGTGCAATCATCATAAGAAAAAATGGAATGTATATCTTTAGAAATAGTAAAAAAACTCCACTATAACTAAACGAAGGGGGCATTTTATCAATGTGATAAATACTAACAGCAATATAGACAATAGCCGGTAGAAAAAGCAAAAAGTTAGCAAGGTTAAATGGAACGATAAAAAAACAGGCCGGCAGAATTGCAAGGGGTAAAAACTTTAAATGTTTTTTCCGGGCTAAAGCGGCGCTGAAGAAAATGCATGCTGCCAATACTGGTAGTGTTTTTATTATGGAATTTCCTCCTATAAATATCGAAAAAAAGTTTGCAAAGGCGAAGTAAAAACAAAGGTCACTTATAATTTTCAGGGTAAATATAAGACTCATGGCTCTTGCTCCGCAGCCGGGATGATTAAGGTCTGATTTATGTTTGCCTTATCCAAATACTTATAGACGTGCTCTTTTCCTGTTGGAGTTATGATGATTAGCGACCTTGTGCTGCCCGGTTTCATTCGTTTTATGGTAGCGGAAAAAGATTCTCTTGACTGGAATGATGCCCGGCCAAGCCCTTCAAGGATTGTAAAAAAATGCCTGTTGCCAAGCCCCTCCCCGATATATGACCAGCTCACCAAAGCCCCTTGAGTTGTTGCGTTTGTGTAAAAATCGTACTTTATTCTGCGTTCTTCAAGTATTTTGCATACTGCATGCGTTATGCTAAAGCAGTTTTCAATCAGCTCTTCTTTTTTGTCAAGGTTGCATTCAGTGTTCAATAGAACCGTAACCGAGGGCTCTGTCGTATAATCAAAGCTTTTGACCATTATATTGCCCATCCTTGCGCTCTGAGTCCAGGAAATTGCTTTCATTGGCTCCCTGCCTGAATAATCCCTGAACCCTGCAGTCAGTACAGGGTCTTCAATAATAAACCTTCTTACAGATAAATCTCCCAAAAAGCCTCCCATTAGCTCCTTTACATAAACAGAATCACTCTCTTTGGGATAAACAACAATTTCGCTGAATGCCCTGAAACTCTGCCTTTCTTCGCCAAGGCCAAGGAAGTCCCCGCCGCTTAAATCTGCGCCAGGGAATACATAGCGGCCTCTTTTATGGATCGAAGCCGGTATATTACGCCTAAGCCTTGAGCGGGGCATCAGATACGTTAAGTAGGAGAAGGTGGAGTCGCCCATAAAATCTGGTTTTAAATAATTATACTTTGTTCCTGAGTGTTCTTCTTGAAGATGGAGGATAAGGCATGAGGGCAGCTTTTCTGCTACTTTTAGAAAAGGTACGAACCTCATGCTGGAATTGCCGAGATGAGTAGTGATTTCAAAAATTTCATCCGGAGCAGCCAAAAGTGTGGAAGGATAGTAATCGAATTCAATTCCCTTTAATGCGTTGATTATTGACCATCTTTCAATGAAAAAAACCATTATGACCAAAGCGAATAAAAATAATGCCATTATTCATTCTCAAGAGGAACCCGCGCCTTATTAATGATCTCTTCAAGTATCTTCTTGTAGCTATCATTTTTTGCAGTGGTTCCCATATTAAGCCTGTGGGCGAGTATATGTGGCACGACAAAACGTACATCTTCAGGGATCACAAAGTCCCGCCCGCTCATGGCAGCACAGGCCTGACTGGCTTTGTAAAGGGCAATTGCCCCTCTGGTGGATACACCGGCAATAAATTTGCTCTCCTTGCGGGTTGCTTCAATTATGTCCATGATATAAGCCGAAACATCATCGTTTACAAGTACATTCTTGTAATTATTTCTAACATAAGCTGTTTCTTCATAACTAACTGTCTGCCCAAGAGATTCAACAATGTCCAAAGTTGAGGGGCGGGAGATAACCGAAAGCTCCTGCTCCCGTTTCATGTATCCAAGGGACAGGCGCATGAAAAAACGGTCGATCTGGGCTTCGGGCAGGGGAAAAGTTCCGTAGGACTCAAGCGGGTTTTGAGTGGCCATGACCATGAAGGGTTCATCGAGTTGGGTAGTGTTTCCGTCCACAGTGATCTGCCTTTCTTCCATGGCCTCAAGAAGGCTCGATTGGGTGCGGGGGGTGGCCCTGTTTATCTCGTCTGCCAGTACAATGTTTGTGAATAGCGGCCCGGGCCGGAATTGAAAGTCGCCTATTTTCTGGTTATAAAAGTTAATGCCTGTCAAATCCGAAGGCAATAGGTCAGGGGTAAACTGAATTCTCTTAAAATCCCCGCCAATGGTTTTTGCAAAGGAACGGAGCAGCATGGTTTTTCCTGTACCTGGTATGTCTTCAATCAATACATGTCCTCCACAGACAAAGCATATCAACACAAGAAATATCGAATCATCCTTCCCAATGATGACTTTTGAACAGTTTTCGACAACTTTTTGCCTGTAATTAACATAGTGGCTTATATCCATTTTTTCCCCTGTTTCCATTGGATAAAGGGTATTATATACCAATTAAAACTCTACTGACCATATACGTTTAATAAAAAGCTATACACGTTTTAAGGAAAGTAGGTTATAATTTCTTAATTGAAGTTACGACCCTGGGTCGTTAGCACATTTTTATTGAAGGAGCTTATAATGAAGAAATGGGTTTGTACAGTTTGCGGTTATGTTCATACAGGTGATACGCCTCCTGAGGCTTGCCCTCAGTGTAAAGCGCCAGCATCCAAATTCAAAGAGCAAGTCGCTGGTGCTGCCTATGCCGCCGAGCATGTGGTGGGAGTTGCGCAGGGAGTTGATGCAGATATCATTAAGGACCTCCAGGCGAATTTTAACGGTGAGTGCTGTGAAGTAGGTATGTACCTGGCCATGTCGCGGGTAGCGCACCGGGAAGGCTATCCGGAAATTGGCCTTTACTGGGAAAAGGCAGCCTTTGAAGAAGCCGAACACGCCTCCAAGTTTGCCGAGCTCCTGGGTGAAGTCATCACCGACAGCACCAAGAAAAACCTCGAAATGCGGATCGACGCCGAACACGGAGCCTGCGCGGGCAAATTTGACCTGGCAAAGCGCGCCAAGGCAAAAGACCTGGACGCCATCCACGACACAGTCCACGAAATGGCCAGAGACGAGGCCCGTCACTGCGCCGCCTTCAAGGGACTTTTGGCAAGATATTTTAAATAACAAAAGAGCAAAGAGCAGTAACGAGAAGGCCCCGGGTGGTTTGAAATCTTGCATTATGCTACCTGCTCTTTGCTCTTTGCTAATTGCTAATTCGTAAATGCTCATTGCTAATTCGCACTGAATTTGCTATATTCCCATTACTATGCAGCCTCTAATAAAAGAACTTTTGCAGTCCCAGCCGGATGGTCGTCAGATTATGGTCAGGGGATGGGTCAGAACCAAACGGGAAATGAAGAACCTGGTCTTTGTGGAAGTGAACGACGGTTCCTGTTTCAGTAGTATTCAGTGTACCTTTGATGTGAACTCGGGCCTTGATTCCAATACCAAGGCAGCTTTGGACGAGATTAGTACCGGGGCAACGGTTGAAGTGTCCGCCAAATTAATTCCCTCTCCAGCCTCCGGGCAGGCGGTGGAAGCGGCAGCTTCGTCGGTAAGGATCCTGGGCCCGGCTCCTGCCGAGAGTGTCGGAGACATTCCCGCCTATCCTCTCCAGAAAAAACGTCATTCTATGGAATTCCTAAGGGAAATTGCACATTTAAGAGCAAGGACGAATACTATCGCCGCGGTTGCCCGTGTGCGGAACCGCCTGGCTTTCGCGATTCATGAATACTTTCAGAGCCGGTATTTTCAGTATATCCATACGCCAATAATCACATCCAGCGATGCCGAAGGCGCGGGCTCCATGTTTCAGGTGACCACTTTGGATCTACAGGCCCTGGCAAAATCGGGCAAGGATCCGGATTACTCGAAAGATTTTTTTGGTAAAAAGACTTTCCTCACTGTCTCCGGGCAGCTTGAGGTTGAAACATACGCCGCGGCCCTGACCCGGGTTTATACCTTTGGCCCCACCTTCCGGGCCGAGAACTCCAATACTTCCCGTCACATTGCGGAGTTCTGGATGATCGAACCGGAAGTAGCCTTTTTTGAACTGGAAGACAATATGGCTTTGGCCGAAGAGTTTCTTAAAAGCCTTTTTTCAGCGGTACTTAAAGATTGTGCTGAAGATCTCAAGTTTTTCGATACCCATATTGAAAAGGGAGTTATTGATACCCTAAACTCAGTGCTTAGTTCAAAGTTTGCCCACATGACTTATACCGATGCGGTAAAAGAGCTGGAAAAGGCCAAAGAAGCTTCCTTTGAGTTCAAGCCCTACTGGGGCTGCGATCTCCAGAGCGAACACGAAAAGTATATTACAGAAAAGGTAATAGGCGGCCCTGTTATCCTGACCGACTATCCAAAGGACATAAAGGCCTTTTACATGAAGCTGAACCCTGACGGAAAAACGGTCAGGGCCATGGATGTTCTGGTTCCAAGGCTTGGCGAAATCATCGGAGGCTCCCAGAGGGAAGAAAACTATGCAGCCCTGGTTGAACGGATGACGGGCATGGGGATGGATGTAGCGGATTATTCCTGGTATATGGACCTAAGGCGTTACGGTACTTTCCCTCATTCCGGCTTTGGCCTTGGCTTTGAAAGGCTCATCCAGTATGTAACGGGCATGTCCAATATCCGGGACGTGATCCCATTCCCAAGGGCCGTAGGACAAGCTGATTTTTAATGAGAAAAATTCTTTGGGTCTTAGGACTTCTTCTCTTTGCGTTTTCTGTTCAGGCCCAGGTTCTCAGGACAGAAGCTCCGGCGATAGAATCACAAGCCGCTGTCGTAATGGATGCGGCTACCGGAACCATCATCTACTCGAAAAACCCGGACATGGAAATTCCCCCGGCCTCCTTGACCAAGCTAATGACCATGCACCTTGCCTTCCGGGAAATTTATGCGGGCAAGGCATCCATGAATGAAATCATCGAGCCTACAAGAGAGAGCTGGGCAATAAACCAGCTTCCCTTTTCTTCGCTCATGCTCCTTGCTCCGGGTCAGAAGCTCAGTCTTAGGGAGCTTCTTTTAGGGCTGGCGGTTTTTTCCGGCAACGATGCCTCCGCTGCTGTGGCCCTGCGCTTCGCGCCAACTATAGATGCTTTTGTGGAAATGATGAACCGGGAAGCCCGCTCTTTGGGGCTTACACGAACCAGCTTTGCCGATGCTTCAGGCTATTCTCCGTATAATATGACCACGGCCAGGGAATTTGCCGAGTTCTCCCGGTTTTATCTGAAGGCTCACCCTCAAAGCTTAATGGAATTTCATTCTGTAAGTGAATTTGCCTATCCAAGACCGGAAAATGTAGCAGCTCCATTCCAGGAAGACCCTGCTACCAGAGTTCAACGCAACCGCAACAATCTACTGGGAAGCGTTGAGGGAGTGGACGGCCTTAAAACCGGCTCCATCCCCGCGGCTGGATTTAATATCTCCCTGACGGCGGAACGCAGCGGAACCCGCTTTATTGCAGTCATACTCGGGGCACCCTCAGGATGGGGAGGGGACAGGATTCGTGATGAGGATGGCAGAAGACTTCTGGAATGGGCTTTTAGTAACTTTAAGACTATACGACCCCATCCGGATGCTCCGGAACCTGTCCGTGTTTGGAAGGGTAGAAGAAATCATGTAAATATTATCTGGGGTGCGCCTTTGGAATTTACTACTTTAATTGAAAGAGGCGAAGACCTTGAATGGACTATCGTAATTGACAATCCCCTTGTCGCGCCTCTTCCGGTATCAAGCCCTGTTGGTAGTCTTATACTATACGACAGCTTTGGTGAATTAAGGCGAATCCCTCTGGTTACAGCCCAGGAAGTCGAAAGAGGCGGCTTCTTTAAACGTCTTTTCGATTCAATCAGGCTGTTTTTCAAGAGCTAAGAGGTCTGGCTGGTGGTTTTACCTTTTACTGTTTATAATTTGCCGCTTTTGAATAATTTCATTTAGCTCTTCTTCAAATTTGAGCAGCTCCTCGTCCATTTCCTTAATCCGCTGTACTGAATATTGAACCTTTTTTTCCCAAAGGCGCTCACAGGTTGTATCAAGTACTGTTTCGAAAGAGGATTCTTCGACCATAATTTACTCTGTTATAAAATGTACAGCGCTTCCGGTGTTAGGCTCTTCAGAATTATCATAAGCTCTAATAAAAGTTATCACTGCAATAAACGCGATGAGGATTAACATAAGTTTACGCATCTGTTCTCCATATTACCTATGTGGACTTAAAAAATCAAGAGGGTTCACTGCCCTGCCATTTCTGAATACTGCGAAGTGAAGATGCGGGCCGGTGCTGTACCCTGTGTTGCCTACGGTTCCTATCCGCGCGCCCTGTCTTACCTGATCCCCGTTTTTAACCTGAACGGAATGCATATGGGCATACATGGTCTGAAACCCGCCGGAGTGTGTAATGATAATAAAGTTTCCGTATGTCCTGTCATAGCCTATTGCTGCAACTCTTCCGTCCATGGCTGCCACGATTGGAGTTCCCTGGGAGGTGGAGAGATCTATAGCAGCATGATGCCGCCTTACTCCCGTAAATGGATCGTTACGCCAGCCAAAAGGAGAGCTGAGTCTTGCAGCTCTAACCGGATAAATGAAGAGCTCTCCAAGGGCCATTCTTAAATCGTCCCTGTTCATTCTCGCTCCTGGGATAAAAAGGGTCGTACCTGCCAGAATTATGTTGCTCTGAATATCATTTGCATCCAGAATTGCCTCAAGAGGTACTCCCATTGATTGAGAAATCCCTGAAAGGCTGTCGCCTTCTTTTACTGTATATGGAATACCATCCATGTTGGGGATTCGTAAAACCTCCCCTTCTCTGAGTGAGCGGGCATTGGTGATCCCGTTGGAAGCAATTATGGCGTCCATGGAAACCGAAAAGTTTGCCGCTATTCTGGAAACAGAGTCTCCTCTTCTTACCTGGTAAGTCTGCCAGGCAAAAGTTTCGGTTAGGTCCAGGGGAATTACATTCCCAGAAATTACATTCTCGGGAACTGTACTCTCAGTTATTGTTGCAGCCGCAAGCTCAATAGAAACTTCTTCGGAGTTTAGCGTGGGATTTGGCTCTAAATGTACACCTGCATAGCGGGCAAGGCTGTTCTGACGGCTCTGTTCCATCTCTGAACTAACCACTTGACGGCCTATCCAGTCCATATTTCCACCCTGGCTGTAGATAATGAAAATAGTTCCCATAACAAGAAAAAAAACTGTACTGGCGGAAAAGGCAAGCGGAGGAAGGCGCTTTTTTGGAGAGCGTTGTCTCTGGCTATGATTAAAGGCAGGCTCTTGCCTCATTTTGTCTACAAAACCCTGGTTCTCTTTAAAAATTGAAATAATACCGGCAGGTCTGTATGCTATTTTTCTTGACACCCTTCTGGAAAGTACTGAGCCGGAAGTTTTGTGTGGGAATTCAGCCGCTGACCTTTTCGAAACCAGGTTTTGATCAAAGCTTCTTGGTTTCCGCTTTTTAATAATCTGTTTTTCCAGTAAACTATTCATATTATACTGGTTTATCGACATAAACGATATAAATTATTATACTTAGTCGTATGTGGATGGGTATTGGGAGAGGGAGGAGAAGATACGTTTATGGTCAAAAGAATGTGGGGAAAGCCATTGTTGGAGCATTTTTTGTCGCCTTTTTTTTAAAATTCTTTATCCTTGACTTTATGGTTGCAGAAGGGCATTCCATGACTCCGGCTATAAAGCCCGGTACCGTACTTTTTGTATGCAGGATTTTTTATGGGATTAGGCTGCCCTGGCCAGGTAAATATATACTCCAATGGAGAGAGGTTCGGGAGGGAGACGTGGTGGTTTTTTATACTCCCCACGGAGATATCGCGGTTAAGCGCCTTGTTGAGGTTCTTCCTGACGGGATGTTTTTTGCCCTGGGGGATAATGGCGCTCAGTCCTATGATTCCCGCAACTATGGGTCTGTACAAAAAAACAATATTATTGGCAGGGTTTTAGGGATTAGATGATTGAAGAAAATAGCCGCATAGCCGGTAGGAAGCGTTTTATAATTTTTGCCGTTTTATTCTCTTTGGCAGGCCTGGTGCTTGTCTTGCGATACGGTTATCTTATGCTCTTTCCAACGCAGCTTCCAAGACCTGTCCGTAATGAACGTTTGGCTGGACGGGGTCCAATTTTGGATCGTAATGGCAGGCTATTGGCTCTGGAAACCAGACTGGGAAATGTGACCCTTTGGCGGCCGGAAATGACAGATATCGAGGATCTAAGTCTTGAGCTGGCGCCATTGCTTGAACAGACACCTGCAGAATTAATTCATAGAATTAACTCTTCCCAAAGCGATTTTCTGTATTTGAGCAGGCAGGTTACCGAGCCGGTAATCAGGCTGATAGAAGCCGGCATTAGGGATGGAACTTTCCGTGGAGTAGGTATAGAGCCGGTGGTTGGCCGTATTTATCCTGAAAGAAACCTGGCTGCTCAAATAATTGGTTTTGTAGGAGACGAGGGCACCGGCCTTGCAGGCATAGAATTCGCCTTTGACCGGGAATTGAGGGGAGAGCAGGGAACAAGGCTTCTTAACAGGGGAAGCCAGATATTTCTTACCATTGATGTGAATATCCAGTATATTCTTGAGAGTATAGCTATCAGGACCATGAATGAGAGCAGAGCCGAGGCATTAATCTTTATGGCAATGGATCCCAGGACCGGAGAAATTTTGGGAAGTGTTTCTCTGCCGGGTTTTGATCCTAATATGGTAAGACTTTCCGACGAGATTTCCCGTATGGACAGGCCTGCCATATGGGCCTTCGAACCCGGTTCCACATTTAAGGTTTTTTCTCTTGCCGCTCTTATGGATGCGGGGGCTATCTTCGAGGATACCGTTTTTATATGTAACGGCAGTTACGAACGCCTTACCGGAAGGGGTGAAAGGATAACCATTCACTGTCTGGGCAACCATGGAAGGGTTAATGCCAGGGATATCATCGTGTTTTCCTGTAATGCCGGGGCTGCTTACGCGGCCGATCAAATGGGATCAGCATTATTTTATCATTACCTTAAAGACTTTGGTTTTGGTACGCGAACCGGGGCGGGAAACCCCGGAGAAACTGCCGGATTCCTTCGTGCTACCGAGCGCTGGTCAGAAAGATCGCAGCCAACTATTTCAATGGGCCAGGAAATAGCCGTTTCGGCTCTGCAAATGATCCAGGCTATCAGCGCAGTGGCCAATGACGGCGTACTTGTCCCTCCAAGAATCGTTTCCAGAATAGTCTCCCCCGATGGCAGAACCCAGGGAAACGTTGAAGGCGGTCAGGCCCGTCGGGTTCTTTCTGCGGAAACATCCAGGGCTATGCGTAACTATATGGTAGACGCTACTTCCTATGTAGGTACCGGCTGGCGGGCCTTTGTCGAAGACCTTCCTTTGGGAATAAAAACAGGTACTGCACAGATGATAGATAGCCAAAGCGGAGCTTACTCATCAACGGATTTTATCGCCAGTGCTATAGCCCTGTTGCCGGCGGATTCCCCATCCCTGGTGTTATATCTGGCAGTTTTTAAGCCCCAGGGAGAAATTTATGGCGGAAGGATTGCCGCCCCTCCCATACGCGAAGCTGCAGAGGCAATAGTTAATTACATGGGTATTCCCCGAGGCAGAAATCCACAGATCGTTCATCCGGGGTCTGTTTCCATACCCATTCTTCCATATCCGGCTGTGAACGAAACCGTTCCGGACTTTACAGGTGTCGCAAAACGGCTGCTCCTGCCGCTTTTGGCAAGGGACGACCTGCGTTTTTTAATTTACGGAGATGGCTGGGTGGTACGCCAAAACCCTGCCCCAGGAAGCCCAATTACTCAGGGAACTGTAATAATACTGGAATTGGAATAATTTTTTCAGAACCCCTGAAAAAAATTTTCCTTAACATTATTGATCGCTGCCATTTGATTTCTTGTTGGGGCTGGAAAAGCTTCTGTTTCTTCGAATATCTTATCAAGTTGGGAAGCAAATTGATCTTTTTCTATAGTCAAAAGAATCAGAAATTCCCAGGTTTCAAGTTCCTGTATGTTTTCTTCTTCATTGCGAGGGTATAAGCGGCGTATCCAAAAATCACCTGTATCCACAGCCCCTGCCCATGGAGCGTCTGATGCTGCCCTGATTATTGTCTCATAGTATGCACCGAATTCATTATCGGGATGGGTTGTCTCAGAGGCAAAGCGTCTTTCTATGCGGGCGGCGGCCAGACGCGGAAAATCCAGCTCTGGTGA
>Ga0099364_10014685_pt1 | contig 10395 bp, 5 predicted proteins | sample TergutTh196P3_FD_73070 | JGI IMG/M metagenome (GOLD analysis project Ga0099364, IMG submission 73070) | Microcerotermes parvus P3 segment gut microbial communities from Pointe-Noire, Republic of the Congo - Th196 P3 | ecosystem: Host-associated > Arthropoda: Insects > Digestive system > Gut ...
GATGTTTCTCATCTGCAAGCAGGGGTCTATTTTTTGAAAATAGGTGGTGAGATGGTTAAATTTGTTAGATATTAAACGACATAGTAAAAAATATTTTGAATATTAAATTTGACCTATTTCAGGTGGACTCTTTCACCGACAAAATTTTCGGCGGAAATCCTGCATGTGTGGTACCACTAAAAGAGTGGCTCCCCGATGAAATATTATTAAAAATAGCGATGGAAAATGCTGTTGCCGAAACAGCATTTTTCATCGTAGAAAAAGATTTTATAAAGTTAAGATGGTTTACGCCCGACATAGAGATGGACTTGTGCGGACACGCTACCCTTGCTACCGCACACGCCTTGAAAACTATACTTAACTACCCAAAAGAGATAATAAAATTTTCAACGTTAAGCGGACTTTTGAACGTTACGGTCGAAAATGATATGTATATACTTGATTTTCCAAGCAGGATGCCCATTCCCGCTATACTGCCCGAAATAATCTTAAAATCTTTTAATATAGCACCCCGTGAAGTTTTGAAAGCGCGGGATTTTCTTTTGGTTTACAACTCAGAAGACGAAATTAGAAATATTTCCATTGACAGACAGTTGTTTGATACTATTAATCTTGCACCCGGAGGAGTTATCATTACCGCCGAAGGCAGCGACTGCGATTTTGTATCAAGATTTTTTACGCCCCAGGCAACTATTTTGGAAGACCCCGTAACAGGTTCGGCACACTGTTCACTAATACCTTTTTGGAGCAACAAATTAAGGAAAAGCAGCCTGAAAGCCAAGCAGTTATCGCAAAGAGGCGGTGTTCTTTACTGCCAAAACAAAGACGACAGAGTTTGGATTGGAGGAAATGCAGTTACATATTCTATTGGACAATTTTGGTGCACAGTGCACGGTACACGGTGAACGGAACGGGTGCATTTCAAATTGTCGTTTTTTGTTAATTTAATGGTCGCATACCTACGGCATGCGGTATTACGTTGTGGAACTCTTGTTCTACCGATAGATGCATTCCTAACCGAATGCTTTTTCACATAGAACTTGCAAACTCACATCTCTGGACGTACCCCGTGTTGCGCTACGCTTACACGGGGTTATCTACGTTGCACACCTTGCTGTGTGCTGCTGACATTGACAGATTTCCTATCATATCACCACATTCCACGGTACACTGAACATGAAATATTGTAGGGACAAGGCATGCCTTGTCCCTACAATCCCAGACCTATACCCAACCCCCAACCTTATTAAACCATAAAAACCTCCAAAACCCCAGCAGCACACCGTAAGGTGTGCAACGTAGATAACCCCGACTAAGCGTAGCGCAAGTCGGGGTATCTCAAAAAATGCGACATCTTTAGTTTGTGGCATAATTTTTGTAATGCTTTGTAATATAATGAAATACGAAATACCAAGTCAAGAGTTCTGAATTTGAAATGCACCCAACAAAACCTGAAACCTGAAACCTGAAACCCCTCAAACCTGAAACCTGAAACCATTCAAACCATCCAACCCCCTCAAACCATTTACTTTTTCTCAGCCGACACACAATATATCCACTCATTTCCTTTTACTACTATTTTTTTGTCTGTAAATGCGGGTGTTGCATACATTTTTTCACCTGTGTCAAAGGAATTAATTAAAGTAAAATCGGCTTTTGCGGAGAAAATAAACATTTTGCCATCGGTGCAGGCGAGATAAATTTTTCCTTCAACGATTATTGGCGATGAATAGAAGCCCGTATATAGTTCCATTGATTTTATTACACTTCCCGTTTGCGGGTCGAAAGTTGCCACAACGCCGTAATCAGTAGCAATAAACACAAAATCTTTTCCTGCAACGGGACTTGCTACTTCGGGCAAAAATTCGTTGTCTTTCCATAGTACGTCACCGTTTGTGGCATCTATAGCCATCATTGTTGCATATTCGGCTCCGCCAATAACTATTCCGTTTGAGTATGTGAGGCTTGTGCCTACTTCGCCCGACATACCGACAACTCGCCAATTTTGCTCCCCGTTGTTAGGGTTGTAGGAAGTGATACTTGGATTTCCTATTAAAAGCAGTTGCGGTGTGCCGTTCACGTTTGCAATAATTGGCGAACTCCATGAAATTCTGTCAGGACGCTCTTTTAGCCATCTTTGATTGCCTGTTGCTATATCTAATGCCATTACCCTTGGCGAATTGTGATTGTCATATTGAATTATCAATAAATTTCCAAAAATTATGGGTGACGCTGAGTATCCGTAATGATTATCAGGTACACCGATGTTTTTCGCCCAAATTCTGTTTCCGTCCATATCGGCACAAATAATGTCTCCTGTACCAAAAATTGCGCATACGTACTTACCGTTGGTAACGGCTGTAGAGGCAGCCAATCCTGTATCATCAGTTGTTTCAGGCACTTTGGCGGGTGAACCCTGAATGTTTGTTGCCGACAACTTCCACAATTGTTTGCCCGAACTTAGTTCATAACAAAACAGTTCTCTTGCTTCCTCGTCAGCACCTGTGAAAAATAGTTTGTTTCCGTTGATTATAGGTGAGTTATAACCTTTTCGGGGTACTTTCACTTTCCAGAGAATATTATTGCCTGATGCCAAATCCCATGATGTTGGCACGTTTTTTGCACTATTTATGCCAAGAGAATTGTTTCCTCTGAAACCATTATGTGTAACTTTTGATATTTCAATTGACTCGGTTGCAGGATCTTCCTCTGTATCATCGGATTCTTCGGTAGTTTCGGAAGTATCATCGCTATTGCCATCGGAAATTGATTGTGTATCTTGTTCAAAATCATTATCAAAATCATCAAAAACTTCAATTTCGGCAATGGCAACCTTTTCGGTTCCAATTTTTTTCAGATACGGGGATGTCATTACCGCAAAAATAATTCCTCCCAAAGTGAGACATCCTGCAGTCAAAACAATGTATTTTCTTGATTTAGATTTGATTATCCAATCATCAATTGGGTCTATTTCCTTGTCTGGGATATCTTTTGTTTTTGCAAAATATATTCGTATTGCAATCACAAATACAACAACCATAAAGAGTAAGATAAGAATACCTGCTTTCAGTCTGTTATGGCTGATAAAATAGGCTTTTCGAGCCAACAAATCTAATTCTCTGATTTGTTCCAAAAATTGCTGGTTATCACCAAATTCTTCGTTTGCTTGTTTAAGATTTTCAATTATTTCGGCTTGTACAGTATCTGAGCCGCTAACCTGAAAATAATTTGTTATAAGCATAATCGAAAATGCTATTGCAAAAATTGCCGATATTGCGGCTATGTTTCGGGCTAATGTTTTCCTCATTATTATTCTGTTTGATTTTCAGTTTGCAAAGGTAAAAATAATTTTATAAAAAACAAAATTTGACATTTTTTGTTCTAAATTTTCATTTTTTTCAAAAATAAAGCTTATCTTTGCGGCACAAAATAATAGCATAAAAACGAAAATATATTGTATAACATAATTTAATAGAGATGAAAAATACACCACGGTATACAGATGAAGAGTTGCGTTATCTGAAATTGTTAGCGCAAAAATTCCCTACTGTTCAGTCGGCAAGTTCCGAAATAGTTAATTTGGAAGCAATAATGAGGCTACCAAAGGGAACGGAACACTTTTTGACCGATATTCACGGCGAATACGAAACATTTAATCATATTTTGCGGAACGCATCGGGCGTTGTACGCAAAAATATTGAGGAAATTTTTGGGAAAAGCATCCCACAAAAAGACAAAACCCAACTCGCTACGCTTATTTATTATCCCGAAGAAAAAATGGAACTTCTACGTAAAAATGGTATAATAAATAATGATTGGTATTATTATACTTTATTAAGGCTCGTGCAGGTTGCGCGTGAGGCATCCCATAAATATACCCGCTCCAAAGTCCGAAAAGCAATGCCGAAAGATTTTGCTTATATTATTGACGAGTTGATTAACGAAACAAATGTGCGCAAAAAGAAATATATTGATAGTATTATTCAGTCAGTTATAGATATCGAGCGCGCTCCGCATTTTATTGCCGCAATAAGTAATTTTATTCAGCGGCTACTTATTGATAGACTGCATATTATAGGCGATATTTTCGATAGAGGACCCGATGCTTCAAAAGTTATGCAAACTATATCTGACCACCACTCTTTTGATATTCAGTGGGGAAACCACGATATTATTTGGATAGGTGCTGCCAGCGGAATAGACGCACACATCGCCGAAGTAATTAGATTTTCAGCACGTTACGAAAACCTTGACACATTAGAAGACGCTTATGGAATAAATCTTTTTCCGCTTATTACGTTTGCTTTATCGCAATATCAAAGCGACCCTTGTGAATGTTTCTTACCCAAATCAGGCAGCGACCAAAAAAGTCGTGATACAAGCACACGAATCACTACTCAGATGCACAAAGCAATCAGTGTTATTGGGTGGAAGTTAGAAGGGCAGGTTATCAAACGAAACCCAAAATTTCACTTAGAACACCGCCTGATGTTAGATAAAATAAATTTTGAAAAAGGAACTTTGAACATAAACGGAAAAGAATACCCGCTAAAAGACAAAGATTTTCCGACCATAAATAAAAACAATCCATACGAACTAACTCCCGAAGAAGTAGAAGTTATAGAAAAATTACGTTTCAACTTTTTAAATTCCGAAAAGTTGCAGCGGCATATTAACGTCCTAATAGGCAAAGGAAGTATGTATCTGAAATACAACGGCAACCTGCTGTTTCACGGCTGTATTCCAATGACGAGCGAGACTGAATTTGAAAAATTTGATTTCAACGGCGAATTGGTTAGCGGAAAAGAGTTGTGCGACAAATTTGACCGTGCCGTTAGAAGATGCCACGTAAACAGGTTAAATGTAAATGCTCCGGTACAAGATTTTGATTATTGCTGGTATTTATGGTGCGGACCCTGCTCGCCTCTGTTCGGAAAGAAAAAAATGGCTACCTTTGAGCGATACCTAACCGATGCGCCCGAACTCCACAAAGAAGAGGCAAATGCTTATTTCAAATTTAGAGATAGCGAAAAAACTTGTGATTTAATTCTAAGAGAATTCGGATTAGACCCCAAAACATCGCATATCATCAATGGACACATGCCCGTTAAAGTCATCAAAGGCGAAAAACCAATAAAAGCCAACGGCAAACTATTTGTTATAGATGGCGGAATGTCAAAACCATACCGCAAAGAAACAGGAATTTCGGGATATACGCTGATATTTAACTCAACAAGTTTGGTTTTAGTTGAACATCAGCCATTTGGCTCTAAAACGAAAGCAATTAGCGAAGAAATAGATATTGTCTCATCACGCCAGACAACAACGCTTTCAACAACCCCTATCTCTGTCGGCGACACTGACATCGGAATTGAACTAAGAGTGCAAATAGACGATTTAAAGGAACTGCTGTCAGCCTATCAGGTGGGCGTGGTGAAAGAACAGTGAAAATAAAAAATTTACATTTTTTTATTAATGTTTTGTTGTTTAAAAAAATACATGTAATTTTGCAGTGTAAAAACAGAAAAAAATTTAACTAACGTATTTTAAATAAACATTTTATATATTTTATTATGAAAAAGATATTTTTATTAATTTTTGCAGCGATGATAGTCTGCAAAATTGAGTTGATAGGACAAGGAATCGGTATCGGAACATTGCCGTTAATTGTTGATGAGATTCAATATGGGTACGATGATGCGGGAAATCGGACATCACGTACCTATACGATAACAATTATCGGAAAAAAGTCAGAAGAAATCGAAACAACCGATGCCGATGAGACTTTAAGCAACGCCGTAGAGCGCTCACTCCAAATCTATCCCAATCCTGTAAAAGACGAGCTTTTCGTAGATATACAGAAAGGGGATGAGAATGAGAACTACCGATTAATGCTTTTCGATGGGAGTGGAAAAATGCTAAAAGAAAGCTATCGGCAAGGTAACGGCAAAGAACCGATTGATATGAGATTGTTCCCAAATGGGGTCTATTTTTTGATAATAAACACGCAGGAGGGGAAGTTGGAGTATAAAATTGTGAAAAAGTGAATGGGGGAATGAGTAAATAAGTGAATGAGTAAATAAGTGAATGAGTAAATGGGTGAATGAGTGAATGGATGAATGAGTAAATTGAATAAAATATGAAAAAAATTATTATTATTTTGGTGGTGTTTTTATTAAGCACTGTGGTTGTAAATAAGGGTTATTCGCGGGGATTTGGTTATGATTTTAATGTAACTGTACGAGAATTGCCTGATGGAGACCCTGAAGAAGATGGTGAGGGTGAAGAGGATGAGGAAGAAATGGAAGAAGAGAGTGACCCCGAAGATGACGCGGACGAAGAGGAAGATAATGAAGGAGGCGAGGAAGATGAGGAAAGTAACGATGGCGAGGAAGATGAAGAAAGTAATGATGGTGAGGAAGATGAAGAGGGTAATGATGGTGAAGAAGACGAGGAAAGTGATACCGACGATGAAAATGGCGAGGAAGATACGGAAGATGAAGACGACGAAACCGGCAATCCCCGTATTTCTCATTATGTTACAGAAATAACCAATCCTTCTGACCCCAATCATCCACATAATCGGCAATTAGACACGGAGCTTGAGGTTGGAAAAATAGGTGGTAATTTTGATGTGTCGTCAGCTGGGGGTGCGGTTTACAATATTCCGCTTGTAGTCCCCGAAGGCGTGAACGGCATGACACCACAGATTGCTATCACCTATAACAGCCATGCGGGAAACGGCATTATGGGAATGGGTTGGAACATCACAGGACTTTCGGCAATCACCCGCGCAGGAAGAACGATTTACCATGACGGGATTGCCGCTCCGTTTACATTAGTAACCGGAGGTACTGATGACAGATTGATGCTTGATGGGCAGAGACTTATTAGTACAAGTAATACCCCCGGACTAGAGGCAGCGGAATTTCGTACTGAACATGAGAGTTTTGCAAAAATAGCAAGGTCCGGAAGCGTTGACAACCGTAGTTTTACTGTTAAAACCAAAGATGGCAAAACTATTGAGTACGGCAACACTGCAAATTCAAAAGCCGTGACGACGGGGAGTGGAGGAGAAACAATTATTGCATGGTGGATAAACAAAGTAACAGATGTTTACGGCAATTTTATCGAATATGTTTATACACGTGATGTTAGCAAAGGGGTACATTACATTCAAGAGATAAAATACGGATATGGTAGTACCGTTGTAGGAAAAATTACTTTTGTCTATGAAAATCGAAACGATATTTGGAAAAGTTGCGTAACGTCTCGAAGTAAGGAAATAGCACTGACTAAGCTGCTTAAAGAGATAAAAATATATGAAAACAATACGCTCGTAGGAAAATATCTATTAAATTATCATTACACCAACGGTATCAGCAAACTATCTGAAGTTATTCGAGAAAACGGTAGCGGCGCGCAACTTAACTCAACGTTGCTAACTTGGACAAATCCGAGTGTGAACTTGGATGCAACTTCAACAATTGGGTTTTATAACTATAACGCCAATTCACAATATGTATTTTTACCTAGTGATTTTAACGGAGATGGAATAACTGATATACTGGAAATTGATGATAGTGCCACATGTTTAAGGCTATATAAAGGCTCTGCATCGGGATTAATTCAGGGAAATCAATATACACTTTATGTTGATAATATGGAACAAAATGCATACCAGATACAACAATATTGCACTAATTATCATGTTTATTTACAGGAAGTTCTAAAAATATTAAACCGTGTGCAAAGCTACGCGATTGGAGACTTTGATGGAGATGGAGTAACAGAATTAGTAGTTTTAAATTACATATATCATCTAAATGGTAATATATGCAACTATCTAAATCAAAACTATCATACACTCAATCCTGAAAATTTTGCCGTAGAAAAAAGTATAATTTCCATCATACGAATAGGCGAACAATGGAATGATGTAATTGGTCAAATAGAACTTCCCGGGCAAAAGAATTTATCAAAACATGCGATAGATTTTACAGGAAATGGAAAATCAAATTTAATAATCGACAATACCATTTACGAATTAAACGGTTCTTCTTTGCAGAGTATAGGCACAACAACCCATTCTGACAAATTAGGTGATTCAAAAGAAGTACACTGGGGCGATTTTAACGGAGATGGGCGTTTGGATTTTATTTACGACAAAAAAAATATTTACCTTCAAAATGCCAACTATACATTCACACTGAGTAACACAGTAAGTTCCGACAGGGAATTTTTGGGCGTTATTGATATAAACAACGACGGTATTTCTGAATTAATATTACGTAGTAAAAACAGAGTTACAGGATATCAATATGTAGAAGATCCTAACGGTGATTATATATTGGATATTTTCACGGGGTTGTATATATATTGCCCAATTGGTCAGCCGTGTCCAAAAATAGACCCCAATATGATAGTAATAAGGTTTAGTTACACAGCAGTTGATCTAGGTTATAAAATACTGATAACCACTCATACAGGAAGCACGATAACCGAACTTCCCAATTATACTGCAAACCATGTTATTTCTCATGCAGTTGTTGCAGACATTGATGCAGACGGAACGCAGGATATAATATTATGTCGTTCTTCAGGCTCTGGTATATTTGCAGAAAAAATTTATTACCGATTTAGAGCCAATGGAAATTCAAGCGGCTATAACTATGAGACAAAAACCCGCAGTTTTAGCATTGGGTACGTTTTATCCGGCGATTATAACGGCGATGGAATTGTTGATTTGCTCAATCATTTAGGATATATGTACAGATTCGCCACAGGAACACCCGGCAGTTTGTTGGCATCTGTGGTCGATGGGTTTAATTTAAAAACTGTAATAGAGTATAAACCTTTATTAGCAGCAGCGGGTAGTACTTTTTATGAAAAAGGAACTTATACATATCCCGTTATGGCATTGGCTGGTCCACTTTATGCAGTTAGCAAAGTAACGGTAGGCAGCGGCAATAGTACTGTTAATAATACTGTTGTAAATTATTCCTACAAAAATGGTAGTATTCATATTCACGGAAAAGGGTTTCTTGGATTTGGAACCGTTACGGCAAACAATACAACCCTGGGAATAACATCGGAAAATAAAATTGAAACTTTTAATAATACATATTTTTTGCCTACAAAAACAGTAGTAACCACCAAAGCTGGCAGTTTGCCTATATCAGAAACCACAACAGAATTCACCATAAGCCTTATATCAGGTAAAAGAGTGCGAGTTTATCCAAATAAGGTAACAGAAAAAGATATGGACAACAGCGTTACAACGGCTACTTATGCGGTTAACACAGATGGAAACATTACCAAAGAACATATAGTTTACGATGACGGAGCATACAAAACAACTGATTATTCTGAATTTGTTACAACAATGGGGGCAATTGTTCCAAACAAACCTAAAACGGTGATTTCTAAACAGAAACATCTCGACCATACAGCAGAAGTGTCAAATACAACCAAGTATGAATACAACCTTTCTTTGGGGCATATTTCAAAAAAGACAGAAAATTTTGGCGTTGCAAACAGAAATATTATCATAGATTATGGATATGACGATCACGGCAATATTAAAAAAATTGAACGTGATTTTGCCAACCGAGAAACTTCGGGTTTTGTGAGAAGAAAAACCGAACAGACATTGCAATACGACAACACAAAACGTTTTATTAGATTCCAAACAACAAAAGCATTTAATAATGAAACGCGTACAGTTGAGTTTGTATATAATAATAAGTTCAATCTGACATCGGAAATCGATCAATTCAGAAATCTTACGACAACGCATTCATACAACAATTGGAATCGTTTAACATCTTCCACTTATCCGGGTAATATATCAGAAGCATCAGAACCAGCTTGGGAAAATAACGGTACAGCATTTTCTGTTACAAACACTGCCACAGGAACACCACAAGTAAAAACTTTTTATGATTTGGCAGGACGTAAAACAAAAGTTGAAACAGTAGGCGAAAAAGGTATTTCCATAAATACAATTTATGAATACAACGGCAAAGGTCAATTGTGGAAAGAACACGCAAGCAGAGGAGGTTTTACCTTCACGACGGTTTATACCTACGACACTCGTGGACGGGTAACAAACAAAACAGAAAACGGCATCGCAACAACGTACAATTACGGAAAACGTTATAACCAAGCCACACACAACGGCAAAACAACCCGAACAGATTATGATGCATGGGGCAACGTGAAAAAAACAAAAGACAGAATGAACAACGAAGTTGTTTACCTGTATCACTCTTTAGGTTTGCCAAAACAAGTAACGGCAGCAGGAGCAATATATAAAATGGAATATGATGACGTTGGCAACCAAGAAAAACTAATAGACCCCAACGCAGGAACAATAAATTACGAATATGACGG
>Ga0099364_10014686_pt1 | contig 10395 bp, 7 predicted proteins | sample TergutTh196P3_FD_73070 | JGI IMG/M metagenome (GOLD analysis project Ga0099364, IMG submission 73070) | Microcerotermes parvus P3 segment gut microbial communities from Pointe-Noire, Republic of the Congo - Th196 P3 | ecosystem: Host-associated > Arthropoda: Insects > Digestive system > Gut ...
CTCACCGTTCAGTCGCAACAACCACCGAGACAATAGCGAACTGTTCGACCCAACCTCTATAAATTCCGGTCATAAATTTTGGCGAAAACCACAAAAATCGATGCACAGCGGGCAGCAACGCCCCTATATCTCTGGTTCATGTCGCAGATAGGGTGTCACCCGACACCCTCGGCTATTTCACAAGCGGGTTGCCATTGGCAAATAGAAACCGGTCGTTAATTTCCCATCTTCCGCTTTCTGCCCTATTGCGAATCGGCAAAAATCGGATACAATGCAACCATAAATCGCATATACACAGCAGAGAGGAGCATTTTTGGCTCGTCAGAGCGCAGTGGTAACAATTTCCAACCCATTTTCCCCCATTTTAGGAGATACCAATGAAAAATTTCGATTTCCTCCGCCTTTTCACTAACAATTCCCCTTCATCGAACAAGAAAGCCAGCCAAAAACGTAGACGCGGACGCACCTGCCGAATCGAAGAACTCGAAGGACGCGAAATGCTCTCGGTATCTCCCTTCTCCACGGGCTACGATGATGTCTATTGAAGATTATTAGTAACAAAATACTCGCAAAATGGAACTATACTATAAAACCTAGAAAAACAAAAAACAGATAGGTTATTTCGTTACGCTTCCAAAGTGCGAAACGATCAGTAATTTTGCAGACTACGGATCGTGACCGTGGTGGTCCTGCGTAACTTGTCCCGTGTCGTAACGGTAACACTTCCCACCGCTGCATCAATGGCATCCGAATACTCTTTCTCCGAACTAATTTTCTTGCCGTTGATTTCAAGGATCACGTCGCCGACTTCCAATCCCGCCCTCTGTCCCGGCATGCCCTGAACGACTCTGGTAATGATTACCCCATCCCCCTGATTGTCCGCCGCTTGAATTCCCAATCGGACAGGAGTTGTCGGCAGAGTTGCAGGCGGAGGCGGCGTTTGCCCGCTATCTTCGTTATCCTCATTGGTTACATCCATCACAGGAACCGGCAAAGCAACCGCTGCAAGTTCTCGGCTAAACGGCTTGCCGCTTGTTCCTAATACCGTATTGTCTACATCAAGTGCTTTGAGATTTTCGTGGGTGCCTCGATCCATTGCGTTGAAAGGACGAAGTTCCCCCACCGCACATTGTACGAGTTGTATCACAATTTGTTGATCACTTGCACGCCGCTCCTCGTCTTCATTTACGGCTATGTTGGGAGCCGTGTCTGCACCCGGCGGATAGACTCTTGACCGCGTCGGCGAATCGATATTGTCGTTGCCCAGTTGCAATAACATTGGAGTTTGCCTCTCTTGCATTGTAGCATCGCCGATAACAACACCGTGAGGAAAATTGTTCACAAATTCCAACGAAGTCCCTTCTTGCACATAGGGAAAAATCCATCGCCACGAAAGCATCTTGTTACGGTTGACCTCAAGCAGACCGGCAAACACTTCGGTAAAGCAACCGATTTCTTTTCCTCCCGCACAAGAGGCTTGTCCGAATGATGCCGAGTTTATATCGACCACTCCGCGATTGTAAAAGAAGAGCGAAAAGAAAAGCGGGGCGGTTTCGGCAACTCCTTCCGGTGAATTTTCTTTCTCGACGGGGTTGTCACCGCCGACTTCCGCTGATTCCGCAATGGGGTCCTCGAACGGTACGGCAGTTTCTCCAACAGGAGGCTTTGTAGCAACCGTCGGATCACAAAAGTCGGTAAGGAGAACGCACAGCCGTACTCTCTTTGCAAGAATTGCCGAGAGCACTTCCGAACGATAGAGTTCTTCCTTGGAAGCGGACAATTCAAAGTATTGCCCATACCTGCGGTCAAGATCGCCTTTGCCGGAATAGTAAAAGACCACTGCGTCGTCTTCCCGCAAAGGAAGGTTGGCAATCAGTGTCAACACGGTTTGACGGCTGATGTTTTCCGCCGGTATTTTCAGTACGGTAACAGCCTTTTGTGCGGCGTTATCGCAAAACAACCGGCTGATGGCGTTTCCATTGTTTTCAGCAACTTTACCGAACGTTTCGTCGTTGTCAGCAGTCGCAATGATGACGTAAAGCCGTCCTAGCGATGCCCAACTGTTTGCTTCATCGACGCGGAGCGTCGCTACTTGCGGTTCCGTTTCGGCGAATGTAATACCCGCAAGCAGGAACAGAGAGCAAAGGACGGATAAAAGTTTCACGTTTGTTTTCATGGTAAGGTAAAAGGATTAATGTTAACAGAGCCGCAATCTTTAGATTGCGGTTCTGCTTGTTTTGTCTGGTTACGAAGTTACCAACCCAATTCGACGGTAAATGTTCGGCTGGAGTTGTCCGCTCTTCTTAGTTTCACTTCCATCATTTTGGGGGAATTGTCGATAGCATCCGAGTAGTCCGTTTCGTTTCTGATTTCTGTGCCGTTGATTTCCGTAATGATTTCACCGACCAAGAATCCTGCTTTGCGTGCCGGTGCGTCCATAGCAATTTCAGTAATCTGCACTCCGCCTCCGTCGTGAGCAATTGCCCGTAATCCAAGCCTTGGTCCCGTGGGAACAGCAACCGGAGCCGGAACAGTATCAGAAGTAGGAGTCGCAGACATTCCCGGCAGTTTGTACACATAAAGGGTTTGCCCTGATTGTCCTCCTGCCTGTCCCTTGTTGGCTATATCCTTTGCAATTTCAGGGAATGATTCACGAAAAGCCGCTTGAACTCTGGAGCCGAGTTTTTCGGGAATTGCCAGCCAGTCTAGGTCTTCGTTTGTCTTGTTGCGGTCAAATAGTTCGACGAGTGCCCAAGTGAAAAAGGAACCCCGTGATGGATTTTTGTTGTCCACGAAGGAATACTCACCGGGCTTCGAGGAAGTCAGGTCTGCGGTGCCTTTGCAAAACACAAGAAGATTTTCAAACAGAGGGGAAAAACTGCCGGGAGTTTTAAGGATAGGAGTGTTCCGTAGGGTTGCAGAGCGCACACCGACACCATCGGCTTCATTGTTACAACAATCGGACAACAGGACGGCAAGCCGAGGCAACTTCTCCTCAATTTTCGTGAGAAGCGTCTCCCGATAAATGTTGCCCCCCTTGGTCAGTGCAAAGAATTGTTTTTGATTCCTTGCGTCAAGTGCCCCATGTCCAGAGTAGTAAAACAGAATCGTGTCGTTAGGATCAACGGTCAGTCTATCGACTGCGTCCAACATTCCGTCTGGTGTCATCGAGTTAACGTCCAGTATGACCAAATTCAGGTTTGCAGGCGGAATGTTGGAACGCAACAGGTGCATCATATTTTCCAAATCAATCGTTACACCCCTTCCAATTTTGGCATCGGCACGGTCTGCCGCAAGGATTGCATGGATGGTTTGTCCCCAAGTCGTTGAGTGAAAATTCCCAGCAATTAGGAAACAATTCAGGATCATGATCTGTCGGAATAACTTGAACATGGTACACCTCTTTTGAAAAATGTTGATGAATGTTGTTTGTGAATTGACCGTGAAAAATGAAAACCTCTATCACAAGAGCCGCAAGTGCAGGCGGTACTCCGCCGAAACTTGCGGACGGCAAGGCGTGTTCGTGGTTCTACCCGGAAGTTACGTTGCGCTATACTTCCGGCTCGTGTATATCACTTCGCAATCTTATATGCTTACGATTGCGGCTCTGTTAACGTTTGCTAATAATACCATCGGTGGTTGTTGGCGATTTTGTTGAGTGTGATCTGCATCTGACCGACACCGTTGTCGGAAAAGAGATACAGAGCGGCATCGTTAATGTTATGGTAGCAACCGCGGTCAACGAGGTAGTTCATGTTCATAACATTCGTTACATTCACATAAACCGGTCGCCGGTTGACATAACGGACATAATAAGTCGGACGCACATGCCGGGGAGCATAGGAAACACGGCAGCGGAGCCGGTGTTTGCTCCCATCGACATCGAATTCCGTGTCATTGATACCAGCAGAGTTGATAATGGCAAACTTTTCCAGGGCTGCTTCGTTATTGATTTCTGCGCCCTTGAGGATGCCAGCGTATGCCGATGCTGTAGCGATGGTACCATCGCTGCTGGCATATGCAACTGCCGCGGCAGAAACAGCAGTAGTTGCGGCTTGCGGCACTGCGGCACTGATACCTTCCCAGTCCCCACGGGTTACGACAATGGACATGTGTTCCGGGCGGTAGTTCATATCCGTTGCAAAAGTTACGGGTAGCCGGGTGGTTACGCCGGGCATGACCATTTGAAAACTGTTGGGGAATCGTGCGTCGGGATAAACCCTTTTAGAAGGAAGACCATTGGTGTAGTTTTGATACAGTGTTACATAAACCGGTATTGCCGATTGAACATGCACGTAAAATACTTCGCCTGGTGCAAAGCGATAATAGCGGGGATTGACGTATCTGCCGTTGCCTAACTCGAACCAAACACGGATAGCGTTGTCATAACCCGTCATCGGAGGCATACCGCCATCGACATAGGGTACTTCCGGTGCCCCGCCAATAACACCAAATTTGCCGGTGGAAGCCGCTTTTGTGCCAGCGTCGGGGGCAGTCAGACCGGCTTTAACGTTTTGAGTGAACTGATCAAACGCTTTGATGGCAGCGTTGCGGTCGAGTTCGGCTTCTGTGGCATTCTGGCAGAACCCAAGGGTGCCGACCAACATCAGGGCGGCGGTAAAAAATGTTGCGATACTTTTTCTCATGGTAATTTCCTCTAAAAAAGGGGTGAAAATGAAGGGGAGTGCCAGTTTTGGCGACAATTTACTCCCCTCTTATAGGTATTACCAGATTTCATGACAAAAATACGACAATTTTTTTAGAAAATTTGGCAAAAAAGAGGAAAAAGTTCAATTCGTTCGCTTCTCATTTTTCAACTCCCACGAACAACCGCAATTCCAACTGCGGCTCAAATGCCCAGTCCGCATAAGAAAGTCCCTGACTTCGATCCGAAAAACACATCTCATCGCTCCAAGACAAGGCGACCCTGTGTCCCGCATCCCATTCTGCCCGCACAAGTGCCGCCAACCGCTCGTCCAAAAGAAAATCCGAACCGCTCTGCTGCCGATGAACACGATTGAGCCGTATGTCCTCGCGCGTCCAATTCAACTCGAACTTTTCCGCATCACTTAAACTGCTCGGCAGAAAAATAGCGAAACCGCTTTGATCCGTAAAGTAAAAAAGAAGTTGTGCCAATCCCTCACGCGGTGTGTCGTCCATCCGCAAAGCATAAATGTACTGCGCCTGCTTCAGCAAATTGTCAGAAAAACACCGGATTGCCAAATCGAAGTCTTTCCGCAAATACGGTCGCCAATCACGGTGTCCCGCCATCGCACCGAACAAAATCGGGTCTAAATACGTCGCCGCATCCCGCCGTACTGCATCATCGTCCGCTGCGAGAGCCGTTTCCAAAAGTTGCCGAATACAAAGCAACTGAAGATCAAACAGTTCCAGTTCCCGAAGGTCATTCGTAAGAGGACGGGGATTCAGGCGAAACATGTCCAACACCCGGCGGAGCGATGCCTGCCGCTCCGCATGTGTTTCGGCACAGTAGAAAAAGCCGATTCCCCGTGCGGATTCATAAAACAGAAAACATTTTCGATATTCGCCGTCTATTTCGAGAACACTTCTGTCCATTCCCACTTCAAGCGTCCGCAAACCCGCCGAAGGATTCCCGGAAATCATCTGTAAAACCGCACGCTTACTGTTCAAAATGTTCCGTTTTTCGGGACAATCCGTCAGGGCGATTGCCTGAAAATATAATTCCTCGGCTTCTTCTCCATAGAACTCATACCCGCGAATGTTCGGATCATTGCCGTACAAAGTGCAGTCCGCCAGCAATTCTTTCATCAGTGCTGTTTGTTCACGCTGCTCCGGTGTGTCTGGTACTGTACTTGGCACTTCGTCAATCCACTCCCGGCACAACCGCCGGGCTGTACGCACATCGCCGCGATACCGATGCATCAGAACCTCTGATTCGATGGCGAGTATTACGGGCACAGGCGCAGGTGCGATGACAACACCGTTGCCGTTCGGCGGCGGAACGGACATTGGAGGCACCGTCGGCGGTAGAGGAACATTTGGCTTGAAAAGGAGAATCAAACCAAGCGAACAAACGACAACAGCAACCCCCGTAACAACCCAGTGCATACGGCGCAGTCCCCCCTTTGTGGAAACAACCGGCATCACAACGGTCGCCGAACGCCGGTACTCATCGAGTGCCTCCAACAATTCCTGCGGCACAGCAAAACGCTCCTCCCGGTTCTTCGCACACATCTTTTGCAAAATCGCCTCAATCACAGGACTGACCGCAATCCCTCCCGACGAAAACGAAGGCATCGGATGCTGTAAATGAGCGACCATCTTGTCCCGCATACTGTGGAATCGATCCTTGGGATAGGGAACCGAGCCGACCACAATCGTGTAAAAAGTACAGCCGAGTCCGTAAATATCTGTCCGAATGTCCACGTTGCCAGGGTGCTCCCACTGTTCCGGTGAAAGAAAGTCCACCGTACCAATTGTCGACCCTTGCTTCGTGAGAGGACCAGAATCGTCTTCATTTGCGGCGAGAAGCATCTCGTCATGAAATTTTCCGAGACCAAAGTCGAGAATCTTGGCAACACCGCACCGGGTCAGCATAATGTTCGCCGGTTTGATGTCCCGATGAATGATCTTCTGCTCATGAGCATATTGCAGACCAGCGGCAACCTGGCGAATGATCGCTATTGCCTCATCCATCGGTATTTTTTTGTGATCGGCAAGGAGTTGTTGAAGGTTCTTGCCGTCCACATATTCCATTGCGAGCAGAAGATTATCCGCAAACCTTTCGGCACCATACGCATGCACTATGTTCGGATGAGACAAGTTGCCGACGAGTTTGAGTTCACGCTCAAAACGCTCCAATGCCTGCGGATTGTTCGCTATTGTATGAGGCAAAATCTTAATGGCAACGATCTTATCGAGCAGAACATGCTTGGCACGGTAGAGTTTGCCCATACCCCCCTGACCGATGAAACCGAGAAGTTCGTAATTGCCAATCCGCTGATGAGATTCCAATGGAACGGACGGCGGCTGAATACTAAATGACGAAGAATACTTGCGCCGTAACTCCTGTTCGACTTGTCGAAGTTCCCGTTGCACTTCTGCGACATTCAACCAGCCGGGCAACGTGGCTTCATCTGCCAGAAATTCGTCCGCACTGATCCGCTTGCCGGACCGCCAAGCGGCTTCAAATCGGTCCGCAAAATCGTCGATCCAATTATCGTGTTCCTCACTCATCATCTATCTCCAGAAACCTCCCCCATACTTTCCGAATCTGAGCAATTTTTCGTTCAATCGTGCGCCGCACACAGTCGAGTTCCGCCGCAATGTCATCAATACGATAGCCTTCCAAGAGCAAGCGGGCAATTTTACGCATGTCGTCATCCTTCAACTGCCGAAAGAGCATATCGGTCGTTTCCAATAACTCGACACAAATGTCCGGCAACGCCTGTTTCATGTCCTGTTGCTCGTGAAGCAGATTGTTTTCCCCAGCCTGCACCCAAATGGAGTCGCCGCGGACGCTACCGCCGCCGCGCTTTTGCGCCCCCATCTTTTCACGCAAATTGAGCCACTTGAAATTCGTAATGGACACCAAAATCTTCCAAAGATCGACTCCGCTCTGCACATCGTATCGGTTCTCGCCGATACCGTCAAAAAGACTGCGCATCGCACTCAAAGCCAAATCCTCTTCGTCGAAGGTGCGCAGCGGAAAGTTACCGACTCTCTTTTTGGCATAGCGGACAAGTTGGTCGTAATACGCTTGAAAGAACGTATCGAATGCCCGATCCTCCCCTCGTTGCATCGCCTTCAGCAAGTCTTCAAATTCTTCATTGCTCCATTGATCCATTGTTTTAGCGGGGGTTAGGGGGTTATAGTGCCTGGATAGTTATAAAAAAAGAGCACTAGGTACAGAGAAGGGAAAGAGACAGTAAAAACCTCTCGTACATCGTGCTCCTTGTTTCATGTGTAAGGAGTCAGGAGGATTTTCTTTCTCCTGACTCCTTACTCCTAGAACGTCATCTTGGTCATAAAGACTGCTCCGTAACCGTTCACATCACCGAAGAGGCTCTCACCAGTAACATTCAGTGTAAGCCAATTTAGCGGACGCACCGTCAAGCCCACCGAAGCCGTACCGTAGGACATGTCGTTCTTGGTGCGCCCTGATTCTATCGATTGATTTACAATTCCCAAATGGGGATTACTGAACGACGCACCGAATTTACCGCTGAGCCCCTGATACCAATCTGCGCCAAGCGTGAGTTGAGTGTTGCTTCCGCTACCGCCTCCACCGCAAGGATCACAAGGATCACACAAAGATTCACACGGGTCTTGACCATAGTAGCCCTTCCTCTTCGCTTTGCCGAAAAGTTGATTGAACGTCAAGCGTCCCCCTACCCGGTTCGTCCAGCCGCCGAAACCGTTGACATGGGCAGTAATATAACTGCCGTCTTCATAGTTGACGCTGAACTCATTTGCCGAAGCACTGTTGTAGAGGAGACGGTTAAAGACATTGAGAGAGTAACGGTTATCCCGGCTATTGGATGTCCTGCCCACTTCGATAGCCATTGCGAACATCTGGTTCGCCCATTCGGCGGAATAATTTTCCTCCTGCCTGGTCGGATCGTTCTGTACTTGCTGTACCGTATTTCCGAATTGTGTAACGCGTCCGACTACATCGACATAGGCTTGATTACGGAATTCACGTCCCAGATAGAGTCCCGCACCTACGCCGGTATGCGTTGAACTCAATTTACCCATGACTTCATCTCTCCAGGGAGCGTAGTCGCCGGAACCATACATCCAGTTACCTTCCATAAAGATACCCGCATTCCAGACACCATTCCTTGCGTCGAAAATTTTGTCCCAGCCGACTTGTACGAATTGATACGAGTTCTTACTGAACGTCGATTTGTTATCATTGAGTGTTCCCCCTTTAGTCCGCACCCAAAGACCGTCCGCATACTGCGCCCTCGGAAGTTCAAAGCCGACGATGTTTACGACGATCTGAGGCGCAAGGTCAGGTATGGCAGATGCATGCTGGACGTGGTATCCCCAAGCCCGCCAACCGTAAAAGTATTCATTTGTTTCGAAATAATGTCCCCGGAAATCGTATCTCGAGGTGCGAAAATCTTCGATCTCAAAGTCTTCTTTCTCACCCTCCTTAGATCCGTCTTGGACAACCAGCCATGCGAAAGGAGACATACCGGGCATAATTTCGCCTGGCGGCTCTGCCATGTTGTCCCCCAATTTTTCAAGGCTCCCGGAGCCTCTTAGGGTTATCGTTGCGGCACCATCAGTCTTTATATTACCATAAATGATGAGCGACGACCAAGTCCCCGCCCGGTCGACACCAAATCTCACCGTGCTACCTTCCTTCGAAGTCCAATTACCGACGTACAAGTCCGTCCATATTGGCGCAGTGCCGGACAGATCGCCGACGACGAGCGTGCCACCGCCGGCACTGTTGCCGAGGGTAAAATTTCCCACTTCACTGTAGCCCCCCACGGTCAACGTAGCACCGTTAGCAACCACCACTTCGTGCCTGTTTGAGAAAGGCGCAAATATCGGGCTAAAACTCGCGTCTGCGATTCCGTAGAGGATTGTAGTGTCTCCCATTATGTTAACAGTGTTTTCACGGTTGTCATAAAGAGTTAATTTCCCGAAAGTGCTGCCGCTTCCATTAAGGTTCACGGTTGCACCGTTCGAAACATAGACCTCTGTACCCACGCCGCCAGTGATTGTACCCACTTCATAAATATTGTTGCCTCCACGTAGATTCACGCCGCCGGTGTCATTTAAGTTCACCGTGCCGATACTATGTGAGTCACCGCCCTCGCCCAGTATCATCAAAAATTGATTATCTGCGATATTGATAGTACCCACGTACGTCCTTCCCATTATTAGACTGTCACCGCTGGAAGTAACGTTAATCGTTTTGAGAGCAGTACCGTTTGCACCGACGCTGTCTACTCCTAACTGTGAAGCAGCATTCAAGTTGAATGTTAGCGTTCCCGTGTTGTTAGTGGCGGTCGTAATGTTGCCGATTTCAGTTACTCGCCCACTTCCAGTACCGGAGTTATCCCCGCTGATGGTTAGCGTAACGTCTTCTTGAAATTCAATGTTTTGGTTGTTCGTAACAGTATCGCTACTAGAGCCATCGGGCATGGTGGTCGTACCGGTTCCAACGTTAATCACAGAGTCTCCCGTAACAGTGTGGTCTTGAGCATTCACCTGCGCGTTACTTGTGAGCAGGAGAGCGATTCCTGCGAGAATGGCGACGATTGCTTTTCGCATCGTTCGCGTTGTTTTTCTTTGGGCTACGTTACCTAGCCCCCCCCCCCCCCCCCCCCTCCTTTCTTTTTTTTTTTTTTTTTTTTGTTTTTTTTTGTTTTTTTTTTTTTTTTTTTTTTTTTT
>Ga0099364_10014687_pt1 | contig 10395 bp, 8 predicted proteins | sample TergutTh196P3_FD_73070 | JGI IMG/M metagenome (GOLD analysis project Ga0099364, IMG submission 73070) | Microcerotermes parvus P3 segment gut microbial communities from Pointe-Noire, Republic of the Congo - Th196 P3 | ecosystem: Host-associated > Arthropoda: Insects > Digestive system > Gut ...
GGACTCGGCAGGAGTCCCCCGGTTGACTCTGTAATTGTGTCCCTTTTGGAAACCGCAATAGGCAAGCCCAGAACACTGGCAGGCGTGATGTTTCACACAAAAATTGCCCATTTTAACATTTGGACTCCACATAAACTTTTACACACCCGCTACGCTCCCGGCTTTCATAATCCCCTCTTGCACCGCTCGCCTCGCCGAAGTATAATCCTCTCCACGTTGGCGGCATGGTGCCGTCAAATACATTTTGGTATAGTTCGCAAGTTTCACCAACATACGTCCAAATGCGATCCGGCTTGCCGGTTGGGCGATGTGAAAAAACCTATGGAAACATGCGTTCCCTGAAAGGGAATGTCATGCTATAGGCTTGCGGGTTTCGGGGTATGCGCTTTCTTTGCGCTTACATCGCCGTATGATTTAATGTGGCATCTTCAGTCGCATGAAGGGGAAATCCGTCTTGGGTGACATGGCGTTCCCGTCTTGTTGACGGTATCGTCGCTTGTCGTTCTTGCCGCTAACCCTTTACCCAATCGAGGTGTTTTATGAAAAAAATCGCTATTCTCATCGTGTCGTTTGCCGTGATCTTTGTTTTTCTGTTGACTCCCACCGAGATTCTCAATGCCCAGCCTGTACCTTACCGCTCTGTACCTTTTTCGGTTCAGCGGCATCTACACGATATAATGCTAGAGAATCACTTGAAAAAACAACGAGAAGAAGCCCAACAAGAAGCCCATCAAAGGGCACTCGTCGTTGCTGTCTGCTGTAGCGTTGGCACCTTTGGCCTCATTATGCTATTCTATGTTTACATGAAAGAACGAGACAAAAAAGAAAGGGAATGGCGGGAGAAACAAGATGAGAAAAACAGAGATTCGGATCCGCCCGATAAATGATTGCACCGTTCTTGCGCACCGAAACACACCTGCGGGCGATACGGGAGAGAAGTGAAAAGCAAAGAGGATAGCGAAGCGTGTGATTCAAGAGCCGGAAGTGTAGCGTAACGTAACTTCCGGGTGCACTCCGTAGGTTGCGCTGCGCTCCATTCCCGGCTCTTTAGTCGGCTATCACCGACCTTTACAAGTTCACTGCCCGCGCCGACCACCGTGCTTGCGTCTGTTTGAGCCGCCTCCCAATCATACTCTTACACGCTCCCTATCGCTCGACCCTCCCACAACCGCTCACGATAACACTTGTGTTTGCCGCTACGAAACCAAACAATACAGTCCCTGCACAAAGAAAGAGCAGGATAAGTCGCTAATTCCATGATACGCTCTCCACTTCTTCTACTCACTGTTGTCCCATAGCACTCGGATAAAAGACCTTGTGGCAATCGTCGCAAGACTCGGTCAGTGCCCTGAAACTGGCGCTGAAGGCGGCATAATTCGTCGCCTTGCCCTCGGCTTTGTCCTGGGCATATTGACGCGCGGCGGCGTTCGATTTGACAGCGGCATCACGAAATTCTTCACAATACTTTTTCCATTCCTCCATCGCATCGGGTTTGGTCGTTTCCGCAACATTCGGAATAGTTCCCTGCGAAATCACCGCTAGAGCGGCAAGTTGACCGTACACTTGTTTTGCTTTGGTTTCCGATATGAGGTTCATTTTCCTTTCCGTATCGGTTGCACGTTTTACCGCCGAACTTAAATTCGGCAATGCTTTCATTGCTGGCGCAAGATCAGCGACCTTTTCCGTCCACGAAAGGGGCTTCCCTCCCCGCCCGATCAGCGATGTTTTCAACGCTTCATAGGCTTTGTTGCCTTCCTCCAAATTCTTGGCGGCGGCAAGAGTTTTCGTTGCCGTAATGATTTGCGAAGCCGATTGCTTGTACTTGGAGTCGGCTTCGGCAAGTCCGACGGCAAGGGCAACCAGTGCCAGCGCGTTTGCATCCCGAACAATGTCGGCGGCATCCCTTTCGTACCTGGTGCTTCCGTCGAGGAACTCCAGAGACGAAGCGATAACCGTCATGTACTCATCAATTTGTGCCGTCAAATCTTCGAGCGGCGGGAGCGGAACGACTTCGGCGGCGTATTTTCCGAGCGATTCTGCTAGAACGCCGGTGGTCTCTGGTGCGGCGGGCTCTTCTTCCGTCGTTGTTTCCGGCGTGTCTTCTTCTCTCTGTCTGGGAAACATCGGTTCGACGTGCGGTGCGGGCTTGTCGAAATCGGGTGTATCGACAGAGTCCGCTGGCTTTTCCTGGACAGGTTCCGGAGCGGTATTCGGACAACCGACACAAAGAGCAAGGATCAGTATGGGGAATGTTACAATTGTTCGCATGGTATTTTTTTGGTAAATCTGGAAAACATCAGTGGGCACTCGCTGTATTCTAGCAGAAAAGCAGAGTATTTGCAACTGCCGCGTCCACCGAACAGTCTGTTGACAAGTTTGTGAAAAGGTAGGTTGCCGACGGACTGGTTATGCAACAGGCATTCATCACCCTATTGACATCCTCCAAACCTGCCGTTAGCATGATAACAATTCCTCTATCTTCGGAAACTTCTATGCAATCAACAATTTTTTCCCGCTCGCTTTCCTTCGTTTCGTCCTGGTGCGCCATACTCGCTGTTTTGAGTGCCTCCGCCCTTCATGCAGCAGAGTTCAAGCCGTTCCTGACCATCAACGCCGCTGGTCCCGCCGCACTCATTAACACCATCGAAAGTTTCGGTGCTCTCTTCGCTCCCGGAGCTCCCGAAGAAGAGGTTGCCAAAATGAAAGCACAGTTGGCTCCCTTCAAAAATCTGCCGGGTGTCCACGCCACCAACACCATCGGACTCGCCGTCGCCGCAAGCGAAGACAGCCCCTTCGGGGTCGATGTTGTCATCGTCCTGCCCATCAGCAACTTCACGACATTTAACATACCGGGCATTGAAAATGTCCTGCCCGGTTTTGACTTCAATGTAATCCGCGCAATGGCAAGACCCCAAGGAAACAAACTCGTCTTTGCCACCCCCTTTATGGAGATTTCTGCCTATCAAAAGCCGGGATACTTCGTCCTTGCTACCGAAGGTGCCGCTGACTTCGCCGCCGCCGTTGATCCGAAAACACTGCTTGCCGGTCTGGATCAATTCACCCTCGGCGTTCGAGTCGATAAGGATAACCTCACCGAAGAGAATATCGAAATGATACTCGGTGCACTCTCCATGCTCGCCGCAATGCAAGGAGCAGATTTCGACCCGGAAGACATTCTGAACATGTTTGCCGAAGGAGATATGTCGGCATCCCTCGCCTTGCTTGCCGACTTGTCCTCCGTGACGATGGGGTTCACCTTTGATCCGAGAACCATGAACACGACCGTCTCCGCGTTGCAGGTTCCCAAAAAAGATACGGAATTGGCAAAAAAAGTCCTCAACGTGAAGAATGCCCGGACAAAGTTCAACGGATTCCTCCACGATACACCGAAGACAATCTTTTCGTTCAGTTATCTCGACTATCTGACCGACCCTGAAATCGCAGAGTTCGACACCGTACTCGAACTTTTGAGCGAAGGCTTTTTGGAAGGAATGTTGGAAGCAGTCGAAGACGAAGGGGGGGACGGAGAAGCCGCCGCGCTGTTCGCCGAAGCCCTGATCGACTGGATAACTGATGCGATGGATTATTTCAAAGACAACCGGTTGACGGACTCTGCTATGTCGTTAGATTCCGACGGAACGCTCCTCTACGCACTGGCTATCGACCCGGCGTTGGTGTCCGACTTTGCCGAACAGTTATTCTCGCTGGTGCCGCTCCTGGGCGGATTAGGTGAAGAGACCCAAAAGCAAGGCGAGGCAGTAAAACAGCACATCGAAGGCAAAATCAAGTGGGACTACGAAACCGTTGCCGGTTACTCGTTGTCCGGTGTGCCGAACATCTTTGCCGATTTGCCGGAGGATGCAGGTTCGCCGGAAGAACTTGCCGTCATTCAAAAAATTCCCTTGAGTGTGTACTGGGCAGTCAAGGAAGACGAAGCCGTTGCACTTGCTATCGGTCTCGATAAAACCGAGGCAACCTTCAAAACCGCTCTGCAAGCGTCGGCGGCACCGGCGCAGCCGAAACATACTGGTGTGCTTGCGCTCAAACCGCTCGGCGAGTTTTTGCAAAAACAAATCCTGCCCCTGATAGAAACGTTCGGAGCAGACGAGTCGGACATTACTCAAGCGAAAGACATCTTTGCGAAACTTGCCGCTGTCGATGCTGGTGCGAAGATGACGATCTCACAGGAGTTTCCCGACGGTGCTCTTCTTCAGAAGTTCCATCTGGACGGCAAATTTTGGGTTGCCATCCAGATTCTTATGCAGCCGGCGATAGAGGCGGCACAAGGGGCTGCAAAGCGGATGCAGTGCAGCAACCACTTAAAAATGATCGGGCTGGCAATACACACTTATCATGATGCCCACAATGCGTTGCCGCCGCTTTATACGGTCGATGCAAGCGGCAAGCCGTTGCAAAGTTGGCGGATGCTGATATTGCCCTATATCGAAGAGAACAAACTGTACGACGAGATGATACAAGCCGGTGCCTTAACCAAACCGTGGGATCATGAGGACATGAAACCTTTCCATAATAGGATGCCTGCGATTTTCGGCTGTCCTGACAATCCGGGGGCGGGATGCACCTATTCTGCCATTGCCGGAGAGGGTTTCATTCCTGCCCCGGCAGCGAATAGATTCGGCGGACACAGTTTTGCCGCACTTACCAATGGCACGAGCAATACGCTTGCCATTGTAGAGGTGAAACAGCCGTTTAACTGGATGGATCCGACTGCCGATGTTACGTTGGACGAATTGGCAAAGGGGATCAACAAACCGGACGGTAAGGTCGGCAGTTTCCATGAGCAAGGTGCCTTTATGTTGATGTTCGATGGTTCGGTTCGGTTCATCAATGATACGCTGCAACCGTCAGTTCTCCGTACTTGGGGATCGGTTCGTGGGGCGACCAGCGTCCGCGATTTTTAGCCGCTTTAGGCTTCCGCCGGAAAATTTTGAGCAAAAAATGAAAGCCGGGAGCGTAACGCAGTGGAGCGACCAGATCAACACGCCGAACGATCCGGTCGTTGCGCTCCCAGTCTTTGGTCGGCTATCGCCGACGCAACCGCCCGGAGGTCGGTTGCCTACCTTTTCCGCTCTATACAGTAAAATGCCAATGATTGCACTTTTTTCTTTGTGAATCTTTGTGTTCTTTGTGCCTTTGTGGCTAAAAAAGGATAACCACAAAGGGCACAAAGGAGACACGAAGGGGAAAAGGGAAATTATTGCCGTACCGCAGTATAACCCGCAAATGTGTCGACGGACTGCGTGTACGTTAGACCCGTGTACGCAGTACCTTGAATGATGCCGTTTCATAGATTAGAATGGCGCGACCAGTTACCTTCTAATCCGACGACGATTCGACAATGAAACAGACACTTATTTTTGCCGTTGCCCTGTTGTTTTTTTTCGTAACCGCCTCCGCCCAAGAGCCGGAACAATGGGCACGATTTCGCGGACCAAACGGTCAAGGAATCTCCACCGCAACCGGTTTGCCGACCCAGTGGTCTGATACCGAAAACATTTCTTGGAAAACGCCCATTCCCGGTGAAGGTTGGTCATCGCCCATCATTTGGAACGACCACATCTTTTTGACCACCGCCACTGACAACGGGACCGAGTGCCGAGTCATTGCTGTTGATCGGAAAAGCGGAAATATTCTGTGGAACAAAATGGTCTTTACACAAGAACTTAAACAGAGGCATCCTCGAAATTCTCGTGCCACGCCGACCCCCGTTTCAGACGGTCGGCGGGTTTATGCTGTTTTTGCCAGCGGTCATTTCGCCGCTCTCGATTTCGAGGGGAACATCATTTGGACAAACACTGATCTCGACTTTCGGTCGCAACACGGTTTCGGAACATCACCGATACTCTACGGCGATTTGCTGATCGCCGCTGTAAATCCGTCGGAGGGGAATCTTGGCTTTCAGGAACCCTGGGACAAATCCTTCCTTTGGGCACTCGACAAAGCGACCGGCAAAGAACGATGGCGGGGAACAAGGGGATTGAGCATCATCGGTCATTCCGTACCGGTGGTCATTCAGGTCAACGGCAAAGACCAAATCTTGAGTGTGGCGGGAAACGTTGTCCAGGGATTTGACCCGGCGACCGGCGAACTGATTTGGACAGTCAACAATCCGGGAGAACCGGCGGTTCCCTCTCCGGCAATCGGGGATGGATTGATCTTTGCGACAAGCCGACACTCGCGACCGATTCTCGGTATCCGACCGGACGGCAGAGGAGATGTTACTGCAACGCATGTGGTCTGGGAGCAGGCACGGAATTCTCCGATGACATCGTCGTTTTTGTATGTGAAACCGTGTCTCTACACGGCACATGAGAGCGGTTCCTTTTCTGCATACGAGGGGGCAACGGGAAAATTCCTATGGCAACACCGTCTCGAAGGGGGCAGACCCGATACCTCGCCGATCTATGCCGACGGAAACGTTTACATCACAACACATGAGGGCATAACGACGATTCTCAAATTGAACGTTGATCCGGCGCAGCCCCCCGAAGTCGTTGCCGTGAACGACATTGGAGAAACTGTGCAAGCAACGATAGCCATTGCCGGTAAGCAACTGTTCCTCCGCACCGATAAGGCGCTCTGGTGCATCGGAAAGTGAAGGAGGGTACTACACACGGAAACGAAAAGGGTCGTTTTTGACAGGATTTACAGGATGATCAGGATAGGATTAAAACGTTGTTTTATCCTGTAAATCTTGTTAATCCTGTCTAAAAAAAAGCAGAACAATGAGTCTCATCGTTTTAGGAACCGACGAAGCCGGTTATGGACCAAATTTGGGTCCCTTCGTGGTTTCTCTGACCGCCTGGAAAGCACCGCCGGACGACCTGTCGTTTCTTTTTGCGGCGTTGGACAAAGAGGGAATTCCCATCGGCGATTCAAAAAAACTCTATCACGGCGGTTCGATTGCCGCCTTGGAAACCGGCGTGCTCGTGCCGCTTCGATCCCTGAAAAAGAATGTTGCGCCGACGGCAAACGACGAAGAAAAAATCGACCGGCTCTCCGCAACATTTGAATCGATCTTGCACCAACACCAGATTAAACTCCTCGATATGCAGTACCGATCCGTTGAGCCGGAAGAATGGAACCAACTCTTGGATCATTTCGATTCCAAAGGGACACTACTCTCCCATGTTACGCTCGGCTTGATTGCCGGTCAACTGAAAAAACTCACACAGAATGGAGAAGATTCCCCGCCGGTTCTGGTGCTCTGCGACAAGCACGGCGGACGCAATCATTACCTTGATCTTTTGATAGAATTTTTTCCGGGAGAGTTCATTCAACCAGTGCGGCAAAGCCGGGAGAGTAGCGTCTATCGTTTGACTTCGGCGGGTCGGCATTTAGAGTTTCGATTCCTTGCAAAGGGGGAGTCGCATTTGCCGATTGCGCTTGCTTCGATGCTCTCGAAGTACCATCGGGAATTGGCGATGATGCGGTTTAATGCTTTTTGGCAATCGCATATCCCTGATCTAGCACCGACGGCGGGCTATCCTGTGGATGCCAAAAGGTTCAAACAACAGATCGCGGATGTGCAAAGAAAACTCGGCATCACGGACGAAAGTCTTTGGCGAAAGCGGTGAGGTTTACTCGTTTCCCGTCCTTTTCTGTGCATCGGGACGGTAGAGTTGCCGGGCAGCAATGTACGACTCCACGCCTCGAGGAACTTGAAAACGGATGCTTTCGCCAGCGGCAATCCGATGACGGATTTGCGTCGAAGAAATACCGATCTGCGGCATCGCTACGGCGGCTTGCCGAATCTCTTCTAGTCTGTCCGCAGAAACGATACCACTCAACGCAACAAAGTAAGGAGAAGGTGTCTCCGGTCGCGTTACCAACAGGGGCAGAGCAAGTTTGCAAATCTCTCCTGCCTCGTGCCAGTTCGGCAAGTCGTTGAACATATCTGCTCCCATCAGAAGAAAAAATTGCGGTTCCACCAGTGTAAACGTTCTGTGAAAGTATTGTAACGTATCCGCCGTGTAACTCGTTTCCTGTCGATCAATTTCGTATCGGCTTATCAGAAATTCGTCGTAACCGGTGATGGCAGACTCGATCATATTAAAGCGGTCTTCGGCGGAGGCGCGGTAGTTTTCCTTGCCGGAACGGTGGGGGGAACTACCGGTCGGCACAAAAAACACCCGATCCAGTTTCGCCTGCCGAAGACAACTCTCCGCCAGCAAGAGATGACCGAAATGAATCGGATCAAATGCTCCGCCGTAAATACCGTAACGCAACATATCATTGAGAACGAACCCTGCATTCACAGAGTCCGCAGCGCAAACAAGGGGCACAACGTTTTCCTCTATTATAAGGCTTTCGCCGAAAAATAACAAGCAAGGCATGAAAGCCTTACTACACGGTTTGTTACGCCCCGTTGGGGCAAAAAGGACGTGCGGTGCCTGCATTCGGCTCACTGATGTTCGCTGATATCGACCGTCAACTCTGCCGTACCGCTGGTACTCACAGAGATCGTCAATGGCGATGTAGCAGGGTTAGCCAACGTATCAGGAATAACCTTTGGTGCCGCTGCGAGTTTTCTTTGTTGCTCCGCGGCGAATCGTTCCATCGCATCGGAGTCGTTTTTTATTTCTTCAGGCATCGGGTCTTCCTGCACATCCGGTCTCTTCGTGATATAGATTTTGTACTCCCCTTCCGGTGCGCCTTTGGACTTCCAGTCGCCTTGCGACGTAGTGATTTCGGCAACGCCGCTGGCATCCGTAACGCCGTTGACCGACCAACTGCCGGAAGCCGTACCCTGATAAACCAGGAAAACATTCGCTCCGGCAATCGGCGATGCTCCGTTCTTGACCGTAACCTTTGCCGGATAAATCGCCGGAATACCATCCGGTCTTTTTGGACCACAACCAGCAATCAAAAACGAACCGATGATCATCAGTAAAGCGATGGTGATGTTTCGTAAACTCATGTATCGTCTCCTTAAAATAAGTGTATCGTTAACAGAGTCGCAATCTTATGCTTACGGGCTCTGTTAACGATTTGGTTAAAATTATGGACGCGAAGCCGATTCGCCGCCGTTGCGTGTTCCCAAGGCACCCCAAACACCAAAGTAGGAAGCACCGCTGTTACGCCAACTAACCTCACCCGCCGTTACCAATGCCTGATAATCGCTTCTCATTGCGTTGACCGAATCAGTAATAAAATGAACCGAACCGTCGCCAAAAACGATATTACAACCGCCTGTGTGGTAACTGGCAGCCGTCATCAGACCGTGTTCAGAAGCACTCGGAGCGCAAGAAGGTGAGTTGGGTGCCAAAATAGGATGCCAAGCAGTATATTGTGCATAAGCATCTGCCCAGCGAATGCCTTTGCGTGAAGACGTTGTCGCTCTTAAATTGGCACCCTCGCGCAAAGATCGGCATTCATCAATAATGGAAAGCGGAGAACGATAAACATCGGCAGATGTCATTCCTACACCTGCGCGGACAGAACGTTCAGAGTCAGCGGGTGCAGCCGGAGAGATACCATTTTCTGCAACAAACATCGTGTTGCTGGTACCGTCAACGATACTTGACATACCAATTACCAAGCCGTCTCCGCGTGTGGCGACTCCACGGTGTAAAACAGGTCCATAAGTAGTGCTGCCAAATGTTCCTGCCCAGAGACTTTCCAGATTATTGTAGGTCTCATCGCCGACATTGATGCGGTAACTGAGAACACCAATGCTTCCATTCACGGGACTCTTAATTTGTTCCGACGGGCAAACATATACGTTGATGTTGTCAGCATAAGGATTTTGCACAACCACACCACTAACCGTAACTGTTGCTCCTGTTGTATGGTTTCTGATGGGAGAAGAATCTGTCCGTTGAGCGTACTGAACAATCACGTCATAACGGGCATTTTGTTCTATGTAAGGAAGTATCGGAACCGTCCAAGCAATACGACCGGTGTTGTGCCAGGCGTTGTTGTCGCGGACATCGTAGCCGGGATTTCCTGCTGCGTTGGGGCTTCGTCCTGTAACACCCCGAGGTCGCCAGAAACCGTCGCTGAGACCTTTTTGCACCGCGGCAGAGGGGAAATAACCCGCCGCGTCGTGCATGGTATGAAAAGCCAAGCCGATCTGCTTCAAGTGGTTGGTGCATGTCATCCGCCTTGCGGCTTCGCGGGCAGCCTGGACAGCAGGCAAAAGAAGGGCAATCAGCATACCGATGATTGCAATGACGACGAGGAGTTCGACGAGAGTGAACGCGCTGCGTTGACGTAAGTCCTTATGGGTTAAGGGTTTACGTTGCCCCCCCCCCCCCCCCTGGGGGGGGTGGGAAAAAAGGGATTTTTCAAAAAATTTTTTTTCTTTAAACGGGGGTTTTTTGTGGGGGGGGGCCTCAAACACACAAAAACCCCCCCCCCCCTTTCCCCCTT
>Ga0099364_10014688_pt1 | contig 10395 bp, 9 predicted proteins | sample TergutTh196P3_FD_73070 | JGI IMG/M metagenome (GOLD analysis project Ga0099364, IMG submission 73070) | Microcerotermes parvus P3 segment gut microbial communities from Pointe-Noire, Republic of the Congo - Th196 P3 | ecosystem: Host-associated > Arthropoda: Insects > Digestive system > Gut ...
TGTGGCTGCGGTGTATCCATGTAAAGAAACTGGAAACGGCGGCGGCATCCAGGCGGATAGAAGCGGATGCGCGGCTTCCCCGGAGTGAGTAAAGAAAATCATCGGCCTGCGCGGGTGTCAGTTCAAGAACATTTATCCCCCGGCTTGCGGCCCATGTCTCTAGGCGTTCTAGCCCCTTTTGGTACGCTTGCCGGGTGTGTTTACTTTCCGTATTTCCGGCGTTATTCAAAAAGGTTTCTTTTTCGCTCTGGTAGTTTATCCCGGCAATGCTCTTGACGGTGATCAGCTTTTGGGCGGTTTCCAGTAGTGCCGCAAAGTTGACGGCCTGTTCCTTTTGCTCCTGCGTCCACTTGCCCGGCTCGGGGAAGGCTGCCAATATCTGCGCCATTTCCCTAATGTCTGCTTCCGCCCTAACTGCTAACTGGTTCATGGTGTTTTCCCGCTCCTTTTTCTTTGCCATGCCTTATTATCGGCTTGTTTGTCATATAATCTTATATTATAGGACAAGTGAGAAAATGTCAATAAGGTTACGTTACTTTTAGTTGGTAATTATCGGCTTGCTTACGGGTTATGCTTAAGTCGGTGTATGTTGCTTTTTTGCTTTCGCTCCTTTGAGGAGCAGAAGCTCCGTATTGATTAGCACCTACATTAGCAGGGTATCCAGTGGGGGTAAACTGCCATAAAGTACCGCCTTTTCGCGGGCAATTTGATTTATGTTCTTTCTGCTTTTAGGTTTGTTTCGCACTTGCGGGGTTATGTCTGTTTTACCTTTGCCGGTTTCCGGCGGAGCTTTTGCATCCCAGGGAACAGATAAAAAAAGCCTTTTTAGCATCAATTCATCATTCGGCGACATTATACGAAGCGCAGCGCGGCTGTATACGAAAACATCAAGGGCTTCATTCCGCGCCCCGGCGGGTTTTATCCATTCATATTTAGAAAACCCTTTTTTGTCCTGTCTTATTACGCGCTTTTCTGCCGTCAGCATTGCGAAAAAATCAGTCGTACAACCATTGATAGGCTGCCCGTCATTGCCTATAGGAAAATGGCAGTAACCGTCCCCCGGCTTGTCTATGCGAAGCCAGGACATTATGTCAGCTTTTATTCCGTCAACGCCTACAAGAAATATTTGACGCTCGCGGGCTGCTTTGGACGGACGGGCAAGCGGTATCCTGTCCCCGCCCTGCCCCTTTACGGCATAAACGCCCCTTGTTTGCCGGGCGTTGCAATATGACATAATTTGCGGGGACAAATTGCCGTCCCCGGTATCAACGCCGGTCCGGCTTATGCGGATACGCTTCCCGTTGCCATAGCTCCAATATCGGGATAACAGATCATCAATTCTGCCCCATACCTCGCCTTGCCGGGGATCGCCCCAAAACTCTGTATATTCTATCAGCCAGTTTTCAAGGCCCATGCCCCAGCCCCATACGCCGCAAGCCAGGCGGTTATGCTGTACGTCAACGCCCATTGTTAAAACGCATACGCCGTCCGGAAGCTCTGCATTGTAAACTTCCCGCCGCGCTTCCAGCGCATGGGATTCAACAGCTTCCCCCCTTTCCTCAAAAGATTCACATAGGCGGGAATTGATAAAGGTAATCAGTAAAGAAAAGTCGTTCCGCTTTGCCGCGTTATTGGCTTCCCGGAATTCTTCCACTATCATTTCCCATGTTATTGACGGATGGTCAAAGGCGTTTACATGGTAGCCTTCAATCTTGCTGTCCGGGGCTTGGGCTATCCATTGGCCGCCGGAAGCTTCCCATTCCCTCCGGGTATGCTCTGCAAGGCATCGGGGGCAGACCATTTTCATATTTTCAAAATTAAGCCTTGTCAGCCATACCACTTTATTATTGTCCGGGGCTTCCTCTCCCCTTAGCCCAAATTGGGACCATGCCTTGCAAGCCGGGCATTCATGACACCATCTTTTCATTGTGCTTGTTTCATAGGCCGCTTCTATTTGTGATTTCCCTTTTACTGTCGGTGTGGATGTGTATATGCTTTTTCTGTTAGGAAAGTTTGTCTGCATTTTTTCGGCAATGGATATGACATTCCCCTGGTTTTGCAGGTCGCGGACGTACTGGTCTATTTCGTCAAAATACAAAATAGGAACAGGCATTGAAATAATTCCGGATGTGCTGTTTGCGCCGGTCAAAATAAGAAACCAGCCTTTCCCTTCTTTGTATAAAATTTTGTTTGCGGAATCTCTGGTTTTATCGCTTGGCACTAAACCCTTTAAGCAGGGAGTATCCCGGAACATATTTGAAACGCGGGTTTGACTAAACTTTTCGGCAAGGTCAACGGTCGGTTGAATGATAACAACCGGGGACGGGTTCATGTGGATCAAATAGCCCAGGTAATTAAGGAACACGGTAGACTTGCCCATCTGCCGGGCCGCAAGAAAAACTATTTTTGAAACGGAAGGCTCTGTCAGCTTGTCCATTATTTCTATCAGGTACGGCGTGCGCCCGTTGTCCCAGGGGCCAGGCGCGGAAGTTTCCTCATTCGACATAACGCGGTATTCTGAAGCCCACTCCCAGACTTTCAAGTCCGGGGCAGGTTTCAGCATTTGCAGCAATGAGAAAGATAGCTGTACCGTGTTTTGTAATTCTTCAATCCGGCTCATTGTCGTCTGTTTCTTCCTCTGTTTCTAATTGTGTAATGTAATCGGCCCCGCCTTCATTCTTGAAAATTTCAAAATCAAAACTTGTCATTTCGTATAAGACTTTATCCAGCCTTTCTTTTATCTTTGTAGCTATGTCCATCGGATCGGGATTGTCAGTCAATAAAGGCGCAATGCCCAGGGGGAACGATTCAAGGCCGGCATGGATGCGGGAAAAGATTGCGCCGAAAACCCGGACAATATCCTCTGAATGGTGCAGGTCGCCTTTTGTGCGCTTCACTTTTATTTCTTCCAGCGTTGCCCTTGCCGCCGTTTGCCGTAACTTTTCCGCTTCAAGGGCATCGGAAGGCTTTTTTTGTTTTTCAATATTTTCCCGATACCAGGTGAAAATAGCGGCAAGGGTTAAATCTTTTTCGTATAACCCTCTGCCGGAAGCTTGTATTATTTTTTCTTCTTTCCATTGCCCTACTCTGCGTTTTGTTACGCCTACAATCCCCGCTATGTGTTCCGCGTCTACAAGGTTAATTTCTTTTTTTGGTTTCGGCTTTGTCGCCGGTTTTGTTTTTGGCTGTGGCTTTGGTTTAGTCTTTGTCATCTATCCCCCCTGAACGGAAACGGAAATGGGGTTTTGTGTTTGCTGCAGCTAGGGACGGTTCGGGGTCGACAGCAACCCGCAACAAAAAGCCCCGGAAAGTACCTACAATTTTTCTGGTCGGCATGATTCCAGCATACTCCTAAATGGCCCGTAGAAGACTCTGGAAAGCCTCGGACGGGCAATAATAAAAAATGGCAGGGCGGACTCCAAGGGAGCCCTGCCTTTAGGATCCCTTTAGGATCCTTTAGGGGAAGGCCGAATTTCCCTTACAAGATGGGCGACATTCGGCTTTTTTCCCTTACAAGATGGGCGACAGAGCCTTACAAGATGGGCGACATTCATGATATATAGCCCTGTATTTTAAGGTTTTCCACCAATTTTTCCTGTGCTGTTTTTTGGTCAGTGTAAAGATCAAACAATAAACGGTCTTTTTCGCGGCACTTTAGGACAGGATATATCAGGAAATTGTCTAGAGACAAATAGGCAAACTGTGCATTACGCATGAACATAATATAATTTTTTACATCAACAGATTTTTCCCCTATGCCGTTTATGTGAAAGAGGCTTGGATATATGCTTTTTATAAATTCTTCCAAATCGAAGCTTATAATGCTGTGATGGTCTTTGTCTTTTAATTGTTTTGCTGTTAAATTATTGTGCCTCATTATGTATCTTGCAAAACGTGTGTATGAGGAAACATAAGTGTCATTGTCAATCATTTCAAAAGCTTTGTATTGAAAACCGGTCATTCCGGGAATATCTCTTGAAAGCTGTTTTTTGGTGTCATTGGCAAGGTAATACATTTTTGCATACATTCCTGTAGGGAAAGAATAAGTTGACGGGTCTTTTTTGAAAAATGCTTCAAACAATGGTTTTGCGGCCATAATTGTTACCCTTCTAATTGGCAGCCTTGGAATAATTTCGCCGGTTTCTTCGTCTATTTTTTGCGCTGTTTTGCTTTTGTTTAATCGCGCAAATTGTGCGGCGGTTTTGCTGTCAAGTTTCCCTATGCCTTCCCATTCAAAGTCAAGAACGAATGGCCAGCGGGAATGTAAATTGCCTGTATTGTCTATCATTAAAACGGTTTTAGGCTTTGCCTGATATTGCATAACAGTTCTTTGTATTCTTTCCATTTGTCCGGATATGCCCCCGGATGCTATTTCTAAAAAAGCATCCCAATCCATTTCAGGCAATGTGTCGTAAAGAGGATTTGAATTTCTTTTTTTTCTTATGGCAGGCAAATAATGGGTATAGGCATATTCACAAACGCTTGTAATATATTCTATCCCCGCCCCTGTAAGTTCATTGGCTTTTGAAAGCTGGTCCGCCGATATTATATTCCCATCGTTATCATATATTTCAGGGAATAGGGAAGGCTGGTTTTTTACCATGCCTACCCTTAAAAGAATGGAATCTAGCTCGTTTGCTGTGGCTCTCTGGTATTTTTTCAGTTCCATTATTTGCCTTCTTTTCTTTTTGCCCCTACCATTTCGGCGGTAATTACAAAATTATCATCTTCAATGTCGGATTGCCCCTGCCCCGGACTATTTTTTTCTTTATGGTTATATTCTCCTGCAATACCGGTTATGAATAGATACTTGAATTTACAATTAAATTTTTGTCGGTCCCATTCATTCCCCCCTTCCCTTGCTTTCAAGACTTTAATGTAACGCTGTTTTGTGTCTTTGCCGTCCTTGTCTGTTATTGTTTCAATGGCTATGGCGTTGTGTGCATCCTGCTCGATGTCGCCACTCTCCCTAAAATCGTCCATCGTTGCTTCTTTGCCCTTGCTGTCTTTGGTTTGTCGCCCGAATTGTGCCCCGGATATAATGACAAGTTTTTTATTCAAAGCAAGCGTTAAAAGTGCGTTGCTTATCAATTTTATTTTAATGTACTGCTGGTCTGTTGAATTTTTAGGCGGGCTTAATCTTTGCACATAGTCAATTAAAACAACATCGCCCTCGTTCAATCTGCTGTCAATTTCGCTTATTATGGTTTCCAGGGCTTCCCCCGCCCCGTCATAAAGAAACAGTTTGTTTTCAAGAAAAGAAGCCTGCTGTTTCATTGCCTGTTCTCTTAAGCGGTCAAAAGTTTTTCTGCTGTCGCTTTCATGCGTAAACAGGGTATAAAATTCTTTCATAGGGTTTTTAATACCGTCAAGCTCTTTGCGCTGCGCTTCGTCTGCGCCGTTATACATTGCGGACAAAATAAAATTAGTTTGTACTGTACGCTCTACCATTTCAAGGTTTACTAAAAAGGCTTTGCGCCCTGTTTCCAGGGCTTCCCTTGCTATGTTGATCAAAATGGTGCTTTTGCCGCCGCCTGGTCTTGATCCTATGTAGCTCAATGTACCGTTTGGGAACCGTAAACCGGCAAGCATGGAAGGCTTAAAGTCTTTTGACGGGTCATAGGCAAGGCATTTTTTCACATAGTCTGCCCATGAAGAAAACCTATTGCGCTTTCCGGTTGTGGCTGTTTTATTCAGCGTTATGTTTTCGCGCTGTATGTTTTTTATTATTTCCTGCCGTCTGCTTTGATCCGCCCTGGGATATTCGGCAATAAGAACGGCCATATTTGCGGCGGCTTGTTCGCGTTCGTTTTCAAGTTCCTTTTCCTGTATGCGCCTGTTGTTTTCAGCTATATCTTCAAGGTTTTCTTTTATGCCTGCTTCACTGCAAATTCTTTTGATAACCGGCATTATGGCGGTTGTATCTCCCGCAAGTTGTGAAGCCTTATAAATCACTGCTTCATAAAAAGCCTTTAAGGTTTCTTTCTCTGTCATTTTACATTCCCCCGTTGTCTCTAAAAACTGAATATATGGTGTTTGCTGTGTCTGCGCCAGTGCCGAATATATCGGGTCTTGATTTCACGTAATCTAGGGCTTCGTTTGCAGTGTACCCGCATCTAAAGGCTTTCCCCGCGAACTGTACCTGCTTGTCATGGTTGCCGCCTGTTGTTTCCATTGCCAGATCGTCAAGTGTTATCCGTTGCTTTTCCGTGTAGGTTGGCGGTGTGTATGAAGTCCGATCCGCTGCGGCTTTCTGCGGTACTTGCTTTTCTTGCCCTGCCTGTTTCCCTGCTTTTTGTATCTTGTCCAGGATAAGCCCGAATAATGGCGGGGCGTTTTCTATCGCCCCGTACAAAACATAAGGCTTGCCGTCTTTATTTACGCTCCCTGGGGCTGTTAATTGGTCATACTTTAATTCAATGCTTGTGAATAGGTCGGCTTTCTTAATAGGTGCGCCGGTGTATTTAAAATATAAGTGATAGCCATTATTAGGCGTTTTTACATAACAAGGGAAGTGAGATTCAATGTCCGTTAATTCATCCGGCAATGTGGCAAGATCAAAAACCTTTTGTAGCTCTTTCAACCCGTCAGGCTTATTGGGCTTGCGGTCTATGTCTAAACAGAATAGCCCTGCGGCGTGTGGCCTAAAACTAAACCTCCTGATCTGTGTTCCCTTGGCTCTGCCGTGTTTATCGCCCTGCCCTGCCATTAAAGATTTTATTGTTTTCAGATCGCTAGTATAGGCTTTCTCTTGCGGGTCACCTTGAGCTTTCCCTTTGTTTATGCTTGCGCCGCTTTCATAGTTTCCGATTAGCGGTATGCCCTGGGATAGCATATATTCAAGGGCTTCTATGCCCTCCCTTGTTTTTAGGGCTCTAGGCGCGTTTTCCGTGGCTTTTCCATGCAATTCTACAATTTCCGCTTCTGCGCCCACCTGAAGCCCTCCTAAGGCACTCTGTGGGCCTTCTAAAACGTATTCCAGGAAGGCGTAAAGGGCGTTTTCATTATCCTGTCCTGCCACTTCCCTACATTCCTGGAGGCATTCAGGGTAACGCTTAAAAGCCGCCATGACTGCGTCTCTGCGTGGGAGTCCTTCGGCTTCCAGGGCCGCGGCGTGGTTTTTCAGGGCTAGTAAGTCTGCGGTGGTCATTCTCCCTCTATGTTTTTAGTTACGTTACCTTTTGCGGCTGTTTTTCTCGGCCTTAACAGCGGCCCAAGGTGTAAAGTTCTCCAGGTGTTCCTTGCGCTCTTTTCACCCCGCCTTAATAACCGCCTTTTCTTCTGCGATTGGGTTTGTTTCAATAGCGGCCTTTTTCCTTCGTGGGACAAAACTTGACGGGTCTTTTTCGTATTCCTTTACCCTCTTGTCAATCATAGCGGCTTCCTCTGGGCTTGCCGGTTCTATTACTGGTTTCCAGTAGTCATCTGCAAGGTGTGTCAGTAAAGGTTTTAACGCCGGAAGGCTCCGATCCGGTATTATTTCAATTATGCCTTGTAATTCTTTTCTCAAAGCAGTTACGTTAATCATTCTATGTTCTCCTTTCAGTTTACTCGGAAAATAGATCGGTTTGTAACTTTTCTTAATGCGACTGCGGTCATCTTTTATTCCCCTTGTTCTTTTTGTTGTACGCTTGGCCTCGCGGGTCAATGTGCGTAACTAAAATGACATTTTCTGTTATCCGGTATAAAAACCGGAAGCTTCCCACTCTTACCCTAAAGCGCCCAGGCAAACCTGCTAACGGTGTTATGTCACCTTCAGGCGGTTCTTTTTCAAGGTCGTCTAAGGCTCTGTCAATGCGATCCTTGTCAGACTGGTTCAGGCGCTCATAATATTTGTTAGCGGATCGGTGCAGTAATACTTGCATTGTTTAAGTTTATCCTTGCCGCGGAAACACCCCGGCGCGGGTAACAGTTGCGCCGGTCTGTAAAAGCCATAAAGCAGCGGTTTTTATGCCGGTCGCAAGTTTTACGCCTTGCTTGGCATAGGCGGATTTTAGTTCGTTGTATTCAAATTCTGTAAGCCGGATAGAAACCATTTTATCCGCTGTCGTTGGTTTAGGCCCTGTGTCTGCGGTCGCCATTGCTGCGGCCTCTCTCATTGCTTCGCCAGTTTCGTTTCTATCAGTGCCGGTTCGCTTTTTTACTGTTGCCATTATTTCCACCTCTATACGGTTAATATATCCGCAGCCAATTTATTTATGGCTTCGCGGGTTTCGGCTTTTATGCCGGAAAGTTCCTGTAAAGTTAAATGTTTTTTTTGAGCAAGCCTAAAACTTGGATCGCATGGGAAAGTATAAACGCGTAACGGCCCGGCTCCGGCCTGTACTTGCTCTAATATGTGGGTATGCTGTGGAATGCGGCGGTCAACGGCGTTTACAATAATGCGCCGGTAGGCTGCGGAAACATCCATGTTTTCCCGTAGTTCTTCAAGTTTTTTTGAGAAAATAAACAGTCCGTCGCTTGCAAAGCTATCGCCCAGGATGGGAGTTATAACTTCCGTGCAGGCATAAACGGCGGCTTTAGTTAACCTGGTCCAGCCGGGATGGGTATCAATGACGGTGTAATGATAACCCAGGGCTGCAATATCCCTTAAAAGGTGCTTTATGCAGTTAGGCTGGTCCCTGCCTTTGCCTTCCTCATAGTCGAGAAGCCCGCCGCCTACCGCCGCAGTGGGTATCAGAAAAAGGTTAGGTACCGGCGTTTTTATTATCGCCTCTTTAGCCGAGCATTGCTTTGACAAAACATCGGCAAGGTCAAGGTCAATTTCTTTCGGCCCTATCCAGGCGCTTGCGTTGCCCTGCGGGTCCGTATCGATTAGAACGGTCGGCCCGGTTTTTGAAAGCTCAGCGGCAAGCGTAACGGAAAGGCTTGTCTTGCCCACACCGCCTTTCTGAATACTGAAACAGAATGATTTCATGTTTACTCCCTGTATCGTCCGCTTTTCAAAAGAAAATCGGGTGCATAACAAAAGTATATTTTATTTACGAATACATGTCAATAGATATTCTTTTGCTTTACTTCCGAGGCTGGAAACGCTGTAAAGGCCCTCCATAGCGTCATGTAGCCCTCTGCTGTGTGTTATCTACGCTTTACCCTATTATACCCGTCTACGGCTCGCCTGGCACGTCCTGGCGTGTTTTAGAAATGGACAGGGAACGCCCTTTTTGGCTCTATGATCTCTGAAATATCCGCGGGTTAGGAATAAACTGCGAAAAATTTGAAAGAAAATACAAAAATTCTTGACACAATTTTAATTTGGCGTTAAACTAGGAGTGTAATATAGTCGTCATTCCTAAAATTTATTGCCAGGAGAGAATTATTATGATCCAAATTAATAAACTTCTTGAGAAGTGTCCGGCAATAGGAGTTAGTGGGGTATAATTGGGACATACCTGTAACGAAACCTTTGCCGTCAGCTTTTGCTGACGGTTTTTTTTGCAAAAATTATATCAGTAAAACTATGGGATCCCTATCAATCTGGGGGGGTGGGGAGAAATTAGAAAAATTACACGGGTATAATTGCTCCCAACCTGACCAATATAATAAAGCGGTCTGCGAGAAGGCTTTTTCATACTTTTTTTATCGTAAAAAACTTCTGATAAAAAATGTCTTTTATGGACTTTTATAGGGAGAGATGACGGAATGAAAACGATATTTATTGCGATTGTTTTTTTTTATTCTGCGCTATCCGCTTACGGGCAATCAAATCAGGTTCTTTCTCTGGATCAGGCTATACGTAGTGCAGTTATTCAGATTCAAAATGACCTTCAAGCAGAGTCAATAATTTATGTCTACCGGTTCCAGGTACCCAACCCCCAATATTCAGGAATATCCGATTCTGTACTTAAAGAAATATCCAATCTGTTGGCAAATACTGAAAAATTTACGGTAATTGATAGGAGTAGAGAGGATGTTATTAATGCTGAACGCGATTATCAATCCAATAATATGGGAAGCATGATTCCCATGGAATGGCAGGTAACGCTTATGGATATGGTTGCGGCAGATACGATTATCATAGGTGGCCTAGTTGATAACGTCATTGACTACGGGTTTTATATTCAAGCTAATCGGAGGATAGCGGGAAATGACTTTGCCGTGGAAGTAATTACATCTTTTCAAGCCCGAATTTCTAAAGATGATGATAATATTATTAACCCTGGCCTCGCGGCTGCACTGAACCTTGCCTTTGGACTAGGGTCTTTCCGCCAGAAGGATCGTGTAGGAGGCGCCATCACCGCTGCCATTGAAGGCATAGGCATGGCCGCCTTTCTCGGTTCATTCATCTTTTCAGACCTTCTTGTCCACGAACGGCAGAGGATCTCCAAGATAGGCAGTCCGTATACTGAACTGGACACCCGCGATAGAGACCGGATTCGATACATCGGCCTTGGA
>Ga0099364_10014689_pt1 | contig 10395 bp, 10 predicted proteins | sample TergutTh196P3_FD_73070 | JGI IMG/M metagenome (GOLD analysis project Ga0099364, IMG submission 73070) | Microcerotermes parvus P3 segment gut microbial communities from Pointe-Noire, Republic of the Congo - Th196 P3 | ecosystem: Host-associated > Arthropoda: Insects > Digestive system > Gut ...
AACGGATATTCGGCTTTTAACTAATTCTAAAAATGTCATAAGGATATTGTTTTTAATGAGTGTCTTTATAATCTTTTGATATGCAATAGTTCTTCGGATTTTTCGCCGAGTGGTTTGCTGTGCAGCGTTCCAGCGGAGTTCATCCTTTCCAAATTTTTAATTCACAATTCACCTTATCACCCTCGTATTCCCTTTCCAGATGCTCCACACCTGAGCTTCGTCAGCCGGTTGTCCGTAGTCGGTGATAAAAGTTGTTGCTAAAGCTCCTGTTGCCCAAGCAAACTGCACCCATTTTTCGGGTTCCCAGCCTTTCAGAATGCCATAGAGCAATCCTCCGACAAAGCCGTCGCCTCCGCCAATCCGGTCGAGTATGGTGATGGAACGTGGTTCAATCACATGCCATTCCTCGCCTGCCAATAGAAGCGCACCCCACAGGTGTTCGTTTACATTGATTACTTCGCGCAGTGTATTGGCAAACACGGAAACATACGGAAACGCTTGTTTCACATTCCGTATCATTCCTTTGAAGCTTTCTATGGTAGCTGCAATATCATGCCCTCCGGCTTCCGGCCCTTCGACGCCCAGACAAAGTTGAAAATCCTCCTCATTTCAAATCAATATATCTGAAATAGAAGTGATTTCCTTGAAAATCTCGCTAAGTTCCTGCTCTCTGCCTTCCCAAAAAGAAGCCCTGTGATTCAGGTCGAAAGAGATTTTTGTGCCGTATTTTTTAGCTGTGCGTGCCAGTTCGAGGCAAAAACGGCTTGTTTCGGAGGACAAAGCGCCTATCAACCCTGAAAGGTGCAATATCTGTACCCCTTCCCTGTCGAAGATACGCTCCAAATCGAAGTCGTTCACATTCAATGTACGCCCGACTTCTCCGCTGCGGTCATTCCAGACGCGTGGCCCACGTGAGCCGTAACCACAATCGGCAATATTAATCTGGTGACGAAATCCCCAGGGACCGCCCTGTGCAACTTCCTTTCCTTCGAAATGCAGATTGCGACTGCGCAGGTTATCCTTGATACACTGGGCTATCGGACTGCCTTTCACAAACGCAGTTAATACCTTGACAGGCAAACCTAAGTAAGCCGAAACGCTTGCCACATTCGATTCGGCGCTTGTGACCTGCATAAAAAGGTGATCGCTTTTATGCATAGGCTGACCTTGAGCAATAGGCGTCAAACGAATCCCCATACTAGTCGGAACGACCAATGACCATTTATAATTATCTTTCAAATTCATATACAAGTTTGAATTATGATTAATTGAATTATGGTTACATGCGTAACAGTTTTAAATCGACTACTTTTTTGAAAGTGTCTACTTCCAGATCGACAATGGATTTGTCGGGAGAGATAGTTGCTCCGGAGGTATTGCTTCCAGCTCCGTTGATGAGCACGTCGATCCGCCCATATCTTGCCGTGATGTCGGTATAACATTGCGCTAATGCTTCTTTATCCATCATATAGCCGTTTGCACACTCAGCATCCTGTAGCACTTTGCCTTTTGCTTCGTTTCGGGCAAGAACAACTACTTTAGCTCCTTGGTCCGCAAAGTAATGTACCTTCGAAGTGCCCAATACACCGGTTCCACCGGTCAAAACGATTACTTTGTCTTTTATACTGAATAGATTTGTCATATTATAATAATTTTCGATATACATAGCAACGTCGACAACACTAATTGATCCTTGTTGAAGCAAAAGAACTTTAACATTCATAATGTGCTGTAAAAATAGTATCTTCCCTGCAAAAAAACAATTTTTTTTGTTCTTTTTGGGGAAATTGTCTGTTATTATTATAGATTTGTTAATAATCGTTAAATAAAGTACATTGTATTGCATGGTATTTCAAAAACACTTATCTTTGCAAAAAAATGATAGTTAAATGTAACAAAAAGGCAAAAACGACGTCTAATATATGTAATAATGAAGTAAAGAGATGATAATCCAATTAAGAGGAATAAATAAAACGTATGACAGTGGTACTCCGTTACACGTATTGAAAGGTATTGACCTTGATATAGAGAAAGGTGAAATGGTTTCCATCATGGGCGTTTCGGGATCGGGGAAAAGTACATTGCTGAACATCATAGGTATTTTAGATGCGTACGATACAGGAACATATCATCTTGGAAATGAGCTGATTCAGGATTTGAGCGAGAGTAAGGCGGCTGAATACCGTAACCGGATGATTGGTTTTGTGTTTCAGTCGTTTAACCTGATTTCTTTCAAAAATGCCATGGAAAATGTGGCGCTACCCCTTTACTATCAGGGTGTTTCACGAAGAAAACGGAACATGATCGCCATGGAGTACCTGGATAAAGTCGGACTAAGGGAATGGGCTGATCATATGCCCAACGAATTATCGGGCGGTCAAAAGCAACGTGTAGCCGTCGCACGGGCGTTGATTGCCAATCCGCAGATTATTTTAGCGGACGAACCAACCGGAGCATTAGACAGCAAGACGACCGTAGAAGTAATTAATTTGCTTCAGGAAGTGAACCGTACAGGGATGACAATCATCATTGTAACACACGAGCCCACCGTATCGCAAGCTACCAGCCGGATTATCCGCATCAAAGACGGAATCATCAGTAATGAATAAAGGTTCAAGGTTCAATTCAATTAATCAATTATTCGTAATTCATAATTTAAATAGTAACCATGTTTGATTTTGATGATTTCCATGAAATATGGAGTACGATAAAAAAGAATAAACTTCGTACGGTTCTGACCGGATTAGCGATTGCATGGGGAATATTCATGCTGATTGTCCTGCTGGGTTCGGGCAACGGACTACGAAACGGGATTGCCTATAATTTCAGGTACATGGCTGATAATACGGTTTTTTGTAATGCCCGCTATACGACAAAACCTTATAAGGGTTTTCAACCTAACCGGCGTATCGAATTTAATGAACAGGACCTGCTTGCCATCAAAAGAGATCATCCCGAAGTAGATTTGATTTCTGCAACAACTTACCGTTCAGATACGCTTACCTACAATCAGGAATTTTTAATCGGCGACATTGAGGCTGTCCACCCCGACTATGCAGCTATTTTTTATACGCCCATGCTGTCGGGAAGATTTATCAACGAATTGGATGTCAGGGAAAAAAGAAAAGTGGTTGTATTGCCTCCCAAGATGGTAGAGATATTGTTTCGTGATACGGTCAAGCCATTAGGTCAATTTGTGAAATTAGGCAATCTGATGTTTCAGGTAATCGGAATTTACGAAGAACAAAATAACAGTGATTCACCTTCTGCCTTTATTCCTTTTACTACAGCACAGTCCCTGTATGAAGGCGGATACCGTTTTCGCAGATTTACATTTACACTTAAAGGCATCGATACGGAAGCCGCGAGTGAAGCATTTGAAGAACGTTTCAGGCAACGCATGGCGCATCGTCATCAATTCGACCCGACCGACCTGAATCCGATAGGGATGTATAATACAGGCAACGAATTTCGGATGTGGAATGGGATGAACAACGGGATCGCTCTGTTTATTTGGATTATTGGCATTGGGACGCTGATGGCAGGGATTGTGGGGGTGAGTAATATCATGTTAATTACTGTAAGGGAGCGTACGAAGGAATTTGGTATCCGGAAAGCAATCGGCGCCAAACCTTCCTCTATCCTGAAATTAATTATCGTAGAATCCGTTCTTGTTACGGCTGTCTTCGGTTATATCGGGATGGTTTCGGGAATCGGACTGACCGAACTGATTAATTATGCGATGGAAATGGCAGGAGCCAATGCTGGAGCAGGAGCGCAGGATACAACCGTTTTCCATAATCCGACCGTTGATTTATGGACTGCGCTTGCCGCCACAGGAGTATTGATTGCAGCAGGTGTGCTTGCCGGCTATTTCCCCGCACGGAAAGCGGTAAACATATCTGCCGTCGAAGCAATGAGAATGGAGTAGGATGTTAATTAGGAATTAAGAATTAGGAATTAAGAATTAAGCGTTCCACAATCCTGTTAGGGATTTACGATCGTTAGAAAATCAGTTATTCAGTTATTCAATTATTCAGTTATTAGTGTATGTTTTTATTTGATATAGATAGATGGATCGAAATATGGGTAACAATCACCCGTAACAAGACGCGCAGCCTGCTGACCTGTTTCGGCGTGTTTTGGGGCATCCTGATGCTGGTCATTTTGTTAGGTTCCGGCTCAGGATTAAAAAACGGAATTTTCGGGAATTTCGAAGGCTTTGCCACCAATTCTGCATTCTTTATTACAGATCGCACCAGCGAACCTTATAAAGGCTTCAATAAAGGTCGTTTTTGGAGTATGCGCAATCGCGATGTAGAGAGTATTATGCAGAATGTACAGGGAATTGAAGCTATATCTCCTATGGTCTGGGGGGCACGAAGTGAAAGAAATGTGGTGTATGGACAACTGACCGCTACCTGTTACGTCAAAGGAGTGATGCCTGGGTATTTTAATATCGAATCGCAGGAATTGTTGCATGGACGTTTGTTAAATGAAATTGATGTACGTGATAAACGAAAAGTTTGCCTGATTGGCTCCATTGTGTACGAAACACTTTTTCGAAATGAAGATCCCTGTGGGAATTATATCCGGGTAAACGGGTCGTATTATCAGATTGTAGGAGTTGTCAAACAACGGTCGTCCAATTTCTCGATTGGCGGACGCTCGGATGAATCCATATTTCTCCCTTCTACCACGATGCAGCAAATCCAGAATCAAGGAGACAGAATCAATTTTATTGGCGTCAGTTTCAAAAAGGGCTATCTGGCACAAATGGTCATTGATGAGATCACTGTTTTGTTGAAGGCTCAAAATGAAATTGCCCCTTCCGACCCTCAAGCCGTCATGGAAATCAATCTGGCTAAACAATTTGATACGTTCGAAATGCTGTTTATCGCCATTGAAATATTAATCTGGATTGTAGGTACAGGCACGTTACTCGCCGGCATCATCGGCGTCAGTAATATCATGATGGTAACCATCAAGGAACGCACCAAAGAAATCGGTGTACGCCGGGCACTGGGTGCCAAACCATTTAATATCATTAATCAGGTGTTGAGCGAAAGCCTTTTATTAACCTCGCTTGCCGGTCTGATGGGACTGACGCTGGGCGTTTTTCTGTTGGATGTCGTAAACAAGTTTCTGGAAACGCAACCTTCCACCCAGGAAGTTACTTTCTTTGCCAATCCGGAAATAAGTATTCAGGTAGCCACAGTGGCAACCATTATCATTATAATCAGCGGTCTGCTGGCAGGATTGATACCGGCTTGGCGGGCGTTACAAATCAAAGCAATAGATGCAATCAGAGAAGAATAAATATAAATTACGGATGTGCGTAGGGGTGTGCCCTTGCGGCCGCCCCAGTTACGAAACACAAAAATAACAGAATAATGAAAAAGAAAAAAGGATTATTTAAAAGAATCATGCGTGCCATCTTGCTTTCGTTAGTGGGATTGGCAATAGTCGGAACGTTCTATTTCCTGTGGAAGAAGGCGCAACCGGTAATTACCCTGTATGAAATTGTAACCCCCGAAACGGGAACAGTAGAAACAAAAGCCGTCGCTACGGGGAATGTGGAGCCTCGCTATGAAGTACTGATTAAACCTCAGATTTCCGGCATCATTGCGACCTTGACCAAAGAAGCCGGACAGATGATTACAACAGGCGAAATCATTGCAACCGTCCAGGTGATACCGGAAATGGTTCAGTTGAACAGCGCCGAATCGCGGGTGAAATTAGCTGAGATTTCGCTCGGGCAGGTCGAGGAAACATTTCATCGCGACGAAGCGCTCCACAAGCAAGGTGTCATTTCCAATGAAGATTTTAATATCTCCAATGCCAACTACCTGAAATCGAAAGAAGAATTAGCAAACGCCCAAAGCGCTTTGGAAATCATACGCGATGGCATTGCCCGTAACTCAAGCATGACGAGCACCACCCAGATACGAAGCACGATTTCAGGGATGATTCTTGATGTGCCAGTCAAAGTAGGAAACTCTGTTATCCAGAGCAATAACTTCAATGAAGGGACGACAATCGCCGCTGTTGCCAATATGAAAGATATGATATTCAGGGGAAACGTGGACGAGACGGAAATAGGACGCATCCGCGAAGGGATGCCGATTACGCTGACAATCGGGGCATTGGAAAGCGAAACATTCGATGCCGTACTTGAATATGTATCGCCGAAAGGCGTTGAAAGGAGCGGATCAATTCAGTTTGAAATCAAAGCGGCGATTTCGATACCGGAAGACGCTTTCATCCGTGCCGGATATAGCGCCAATGCCGAAATCGTATTGAAAAGAGCCGAAAACGTGTTGACCATTCCTGAAAGTACAGTCGAATTTCATGGCGACTCCACTTTTGTGCAAATCGTAAAACAGGAAACACCCACGCAGATTTTTGAGAAACATCCCATTAAAACTGGATTGAGCGATGGTATCAAAATTGAAGTACAGGAAGGTTTAACGGCAACCGACAAGATTCGCGGTGCAGCCATTGACCCCAAAAAGCAATAGAACAATTATGAATTATGATTAATTGAATTGAAAATCGGCCTTAGCCAATAACTGAATTTTCTTGAATCTTTAATTTTTTAAATCTTTAAATAGTTGTAATTAAACATGAAACGAATTATATTAACAGCAATCATCGGATGCCTGCTCTGTAGCGGGATAGATGCGCAGGACAAGCCAAAGCAATGGACACTGGAAGAATGTATCCGTTATGCCACTGCCCATAATATCAGCCTGAAACAACAGGAACAGGAAGAGGAAGCCAGAGAAATTGAACTCAATACGAGCCAAAACAGTTGGTTGCCCAATTTGAATGCCTACGCCAGTCAGAATTTCGACTTTGGACGTACTCCTTCGAGAGAAGGTGTGATTGTAGACCGCAATTCTGCCAATTCATCTTTTGGATTACAACTCAGTATGCCTCTGTTTGACGGATTTAAAATACCGAATAATATCGCAGTCCGCAAGTTAAACTTACTGGCGGCTGCCGAAGCATTAAACCGGGCAAAAGATGATTTGGCGGTTGGCGTAGCCTCTTATTTTTTACAGGCGCTGTATAACAAGGAGATATTAACGATTGCCGAATTACAGGTAGAACTGACAAGGGAACAGGAACAGCGCACAGATGCATTGGTGACGTCCGGCAGAGTCCCGATGTCACAATTATATGATATTCGTGCACAATTAGCACGGGATGAAGTGACACTGGTCGAAGCTGCCAACAATGTCAGTCTGGCATTATTGGATTTAGCACAGGTGTTGGAACTGGAGCGTCTTGGAACGGACTTCGATATTGTACAACCTGAACTGCAGGACGTTGTTGCCGATAACATGAAAAGTCTTTTATCTCCCGACGCTATCTATGATAATGCCGTCACCTATAAGCCTCAGATCAGGGAACAGGAATATCTGGTGGAAAGCCGGAAAAAAATGTTGCAAGTGGCGCAGGGAAATTATTATCCAACGTTAAACTTCCAGGCGTCGTATAGCAACGGCTATTACCGTTATTTTGGAAGCGATGATTATGTGTCCATCCCATTTAGCGACCAGTTGACGCAAAACGAACGCAAAACGATCGGATTGAGTTTAAGTATTCCAATTTTCAACCGGTTTGAGGTACGGAACAATGTGCGTCTGGCACGTGTAGGGATTTTCAATCAGGAGTTAATGATGGAAAACAGCAGGAAAGCGCTTTACAAAGAAATCCAGCAAGCCTATTTCAACGCTACCGCCGCGCAGGAAAAATACATAGCCTCCGAAAAATCCGTCGCTGCAAGCAAGGAAGCATTTAGCTACGCCGAAGAACGCTATGCCTCAGGCCGAAGCACGGTTTTCGAATACAACGAGTCCAAGACCAAATACGCCCAAAGCCTCTCTGAACAGGCGCAGGCAAAATACAATTTTATCTTCCGCGCCAAGATACTGGACTTTTATAACGGGATGCCGATTACGTTATGACAGAGCTTGCGCATCTTCTGTTGTTAGCGTTTAGGTAAGTCCATTAGCCGTCGATGTGTTCAGTTTGCTGAAATTTCGTTACCAGTTTTCCGTCTTCATCTGCGTAAAAAGGGTTGTCAGGATGAACCGTAACCAAAACATCACAGTCTTTAAAAACCCAGTCGCCTATTTTAGTAACCGATTCAGGGATCGTTATAGAAGTCAACTGGGTACAGTTAGCAAAAGCGCCATTTCCGATTTCTATAACCGAATTTGGAATGGTGACGGAAGTCAAACCCGTACACTTCCCAAAAGCGCTGCCGGCGATTTTAATTACCGAGTTGGGAATGATAATGGATGTCAGACCAGTACAACTGTTAAATGCCCTAAATTCAATTTCAACAACCGAATCGGGAATACTAACAGACGTCAAGTTGGTACAGTTCCAAAAAGCCAATTCGCCGATTTTGGTGACTGAGTCGGGTATAACCAATGATGATAAACCGGTACAGTTACTAAACGCCCCGTCCCTTATTTCAGTAGTAGAAGCAGGGATCGTTATGGAAGTCAAGGCTATACACCTTGCAAGAGCGCCTCTTACGAGTTTGTTTTCTTCAAAAGAAGCTTTACTCAGATTCAAACTCTGCAACGTTTTACCCATTTTTTTACGGATGTATTTAAAATCGGCTCTAATCATATCGCCGACAACCGTCAGTTTTTCTACAGTAGCAGGATTTTCAATACCTGCCTTGAGCAATGCTATATCAAGTCGTCCTTCAGACGTTAGTTTAACCGTTAAATCGGTTTTTTTAAACTTAAAAAAATTAAACATATATGCGATTTACGTGTTTTTTATTTCACTTTATATGCCATCAGCGTATCTCCGTGGCGGAGGTACATGATGCCATTGTGTATGACCGGATGCGACCAGTGCTGTTCGGTACCCAATGTTACTTCAAAACTGCTTATCAATTCGTATCTTTCCGGATTGGGTTTTACTAAACTCATCGTACCCCTGTCGCTATAGACATATAACATTCCGTCGGCGTAAATCACGTTACACTCGCCGCTGTCGCCTGTTGTCCTGTACATCGTTTCGCCTGTTCGCCAGTCTACGCAAAACCAGTACCTGTTTCGGTGTCCCGAAGCGTAAACATAGTCGCCTACTCTGATGGCGCTACCCATCTGGTTGTCCAGCTCGTCATTTTTCCAGACCTGTTCAACGGCTCTGCCATTGTTTGTCAAACGAAGCAGCATGGCGCCTCCTCCGTATCCTGTAGCGGAAAAAATCATGCCGTCGCTGTAAACCGGAATGTTGGGATGAATGTTGTACGGAGCGTTATTTTGCGGATGCGCCCACAATTTTTCGCCTGTATCGGCATGCAATGCGATGATATGTTCGGCTGTGGCGGTTACCACCATGGGTACAGAGTAGCCGTCGATATACAGCGGCGAACAATAAGCGGAGGGCGTGCCTTCGCCTGTCGACGACCAGATCAATTCTCCGGTATGTTTGTTCAGCGCCACCATATTGTGTACTTCGCCGCCCGGAGTGGCAAAAAGTTTGTCGCCCACAATTAACGGATTTTCGGCCATACCAAACCTGAGATTGACACCATCGAAATCGTTCAGCAAATCCTTTGCCCAAACCACGTTAAGTGTCGCTTCGTCTAAACAGTAGAGATTGCCCAGCGCATTGAAGATGTATAGTTTTCCGTCATTGACACAAACCGATGAACGCGTGCCGTTCCAGTTTGTATTCCATTCCTTGCCTATTTCTTTTTCTACAAGCAAATTTCCTGTCATGTCAAGCACATATAACACGAGAATGTCGTCGTGCATGCCCGTGATATAGATTTTTTGGCTGGCTATTGCCACTGATGTATGCCCTTCGCCCAATCCGTCGAAATGCCATAGCAATTGAGGGCCTTCATCCGGCCATACTCTCAACAAACCGGTTTCATTCATATACATTCCATTACGGTTTTCGCCCCGCCATTGCCAGTTTTGCTGTTCCGAAACATTTTGTTGACACGACGGCCATAGTACCGGAAATAAAATTACAATGATAAACAAACACTTGTTCATGACTATTACATTAAATTAAGCCGCAAAGTAAAGCATTTTTGGGGGAAAAGAAAAATAAAAAATATTATAATGCGACACAAACATTCATATCTCTTTCTCAAACCACATTGAGCTTGAAAGAAACCTTTCAAGCTCAATGAATCTGATTTTCAACACTATGAACTACAGAGAAACAAATATCCGTTATTGCAGATTCTCAAGCACGGCTAAAAGTAATTTACCTTTTATGCGTGCTGCTGCAGGCGTGCCACTCGGGCGCACATCCATAAAGAGGATTTTTTTGTCAGCGTCTACGACAAATACTGAAATGACGGGTAGAAATCCTTTGTTCTTTCCTCCTGAATATTCAGTA
>Ga0099364_10014690_pt1 | contig 10395 bp, 6 predicted proteins | sample TergutTh196P3_FD_73070 | JGI IMG/M metagenome (GOLD analysis project Ga0099364, IMG submission 73070) | Microcerotermes parvus P3 segment gut microbial communities from Pointe-Noire, Republic of the Congo - Th196 P3 | ecosystem: Host-associated > Arthropoda: Insects > Digestive system > Gut ...
CTGAACTGCAAATACCCGTTGCTGTCTACCAAATATTGCGGCGCCGCAATCCGCCTGAGCGTATTGCTTTTTGAATCATAGGTGTAAAACTCCAAATTCCTGGCGTTCATGCCGCTCAGGTTCACCTTTGCCGAAATCCGTGTTACCATACCGTAGCTGCCCTTTTGCGAAAGGGAAACGACCTGCAGCTTATTCCTGTACCATCTGCCGAAGAAATCCCTGGTCGCCTTCACGCTGTTTTCATCGATGTGGACACCCAGCTGTATATCGGAATTCAGCGTGGCGCGCCCCGCAAGCATACTAATCCGCCCCGCGACTGTGTTGCCGCTCATCGTATCGGAATTCAGCTGTGCGTTCATCCTGGAGTTTGCGGCGGTTGCTTGCATCCTGTCAAGCGCGCCGCGGGTAATGCTCCTGCCGTTCCTCACGGTCACGATCGCGTTTGTGGAACCGCGGTTCCTGGCGGTTGTGACAGCCGCGCTTGTCTGGTTTACCAAATCGTTCCCGGTGATTACAACATTGTTGTTCCCGGCGGAAATATTGCCGGGCGTACTTGGCTCAACAGGCGGCGTTACCGGGGCGCCGCTTATTACGCCGCTCATATCCACGCGCTCAGACATGATATAGTATATCGAGGAAACATCCAGGCGGTCGTTTGTTGTGCCGAGATACTGACCGGCGGCGTTGTAGACATGCGCGCCGCTGTATCCCCGCAGCTCTATAAGCTTCCCGGAGGTAGGCAGCCCGATGGTCTGGATCCTGATAATCCCGAGCAGCTGGCGGCGGAATTGGGTTTCGACCGCCCTGTCGGCGCTTGTTACCCCCTCGGACGCGTAGCCGTAATACCTGCGCCCGGATTGGAGCGTCGTGTACATGGATACATCGCGGCTCAGCTCAAGCTCGAAGTTGGTAAGGTTATCCCGCGCGATTATCACAACATCGGGCCCCATAGAGGCAAACCTGCTGCCGCTGTAAACTTCCCTTTCGTTAGGGCCGAACGAACCGGTGATTGCTATCTCGCTGGCTTCTTCCCTGCTTTGCCTGTACCGCAGGAACAGTGTCACATTAAAATTCACGCTGTTCAGGCTTGCATTCTCATCCGCGAACTCAATCTGCACATACACTGTGCTTAGCCCGTTGTGCGAGGCATCAACTAATACAGGGGTTTTCATAATACGGCTGTTAACGCCCCTGAAATCAAGCGTCACGTTTGTCAGGTTAGCCCGGGTCACACCGAGCGGGCCATACGTGGCACCGTCGCTCCACGAAAACATATCGGCGGTGAGCGGATAACGGATTACCGAGCCCGGGGTCATCATGTCGGTGTCGGGGCTTTCGGTAAAGTCGATAGCCTCGCGGACACCGTTCACGCGGGCGACCGAAGGCGCTTTTCCGGTACCCGTGCTGGCAAGGGCAGACACGCCAAGCGTTAATATCAGCGTAAGGGCCAAAAGTGCGCTGAGTGCTTTCTTTAACATTAAAAATCCATCCTTTCATTTTTGCGCAATACTAATCTTACGTTGTCATTAGTATATGATGCGCGCCGCGTTTTTATAATATTTCTAGGCGTTGTATTCGATATCCGGCAAATGGCTGACAAAGCCGGCTATCGGGGCAACACCCCCTTCTCTGTAAAATTGCAGGTCATAACGGCCCGCGGCCGCGCCCCGCAGAAGATAGATAAGCGTAGCGGAACGGTAATCAAAACGGGAAACATCGCCGATAATCATCCGCTCCTGGCTTATATACAAAAATAAGTCGCCGCGCCTCTGCCCGGAATTTGCCCCTGCCCCGTACCGCCTGTAATACAGCACCGCTTTCCCCCCGTCCTCCACCGTAAAACCGGGGGCGGCGGCAATATCGCCCGCAAGCAGCTCGGGCGTTTGCCCGGGCACAACGCGGTAGAGGTCCGCGCGTTCACTGTCCTGGCGCTTTGTGTAAAGCATGGCTTCCCCGAATTTTTCACCGTAGGGGGAGCCCGCGTCCACTCCCGTATCCACCAAAACCGTTTCGCCTGCCTCACCGGCGGGCAGCGGCGTGTATTGCAGGTTGCCCTCCCCGGGCTTTCCGTCGCGCGGCGGCGTTATGGAAACAACGCCGTCAATCGGCTCCGTAAATTTAAACGATAGGGCGCCGCCTGCACCGCCGTAATATATTACAGATTGGTTTCCGTGAATATCCATCAGGCAAAGCTGCTGCGGCAGCGTGGAAAACATATGCTCGGCAAGCGAAAACCCCGGCCGCCTGTATTCCCTAAACCCTGCGCGCTTTATATCTGCGGCCTTTGACCTGCGGTACACAACACTGCCGCCCGAAAGGTCCGCCAAGAAAGCATCTTCTATCGCGGGGTTTTCCCCAAACGCGTCAAATATCAGTATATCATCCTCTAACAAATGCGTCGCGCCGTCCCTGTATACATACAGCCCATAGCTGTTAAGCCCCATATTACCTATCGCGCCCGCCTCCATGCGCAGGTAGTAGCGGTCCCAGTCGCGCTCGATTTTCCTGTCATACTCAAGCACATACCTGCGGAAGCCGAGATACGCCTCGTACTGCGCGTCCTCAAGCTCGCTGTAGCGGTCCTCGGAGATATCGGAATCGTCGTCGCCGTAGATATCCTCAAAATCATCGGGCAAGCCGAAGCTTGCGGGGTGGGGCGCCGCCATTCCCGCGTCGGATTCAAGATACGGGTCGTCTGCCAGCTCGGCGTAGCGGGGGGAGAAAGGCTGCGCTTTCACAAATATAAACTCCCTGTCCTCCGCGCGGCTGTCCAAAACCGCCGCCACCCCCGAAGCCAAGGTATGCTCCTGTCCCGCCCTCGCGTCGTAAAAATAAACTTCAGTATTGGAATCGGTGACACTGCGCGTATACAGGAAAGACGCGTAATTTTTAGTATAATCCAGCAATTCCGTAACACCGAAGGCAACCGGCACGGCATCACCGGCATCGGGTTCGATTGGGCTGATATATAAATCAGAACCGCCGCCCGGTGAATCTTTGGCATATAAAACCCGCTGCTCGCCGATGTCTATTATACGGGAAACGCCATCATCGAGGACAGTTTCCGTTTTGCCGTCCCAAACCGCAAGCGACCCGGACTGCTTTAAATAAACCGGTACCGAGCCCCTGCGCGAGAACCCGAAATCCGCGGTAACGCCGCCGGAGATCCGCACGCCTTCGCGCGGCTGTATCTCAAACCTGCCAAGGCGGCTGAGGTCCAGCAAATACAAAGCTTCTCCGCTGCGGTAGGCAAGGTACCTGCCGTCCGCGCTTGCATGGACGCGGCCGTCGCCGGAAAGGGCAAAATCGGCGGAAATCTCATAAGGCTCCGTCCCGGGGCGACTCAGCATCAGCCTGCTGTTATCCTGCACATACAGCACAGCGTCACTCAGCGGGAACGCCTCGCCGGGAATAATCAGCGGCAGGTACTGCCATAAAACAAGCGACAGTACACCCAGAAAAATTATGCCGGACAAAATCAGCGCAAGCCCGGACAGCCGGTTCTTTTCCGCGGCGACAGATGTAGGCGCGCGCAGTTTGCGCGGCAGCTTCAGCAAAAGCGTGTCCGTAAACGAAACAGCGGGCTTCAAAGGTTTTACCGGCGCCTGTCCCGCCTGCGTCCCGCATAGCGGGCAAAACGCGCGCCCACTAGGCAGCAGCGCACCGCATCCCGCGCAAAATTTCACCCTGCCCACCGGTATCTCATCATGGGGGGACACCGACAGCCCGCAGCCGCCGCATTCGCCATGCGCCAGCAAATGCCCGCACAGGATGCAGTATGTCACGCCCATCCCCCCATTCCGCAAATTCACAAAACCTCCCCACCAGTATAGCACAAGATCATGCCGCTTTCAATGCCCAATGCCTCACCAATAAAGTAAGAAAAAATCCGTAACAGTTGCATTATATTCTATATTGTGGTATTTTTTATCTATGCAGCAGAAAGGTAAGGGAGAATATGATTAACCTAAAACCGCTTGAGCTTCTTAGGGGGCTTGTAAATGAACAGCTGTCCGCGGCGGCCAATGAAAAAGAGCTTGAGGAGCTGCGGCTGCGCTATCTCGGGAGAAAAGGCGAGCTGACCGCGTTCCTCAAGCAAATGGGGCAGGTCCCGCCGGAGGAGCGCCCGGTCATCGGCAAGCTTGTAAACAAAGCGCGCACAGAAATAGAAGAAATGTTCGCACAAAAGGCGCGGGAGCTTTCCTCGCGCTCGCTTGAGCAGCGCCTGAGAGCCGAAAAGATAGACGTGACGCTTCCGGGCAAATCGGTGAAAACCGGTATGCGGCACCCGCTCAGCGCCGTCCTTGACGAGGTCAAGGAGATTTTTCTGGGCATGGGCTTCACCGCCGTAGAAGGCCCGGAAATCGAGTACGACTACTACTGCTTCGGCGCGCTCAATATGCCGAAAACCCACCCGGCGCGCGACACCCAGGACACTTTATACATCACGGATGATATTGTCCTGCGCACCCAGACCTCATCTGTGCAGGTGCGCGTTATGGAAAAGCAAAAGCCGCCGATCCGCATAATCTCCCCCGGCCGCGTATACCGCTCCGACCAGATCGACGCCACCCACTCCCCGCTTTTCCACCAGATTGAGGGGCTGGTCGTCGATAAAGGCATCACAATGGGCAACCTGAAAGGCATCCTGGAGGTATTCGCGCGGCGGCTGTTCGGCGAGGGCGCAAAGGTCCGCTTCCGCCCTCACCACTTCCCCTACACCGAACCCAGCGCGGAAATGGACACAATGTGCTACCTGTGCGGCGGTAAGGGCTGCCGCGTCTGCAAGTTCGAGGGCTATATCGAGCTTCTCGGCTGCGGCATGGTACACCCAAAGGTTTTGTCGGATTTGGGGATAGACCCGGAAATCTACAGCGGCTTCGCGTTTGGGATCGGGCTGGACCGCATCGCAATGCGGCGCTACGGCATTGACGATATGCGGCTGTTCTTCGAAAACGATATGCGGTTTTTATCGCAGTTCAGATAACTATAACGTGAATCTAATTTAGGGAGCAGGATATGAAAACTTCAATAGGCTGGCTTTGTGAATTTACCGATATAGAAAACATCCCCGTCCGCGATTTTGCCGAGGGCATGACCATGTCAGGCTCCAAAGTCGAAGGCTACGCCGTAGAAGGCGCGGAGCTTGAAAACATCGTCGTGGGCAAAGTGCTATCGGCCGAAAAGCATCCGGGCGCGGATTCGGTTTTCATCTGCAAAGTGGACGTGGGGCAAAATACGCCTGTGCAGATTGTCACGGGCGCGGATAATGTCACAGCGGGCGCGCTTGTCCCCGCCGCGCTTGACGGAGCGGTTGTCCACGGCGGCAAAAAGATAAAAACCGGCAAGCTGCGCGGCGAGCTTTCTGAGGGGATGCTATGCTCTATCGGTGAGCTTGGGCTTACCCCCGCCGATTTCCCCGGGTCGACAGACGACGGCATATTTATTTTAGAAGAGGATTTACAACCCGGTCAAGCAATCCAAAAAGCCATCGGGCTCGATCAAGTTGTCGTGGAGTTTGAGATCACGTCAAACCGCCCGGATTGCCTTTCCGTAATCGGGCTTGCGCGCGAAGCCTCGGCGACATTCGACAAGCCTTTTACAGTGGAAACTCCTGCGGTAAAGGCGGGCGCGGGGGATATCGGCGGGCTTCTCAGCGTCACCGTCGAAAACACGGAGCTTTGCAGCCGCTACAGCGCCGCCGCCGTAAAAAACGTGAAAATCGCCCCGTCGCCGCGTTGGATGCGCGAACGCCTACGCGCTTGCGGCGTGCGCCCGATAAACAATATCGTCGATATCACAAACTATGTCATGCTGGAATACGGGCACCCCATGCACGCCTTCGATTTGCGCCATGTAAACGGCGGCAAAATTATTGTACGGAACGCGGAAGAAGGCGAGTCCATCACAACGCTTGACGGCACGCAAAGGTCGCTCTCGACGGAGATGCTCGTCATCGCGGACGAAAAATCGCCGTCCGCCGTGGCAGGCGTCATGGGCGGCGAGTACAGCGGGATCTACGGCGATACGCAAATTGTAATATTTGAATCCGCGTGTTTTTCCGGCCCGTCCGTGCGGATGACCGCGAAGAAGCTGGGTATGCGCACAGAAAGCTCGGGCCGCTTTGAAAAAGGGCTTGACCCCGAAAACGCGATGAAAGCGCTGATGCGCGCCTGTGAGCTTGTTGAACTTCTGGGCGCGGGTGAAGTCTGCGATGGCTTTATCGATGTCCGCACACCGCCGCGCGAGCCTGTCAAAATCCCGCTGGACTGCGCGTGGATAAACGCCTTCCTCGGCTCCGAGATACCGGAAAGCGAGATTATCTCTATCTTAAGAAAGCTGGAATTTACGGTAGAAGGCGGCGTTGTCACCGTACCGAGCTTCCGTGGGGATGTCAGCATAAAAGCCGACCTTGCCGAAGAGACCGCAAGAATATACGGATACAACAATATCCCATCCGCACCATTACAGGGCTGCGCGGAAGGGGTTGTCGCGCCGGAGCAAAACTTTGAGCTTAAAATCGCAGGGCTGCTTCAAGCACAGGGACATTACGAGATTATAACATACTCGTTTATAAACCCGAAAAGCCTTGATAAAATCGGGCTTCCGCAAGATGACGCGCACAGAAACTGTGTTGTCATACTAAACCCCCTTAGTGAAGAAACAAGCGTCATGCGCACGACCGGTATGCCTTCTATGCTCGATGTGCTTTCCCGCAACTACCGGGGGCGCATCCCGTCCGCAAGGCTCTACGAGCTTGCGGCCTGCTATATCCCCACGGAAGAAGGCAAACTGCCTTTTGAGGTAAAAGTCGCGGTCCTCGGCGCGTATGGCGGGGGGGTGGACTTCTACACAGTCAAGGCGGCGGTGGACGCGGTGCTTGAGGGACTGGGCATCGAAGCGGAGTACAGCGCCGTGGACAATATGCCAATCTACCACCCCGGCAGGGCGGCGGTAATAACAGCGGGCGGCGAGAACATCGGCACAATCGGGGAAGTCCATCCGACTGTGTGCGAAAATTACGAGATCGGCGGGGCGGCATATTTAGCAGAGCTTTCCATACCGATGCTCATGAAGCACAGCGTCCCGGATATTTTGGTAAAGCCGCTGCCGAAATTCCCGGCATCTACCCGCGACCTTGCGCTGGTGGCTGACGAGGACCTGCCTGTTGGTGAAATAAAAAAAGCAGTCACAGCCGCCGCCGGGGAGCTTCTCGAAGGGCTGGAGCTATTTGACATATACCGCGGCCGCCAAGTTGCCGAGGGCAAAAAGAGTGTGGCGTACTCGCTGACCTTGCGCGCAGCAGACCGCACGCTTACAGATGAGGAATGTGACAGGCTCGTGCAAAAAATCCTGGATAAACTCAGCGAAATAGGCGTGGGGCTGCGAAGGTAGGAATTAGAAAATAGTAGAGCGGCTAACCTGCTATTATACCCACCAGCCCGCCTGCCTAATCTCATCCTCATCATATGCGCTTTTTGCTTTTTCGAGCCACTCTCGGGCCTCTTTGCGGGATTTGCGGATACCGTCGCCCCTGTAAAGCAGCTTCGACATGATAACCTGCGCCTCGGCGTCCCCGGCCCGCGCCCTCATAAGATAAAAATAAGCCTCCCGGTATCGGTCCTCAAACACCCGGCGGATCAGAAATTTGGCCACGATCTTTTCAAGCTGCGGGACGGGGGGATGGATATAATCGCCAAACCACCGCTTGTTCCTAGCGGAAATATTGACGGGCGGCTTTAGGTACCCGGGGTCTTTTTCCTCAAATATCCGCGTGACGGTGACGTGTTTATAGGGCGGCAACATTATATTTTCACCGTCAAAGGTTAACGTGACCTGCGAATAATCATCTTCAATATCATGGATGATTACACTGCCAAATCTGTCAAGGGGATAATCCCCGGCCGCGATTTCGATAAGCCCCTCGCGGACAGGGACGCGCTGTACAACGTCTTTTACGCGGCGCGAATATATCGACGTTCCGACCAAACCGATTCTAATTTCAAGCATATATTCGGGCGTAACAACAAGGGAATCATCATAATCCGGCATGGGCACACCCCTTATAGAAATTAGGAATTAGGAATTAGTAGAGCGGCTAACTTATTGCTTTGTGTCCTTTCTGAGTTCTCAGTTCTGACCACTGACAACTGCAATTTCCTACGAGCCGCCGGAGCTTGTCAGCATGGCGTAGAAGCTTTTGTACATAACGTAAACGTGCAGCATATGAGGCAGCCGGTTCTTGTACTCATCGAGGATTTTTACGGTGAACCGCCAGCCGCCGTCGTCATAGTTTCTATAACTCATATCTCTTTGAATGACAGCGGCTGTTTCCCTTTTCGTGCTGACGGTGATGAGGAATCCGCTTTCCTCAAAAAGGAAGTTGAGTATGGGTTTTTTCTTCGCGTCCATGTAAGCCGCACTTCTGATGATGGGGTATTTCTTATCCATGGTAATTGACCCGCCGCATTCCAGCTCCACAATCCCGGGCCCCGTTTTCTCGCAACTGACACGGTACTGCCATGTATCGCCGGATAAAAAGCGGGTGTCCCCGTTTATACTAAGCTCCGTTTCCAGGGAGTATTTGCCCAGCATATCCCTGGTCACATGGCGCGCCTGACCGCGCTGGTATTCGGAAAAACACACTTTGGCAAGCTGCCCATCCCGATTCATCGCGATTGAGTACTCGCTTTTGTATCCCCGCGAGACCTCGATTTTTTCGCTGACCAGACAGTATGTGGTCTCGTCCATTTCCCCTGACCGGGAGCTTGGAGCGGCCTCCACCGTGTTCGCCCGGCCAACCGCACCGGCTAATTTTCTGAATAGATTCATACTGATTATCCTTTCGTCGTGTTACTTGCTACGCGCAGTTATGACCGGGTTTGTTTTTCGTGAAACTGCTCCACTACGGGACCATCCACGTAACGGTTGTAGCAAGACAAAACATAGGCATGGAATATATGGTGCAGCCATTTAATATGGCCGGCACTTATTTTTATATAGTATTCAAAGACTTCACAGCTTTCGTCGTCTTCATATCCAATTACGGCGATTTGCTTATCCCCCTCATAAAAACGCATCACAACGCCGAAGTCGCAAGGTTCTTCACTCATCCTGAAGACCGGCGTTACTTCCGAATGCTTACGGATGCATTTGTAGAACATATCCGCCTTGCGCTTTTCTTTGTTGTATTGTTGGGCGGCCAGGGATACTATGCGGTTTTCACGGTCGCGCACTACATACTCCTTAGTCTTGGAGGAATACGGCGAATCACTGTCATTTTGATAGGGGGAGGTGCAAAGCAAAGCGCCATGAAGCACATCTTGCGATACAATCGCCGCTGTGCGTATGCCGTTCGGCACGTGAAAGCTGAAAACTGTCTTATCATCCTTGGTTAGATACATTTTGTTAGTGTCAGCGTGTATCATATATCCTTCTATATACTGCATATTTGTCCCTCCATTTCCTGAACTCTATCCCCTCAATGCCCGCATTATAATCCGATACTTAGGGCTGTCCGGCAGCCCGGCGTTACCCATATAACCCAGCAGGAAGTTCACGGCCCTTGCGGCTATTCTGTCATCCCCGCCCAAATCCAAATAGCCGGGCAGATGCTCACACAGCCTGGTATGCCAGTCCCGCAGTTTTTTCGCAACCTTATCCGGCACAGGGCGTTCCAGCGCGGTTTTGTCAACGCTTACCGGGAACCTGTCGAATATCTCCAGACAGGCGCCGATGCGGGCGGTGGCGTTTTCCAGCGCCTCCGTCTTTTTCTCGGACTGTTCAAGCTCTTTTAGCAATGGGGCGATCATATTTCGCATCTCGCTTTGCTTGAACGGGTTGAGCTTTAGTCCCGCGCAAATCGCGCCGAAGGGTCTGATATCATATTGCTTGGCATCATGCTGGCGGTAGAATTCTAATAGAAACCCGCCCCGTACCGCGCGAAGCTGTGTGAAATCGGTGATGGCATCCGGGCAAGCGTACTTTCCCGAGGATTTATCCACCCGCGCCATGACAGGCTCCAGCCAGTTGCCCTGATAGACGACGGCACAGCCGGTGGGCAGGCGGGAAAGCTCCTCGATCTGGTCGTCGCGCATGGATGCGGCCTTACCGACAACGGCGCAGTCATCCTTATCCGGCAAGCGCATGATGATCTTCGTGTTGGTGTTTTTGATGGCGGATATATCTACCGCGCCGGGGGATTGATCCACGATGATGAAGCCCTCGCCGTATGTGCGCATCTCGGCGATGGATGCCGAAAGAAGCTCTACAGCCTTGCCCGCAACATTCGCGCTGTCCTGGCTTTGGGTGGTGGATACCCGCTTTAGGATGTTGTGTGCTTCCTCCAAAACCGTGACATGGCAAAGCGGCTTATTCGCGCCGCTTGCGGTTGCG